>Ga0307474_10000451_pt1 | contig 29478 bp, 31 predicted proteins | sample atmos_gasesECM1C_2_FD_203312 | JGI IMG/M metagenome (GOLD analysis project Ga0307474, IMG submission 203312) | Hardwood forest soil microbial communities from Morgan-Monroe State Forest, Indiana, United States - atmos_gasesECM1C_05 | ecosystem: Environmental > Terrestrial > Soil > Temperate... | reverse complement strand
AGACATGTTGTAGCAGAAAACATAAATGTCGCGGTCATGGTATTCCTTGTTGCTCTTATCATTGAAAGCACTCAAGGCCGCCGCCTCGTTTGCCTTGAGTGCACGAACGGCTCGATCAAACATCGCTCTGGCTTCAGCTTCCGACCCGGTTTGTTGGGCAACGGTCAATCCGCCACTCCAAAACAATGCCCCTGCAACTAATGCAGCCGCAACTGTACCTCTCCGCATTGCAGCCCTCCCTGACTTTCAGCAATGACACAGCTAGCCAAGTGTGGCGGTTCAGAAGTCCGCATCAATGTAGCCTGCGAGTTCGTCATGCGGACTTCTGAACCAAAGCCAAACTGGAATCAATATGTTGCCAGTGTCCTTTCGATTTCCGAAGTTCGCAGACGAGGTTGCCGCGAAATGATGCGAACTTCGCAATCGGGACACTGGATTACACGCCCACTATCGCACGATACCATCCATCAACGACGGCGCGCAGGCATTGAGTGAAGCGCGTTGGCGATCGAACAGCGGCAGAAGATGATCCCGCTGTTTCCGCGCTTAAGGGGCTCCGATGCCGCGTCACTCCGCCGCGTCGATGCCGGATTTGATCATTCTTTGGTCTGGCACTGGCCTTGAAATCCGTCAAAGCGGCCAAAATCCCATGCGCGTGAAAACGATTTCTTCAAGCAATTTCAAGTTGATTTTAGCTGTCCAGTCCCGGACGCAAAAATATTTCGCTTTCGCTTCTGGCCAAATCACCGGCTATTTCGCTGCGTCCCGCCTCGACCAGAGGGGCGTACGCGTCGTCACGGACGTTGAGCGCGGGATGCGGTGGACGCCTTGAGTGCGTACGACGAACGCACTCGCAGGCGGACGGCGAAGTCGCGTGGTCCTGATGTCTCGACGCTGGCATCAAGTTCTTGGGAAGCAAAGCTTCTTGGGGATGACGGTGGCAAGAAAGCCCGATCGCCGGGGAGATCGCGAAGTAAGCCGTTAAAACCATTGCGCAGGAAACGCCGGACTGCACCGGCCTACCTGTGGTGACTTTGCTCGTGTGCTCAATCCATTTCGCACGCGAGGCTGTGGGTGCGGCTTGAGCGCCCGGCGTTTCCTGCGCCCTCTCTGATAGAGGGATGATTGCGAATTCACTCGGGCGCATCGCGTCGCGGGAACGCGGAGGTGTGTCCTGCGTGAGAGCGTCATTGCCTACGACAAACGCAAAGCGTTTGCGCAAGGGAGCGCAAGCGACTTGTCCGCGGTGGCTTTAGCGAAGATGGAAAGCAACTCAGACTTCTTCCGTGTCGTCATTCCGGGACGCGAGTGTAACGAGCGAGCTTTGATGTGCAATTGCACATCAGAGAATCCATTTCTCCGCAGAGTTTGTGGCGTGATGGATTCCGGGTTCAGCCCTGCGGGCTGCCCCGGAATGACAAAGGCTGTTTGACATTCGAATATGACAGTTCACCGCCGCGCATCGCGCGCGCCGGCAAACTAGGATTTTCTCTTATCGGAGTTTTTGTCAGACGCGTGAGTAAGCGTAACCAGCTTCGCCTCTTCTTCAGCTAGCAGTTGGACGATCTGCCGCCGGGTTTTATCGTCTCGCTCGGTGAGCAGCTTCCGGCGGAAGTGCTCGATATTCATTTGCGCGACGTACACACACTGGTCCATGGCGACCTCGCCCTGCGCTGGTCTGGACGAAAAACTGTTACTCTCATGATGGAGAAAAGCAAGCGACCTCTCTCCGAAGAGAAAAATACGAGTTGGTGACAACCAATCCCGGCTGAAATGCACCGCCAATCGCGGGATTCGCTCCAGGCGTGTGCTTCGCATTTCGGGCGCGTGCCGAACCGGCGGACCACATTGCCAATTGTGGCAGAGCGCCGATGGTATCAAGATAGGCGACTGCGAACCGCAGGCAGTCGGCTATCGCGGCATCTACCTTGTTCATCTGCGTCCCATCCACCATCCCGCCGCTACCAGCACCACGCCAACGATGGCGGCGACAATGCCGTGCTTGCTGTGCACGCGCGTCATCCCCGTCTCGTGACCTGGCAGGAAAGTTGGCAGCTGATCCGCGGGCACAACAAAATAGACCCCAGCGAAAACAAGAAGGATCACGCCGAGGACAATGAGGATGAGCTTCATCAGAGATTTCCTTTTGCCACTAGAGCGTGAACCGGACCCGAAGGGCCGCGTTAGCGCCTTGTTTCAGCCGTTGCCACATCTATGCTTGGCCCAACCAAACCGGAAAACACGGGCATGACCGACGTCGTGAACAACAAGGCCCATCACCGTTATGAACTCACCGTCGATGGCCACCTCGCCGCGACCTATTACAAGCTTTCGGGTGACGCCATCACCTTCGTTCACACCGAGGTCCCGAGCGAACTCGGCGGCAAGGGCATCGGGTCGAAACTGGTGAAGGGCGCGCTCGACCAAGTACGCAGCGAAGGCCTGAAGGTGGTCGCCGAGTGCCCGTTCGTGAAAGGTTATATCGACAAGCACCCCGAATATTCGGATCTTCTGAAAGCCTGAAATCTCCAGGACAGCTTGGCCGGGCCGGGTCTAGTGCAGGGGATCGAACTCCTATCAAGGATTCTTGATGGTTAGTCGCAGCTTTGCACCGCCGGTTCAGATCGCTAAATAAGTCAGTCAATCGCTCCCGCCGAAGGCCCCTGATGGTCCCCGTCCGCGACAACAAGGCACAAAGCCGTTTCGAGATCGACGTCGATGGCGGGATTGCCTTTGCCAACTATCGCCTCGCGCCCGGTGCCGTCATCATCACCCACACCGAGACCCCGCGCAGCCTTCGCGGCCGCGGCATCGCCTCGATGCTGGTGGAAGGTGCGCTTGACTTGATCCGCGCCGACGGACGCAAGGTGATTGCGGGGTGCAGTTTCGTGGCGAATTACCTGCGCAGGCATCCAGAACACCAAACCATGGTGGGTTGAGCCGGCGGGGTCGACGCTGGCGCGTGGATACTTCAGACGATCCGGATCGACATATCCGGCAAGCCGTCGAGCTTGCACAGCAGCACGTCGCCCTTGACCACCGGACCCACATTCTCCGGCGTGCCGGAATAGATGATGTCGCCGGCTTTCAACTCGAAGGCTTCCGACAGTTTGGCGATCTGCTCGGCGACGCTCCAGATCATCTTGTCGAGATCGGAGGCCTGCCGAACCGTGCCGTTGACGGCAAGCGAGATCGCGCCCTTGGTCAAATGGCCGGTCTTCGTCACCGGATGGATCGGACCGATCACCGCGGCATGATCAAAGCTCTTGCCGATCTCCCAGGGCTTCTTCTCGGCGGCCATGCCGTTTTGTAGATCGCGCCGCGTCATGTCGAGACCGAGGGCATAACCATAGACGTGGTCGAGCGCGGTCTGCGGCGAAATATTGGTCCCTCCCGATTTCAATGCCGCCACCAGTTCGACCTCGTGGTGGTAGTTCCTGGTCAGCGACGGATAGGGATGGTCCGCCACTTCGCCCACTGCGACATACTGGATCGCATCGGTCGGTTTCTGGAAGAAGAACGGAGGTTCGCGGGTTGGATCGGAGCCACGTTCGATCGCGTGCGCGGCGTAGTTGCGACCGATGCAATAGATGCGGCGTACCGGAAACACGCCCTTCTCGCCTGCGATCGGGATTGTGACCGCGGGGACGTCGAAAATCGGTTTTGCGCCTGATTGCGCCTGCGCCGAACCGTTTGTTGTCGCAGCGCCCGCCAATGCCAGCGCGCCCGAGGCAAGAATGCTCCTGCGGTCGACGGTTTCCATGGGTTGCTCCGCTCTGTGCTGCTTGGCCTTTTCTCGCGAAGGTATCTAGCGCCCGCTTACGGGGCGGGCAAGCTCGATCGAGATTCGGTGCAAGATCGGACGGGAGCACAAAAAGGCCCGCGACGAGGCGGGCCCTTGGCTTGTCGATGACGAATTCCTCACCACTTGACGTCAGAAGGCAGCTTGCCGCCGTTGGCGGCGAGTTTCGCCATCACCTGCTTGTGCAGCCAGACGTTCATGGTGGCGGAATCACTGGTGTCGCCGGTGTAGCCGAGCTCCTTTGCCAGCTCCTTGCGCGCGGCAAGGCTGGAGTCGATGTCGAGCGCTTTCATCAAGTCGACAATCGACGTGCGCCATTGCAGCTTTTCCTTCTTGGCCGCGACAGCCTTGTCCAGGATAGGCGCGACGTCGACCTTCTGTGCCGGCGCAGCGGAAGCCGACGAGGTACTACCGGCATTTGGAGCCGGTCCAGAAGCAGATCCCGCAGTTCCCCCGCTTGCGGTTGCGGCATCAGCCTTGGTTCCTAAAATAGCGCTCATGATTTTTCCGAAAATACTCATGGCTCTCTCCCAATTAATCTTGCGCCTAATCGACCGGGCAGCACCTGAGGGCTTAACCCTAATGCTGCAATTCGGCAGTGCCGGGCCGGATCGCTTAACACGTAAGGCGGAAAACTCTGCCTGCAATGCAAGCAAACACTACGAGCTGAGCTTAACTTGGGCGAAATGACGGCTAACGTGACGCCGCGTTCGCGTTGCAGCGACACGTTAGCACTCACTCAAGCGTGAGCGACAGTGTCGGCAAATCGGAGTACGCTCATGGTTCAGTTCGCGGCATGGCCGGTCTTGGTTCGCTGTCTTCGCGTCTGGCCTGATCGTGATCGTTTCTGCAGACGGTCCCGCGCAGGTCCGCTGCGTCAAGGGAGATAGCGACCATGGCGACACAATATTCCGGCAATGCCGCGCCGCTGGCCCGGCCAGCACAGGACACCACCTCCACTCCCGTCATCCGCAAGATCAACCTTTCCGATCTGCGTGACGCGCTGCGGCAAGGCTGGGAAGATTTCAAGGTGGTCCCGAGCCACGCTATCATCCTTTGCGTGATTTACCCGGTGCTCGGGCTTGTGCTCGCGCGCCTCGTGCTGGGTTATTCGGTGTTGCCGCTGCTGTTCCCCTTGGCTGCAGGCTTTGCCCTGCTCGGCCCGTTCGCGGCACTCGGCCTTTACGAACTCAGCCGACGACGCGAAGCCGGCGAAGAGCCCTCGGCCTGGGATGCCGTCGACGTGATCCGTTCGCCGTCATTCGGCGCCATGCTTGGGCTTGGCACGCTGCTACTGGCGCTGTTCGTGACCTGGATCGCAACCGCGCAGGCGATCTATGTTGCGGCTTTCGGCTATGAAGCGGCTGCCGAAATTCCTGATTTCCTGGAACGCGTGCTGACTACGCCGCAAGGATGGTGGCTGATCATCGTTGGTTGCGGCGTGGGCTTTCTGTTTGCGCTCGTCGCCTTGTGCATCAGCGTGGTTTCTTTTCCGCTGATGCTCGATCGCCATGCCGGCGCCGGCGATGCCATTGTGACCTCGCTTCGGGCTGTCGCGCTCAACCCGATTCCCATGGCCGCCTGGGGCTTGATCGTCGCTGTATTGCTGGTCGCGGGCTCGCTTCCGCTGTTCCTCGGTCTTGCCGTCGTCTTGCCCGTGCTTGGACACGCGACTTGGCATCTCTACCGCAAGGTGGTCGCGCCCGATCCCAATCAGCAGCCGATCCCGCCTCGTCCGCCGCGCGAACGGCGCCCAGCGGCTGACTTCCCGGCTAACCTGTTTCCATGGCGGCGTAAGGGCGGCCCGTAAGATCAAAGCGATCGCGGTACAGCGGTTTTCGCATCCAGCGGTAACCGCTGCCGCCGATGCCACAGAGCTTGGCACCAATTCGCGACCGCCGACGCTGTCGCGACCTCCCTCGTTGGAAGGCCTTGTTTTGGCCGCGGTTGCCGCGGACATATCTCGTCGTCGAGCCCCTGAAGAGCGAAACGATTCCGTGCGATATCCAGTGATCTCCCGCTGTTTCCTCGCCGTGAGTACGATGCTTGCGATTTCGACGGCGGCGGTTTCGGCCGTGCCCTGCGGCACAGGCAGCTTTCAGGCCTGGCTCGAGGATTTCAAGGCTGAAGCGACCGCTAAGGGAATTTCCCAATCCGCGATCGCGTCAGGCCTCAATGGCGTAACGCTCGACCAGGCGGTGCTCTCCCGGGATCGTTCGCAAAAGGTCTTCAACCAAAGTTTCGAAGAATTTTCCGGTCGCATGGTGCCGCCGCGGCTTTCGCGCGGAAGCAACATGATGAAGCAATACGGCTCGGTGCTGTCGCGCATCGAACAGGCCTATGGCGTGCCCGGCGAGGTAATCGTTGCGATTTGGGGACTGGAGACGGATTTCGGCGCCAATACCGGCAAGTTCCCGACCATGCGGTCGCTGGCGACGCTGGCCTATGATTGCCGGCGCTCGGAAATGTTCCGCAGCGAATTGCTGGATGCGCTTCGCATTATCGAACGTGGCGACCTGACAGCTGCCGACATGCGCGGCGCCTGGGCCGGAGAGATCGGCCAGACCCAGTTCATGCCGTCGTCCTACATCAAATTCGCCGTCGATTTCGACGCCAATGGCCGCCGCGACCTGCTCCGTAGCGCGCCGGACGTGCTGGCCTCAACCGCGAATTTCCTCGCCAGTTACGGTTGGCAGCGCGGCAAGGGTTGGGATCCCGGTAGCGCTAACTTCACGGTTCTTCAGCAGTGGAACAAAAGCGAGGTCTACGCCAAAACGGTGGCCTATTTCGCTGATCAGCTCGCTCACGCGCCGTGAGGTGACGGCAATACGCATGGAATGATTTATTTTTCATTCTTATCCCACATGCGAATCGTGCATAAATCAACTTTAATTGCAGCTGGAATATGGACCCCAGCCGACACTTGTTTCGGGATATGCTCTTGGTTAGGGGCAGGCGCGGAACCGGATTTTCTCACCTATCTTGTGGAACAAAGTCAGTTTCAAGACCAAAAACTTGCCCAAGCCGGACTGTTGAGACCATCGCACCACGTAGCTCTGGTTAATCATTCTTTATTTGAGCCATGCAAATTCCGTTTAGCTGCAGCGCAACATGGGAACTTCTGAGCGGCGGAACACTCCTCTATATTCATTTCAACGACGAGGCTCCTCGAAGAGCTGAATCATGAATTTAAGGAGACTACCATGTTGCTCTCGCTCATTCGCATGATCCGGGCGTTCCGGGATTATCAGCGCAACGTCGCTGAACTGTCTCAGCTTACCGATCGCGAATTGGCCGATATCGGCCTTGATAGGTCGGATATCCCGCGCGTTGCAGCCGGCAACTACAACAGCTGAAACGTTTCCAGCCTGTGATCGAAAACAGATAACGCCCGCCAAGTTGCGGGCGTTGTCGTATCGAGCAGCACGGCGCCGGCACTCATTCCACTTGGCGCCGAAACGCGCTACCCCTTGCCTCATGACAGGCACCCACTCTTCATCTCGGCGCGTGCATATCATCGGCGCCGGCCTTGCCGGTTCGGAAGCGGCCTGGCAAGTCGCCAATGCCGGAATTTCCGCCGTTCTGCACGAAATGCGACCGCACCGGATGACCGAAGCCCATCGCACCGATGGGCTTGCCGAACTTGTCTGTTCGAACTCGTTCCGCTCCGACGATGCAGCCAACAATGCCGTCGGATTGCTTCACGCCGAAATGCGGCGGCTGGGTTCGCTGATCATGCGTGCTGCCGACGCCAACCAGGTCCCCGCCGGCGGAGCCTTGGCCGTCGACCGCGACGGATTTTCCGCCCTCATCACCAAGGCGCTGCGCGATCATCCCCTGATCGAATTGCGGCGCGGCGAAGTCGCCGGACTTCCGCCGCCGGATTGGGACAACGTGATCGTCGCGACGGGCCCCCTCACCTCTGCGCCGTTGGCCGAAGCCATTCGCGAACTGACTGATGAGAATGCGCTTGCCTTCTTCGATGCCATCGCGCCGATCGTGCATCGGGATTCGATCGACATGTCTGTGGCGTGGTTTCAATCGCGCTATGACAAGACGGGCCCAGGCGGCACCGGCGCCGACTACATCAACTGCCCGATGGCAAGGGAGCAATACGATGCATTTGTCGAGGCGCTGATCGCCGGTGAAAAGACGGATTTCAAGGAGTGGGAGACCAATACTCCCTATTTCGACGGCTGCCTTCCGATCGAAGTGATGGCGGAACGAGGTCCCGAGACGCTGCGTCATGGGCCGATGAAACCGGTCGGGCTGACCAATCCGCACAATCCGCAGGTCAAGGCTTACGCGATCGTGCAACTGCGCCAGGATAACAAGCTCGGCACGCTCTACAACATGGTGGGTTTTCAAACCAAGCTGAAGTATGGCGCGCAACAGCGCATCTTCCGTATGATTCCCGGCCTCGAAAACGCGGAATTCGCAAGGTTAGGAGGTCTCCACCGCAACACATTTCTGAATTCGCCGAAGTTGCTCGACGCGCGGTTACGCCTTCGCTCCGCCCCGCGGCTGCGGTTTGCAGGCCAGATGACGGGGTGCGAGGGCTATGTGGAGTCCGCGAGCATCGGCTTGATCGCCGGCCTTTATGCCGCAGCCGATGCGCGTGGCCGCTCGCTTCCGCCACCTCCTCCGACCACCGCGCTTGGATCGTTGCTTGGCCACATCACCGGCGGCCATATCGAGACGATCGACAACGGCCCCCGCTCGTTTCAGCCGATGAATATCAATTTCGGATTGTTTCCGCCGCTGGCCGACCCGCCGACCAGAAACGCTGACGGAAGGCGCCTGCGCGGCAACGAAAAGACCATTGCAAAGCGCCGGGCCATCACCGCCCGCGCGCTCACAGATCTCGATCATTGGATTGCCGATCGTCTGCGGGTAGCCGCGGCAGCGTGAGTTTTTATGAATTTGCCAAAGGAAGACGCCGAAGTTCTGTCGGCGCGATGGACCGAAGGCGTATTGCTCAAACGCGACGTGTTCTCGACGGTCGAGCGTGGCCGCTTTCGGAAGTCAGGCGGCGACGTCGATGCGGTCCTGCGCCGGATCGATCAGGTTCCGTGGTGGACCCATGCTTTGGCGCAGCATCTTTTCGCTCGCGAGCGTCGCGCGCTGAAGCGCGCGCGTGGTCTGAACGTAGGACCCGAATTACTGTGGACCGGCAAGCAGGCGCTGGTCCGCGGCTTCATCGACGGCGTGGCACTTCATCTGGCTAAACCGTTTGACAATGCCGCCTATTTTCGATCAGCCAAACAGGCGCTGCACAAACTGCATCGGGCCGGCATTTGCCATAATGATCTCGCCAAGGAGCAAAACTGGTTGGTGGGTCGCGACGGGCACGCCTATCTCACCGACTTCCAGCTGGCGACCTGCTTCCGCACGCGCGGCCGTCTGTTCCGGATCTCGGCCTACGAAGACCTCAGGCATATGCTCAAACACAAGCGCCGTTACGCACCGTCTGCGCTGACTCCGAAGGAGCGTCAGATCCTGGCGCGCAAGTCGCTCGCAGCCAGTCTCTGGCTTGCGACCGGCAAAAAGATTTATCGCGCCATCACCCGTGGCCTGTTCAATTTTACCGATCGCGAGGGCGGCGGCAGGCGGCTGGTCAACGACGCACCCGTATTGATGGAGACGATCCGGAAGAATCCTGATGTGCGCGATGCGGCCATCGTCGCATTCGCCGACCGCCGCGCCGGCGTCGGGCTTTATGCCTTCGTCGAGGCCGATCAGATCACCCTCGAAGCCCTTATCAGGAGCGAGCTTGCAGCCCGCAAAGGTCCGAGGCCGCCGGAGCACATCCAGGTGGTCAAGGCGTTGCCGCGCGATGCTGGCGGCAGAGTCCGAACCGAACTGCTGCAACTTGTAGCTACCAACCAACTCGATCTGATCGAACCGATGATGACAAGTGAAACCGACCGCGTCTTCCTGAAAAACATACTGGAATCGCGCAAAAACCTGCGCGATCGATTCAATTTCGAGGCAGCCGAATTCAATTCTCGCTCAAGCTGAGAATCTCCGCGACCGCGACGCGCGCCACAACGTCCACAAGATCTGAAGTCGCGGTGTCGAGCGAAGTGCGAACGGATTGTTGTCGGCACGCGACAGCCGCGTCAGATCGCGTCGGACCTCGGCCAAGGGGAGGAAAACGGAGCGTACTTCCGGCGGCACGGTCGCCATCAGCTCGAATGCCGTCGTCAAATGAGCAAGCGCTTCGCTCAGCAATTGAGCAAAGGCGGCGCGAAGGTTCGGCGTCTCCCTGCCGGCGAAGACGTCCTCGATCCCGCAACCATGGCTAGCCAATACCTGTTGCGGCACGAACAACTGGCGCCGGGAGGCATCGAACGGCAAGGAGGTCATCACCTGCGCGATCCCCTGCGCAAGCCCCGCATGTCGGGCGAGATGCTCGATGTCGCTCGAGGACTGCCCGAAAATCGCAGTGGCCAGCGAGAAAAGCGCAGACGATGTCTCGTTGATATAACCTTCGAGCGCCGCCATGGTCGGCATCGGATCGTTGTAGAGGTCGAATTGATGCTCTTCGATCAGGCGCGACAGCCGCCCGACCGGCAATCGCCAGGTCTGGATTGCCAGCAGCAATTCGGTGGCGACCGGATTGCCCTCGACGCCGCCGTGCTCTATGTCCGCAAGCATGTCGGTCCACCATTGCAGGCGCATCTCGCCTGGCAGCGGCTGGCTCACTTGCACGCGCACACGCGAAACCTCGACATTGAAGGCATATAGCGCCAGCAACGCGCGCCGCTGCGCCGCAGGCACGAAGAGGCTTGATGCATAGCGAACGAAATCGTGCGAGCGCACCAGCTCTGCGCAGAAGCTCGACGCGTCCCTGGCTTGAACCGACTCCTGGATCGGATCGCTCATGGAACCGCAATCAGCGCCGCCGCGACACGCCGCCTCTCGCCGATCATGATGTTGTAGGTCCGGATCGCCGGCCCCGTCTGCATCGGGTCCAGAACGATGTGGACAGCGCGCAGTGCTTGGCGCAGGTCTTTCGGAGGCATCCAGACATCCGTACCCGAACCGACGATCAGGGTGTCGATGACGCTGGCAGCCTCGAATACACGCGCCAGCGATTCCTCGCTGATTTGGGCAGGTTTCGTCACCGGCCAAGCCCAGATTGCATCCGGCAGGCAGAGCAGCGAGCCTCGATGCGACATTCCGGCAAAGACAAAACCGCCTTTGCCGTAAGCGTCGATCGGGGCCGACCTCGGAAGATGCGGGGCGTCCGAGCGGCTCGCCATGACTACTTCTTTTGCGGCGTATCCGGTGCGTCAACCCGGTGGGTACCGACGCCGAGATAGATCAGGATCGGCGCGGCAATGAAGATCGACGTGTAGGTGCCCACCAGCACCACGCCGAACATCATGACGGCGGTGAAGCTGCGGATGGCCTCCGGGCCAAACAAGAGCAACGCCAACAATGCCAGCGTCACCGTGACGTGGGTGACGATCGAGCGCGACAATGTCGAGTTGATGGATTCGTTCAACAACTGCGGCATCGGCATCTTCTTGTAGCGGCGCAGCATTTCACGGATGCGATCGTAGATCACAACGGTATCATTGAGCGAGTAACCAAGGATGGTCAGCAGCGCCGCGATACTGGTGAGGTCGAAGTCGACCTGCGATATCGACATGAAACCGATTGTCAACACGATGTCGTGCACATTGGCGATCATGGCGCCGAGCGCGAACTGCCATTCGAACCTGAACCATAAATAGAGCAGGATGCCGGCGATCGCGAGCATCAGTCCGATCATGCCGTAGGCGAGCAGTTCGCCGGAAACCCGCGGTCCGACAACTTCGACGCGCCGGTATTCGACGGAATCGCCGAGCGCGCCGCGCACTTTCTGCACCGCCTCCTGCTGTGCCTGATCGCCGCCGGGCTGTTCGGCGACCCTGATCAGGACGTCGGCGGGACCGCCGAACTGCTGCAATTGAACCTCGCCAAGCCCAAGCCCGCTCAAGGTCGTACGCATCGAGCCGATGTCTGCCGTGCCGGACTTGGCCCTCACCTCCAGGAGCGTGCCGCCCTTGAAATCGATCCCGAAATTCAGGCCATGGGTAAAGAACAATGTGATCGCAATGATCGAAAGCGTCGCCGAGATCGGAAAGCTGATGCGGCGGAACTGAGTGAAATCGAAATGGGTGTTGTCCGGCACAATGCGCAGCGGCGGCAGAATGCCCATCACGCTGACCACGGTCAGCGCGACGATCAAGATGCCCAGCGCGATGAGAACGAGATGAGTCAAGGCCGCATTTCCTTAAATCGGCACGCTTTGCGGCCGTTTCCATCGCACCCACCACGCCACGATCAGGCGGGTGAGCGTGAACGCGGTAAAAACCGTGGTGACGATGCCGACGCCGAGCGTCACGGCAAAGCCGCGCACCGGACCCGTGCCGATAAGGAATAGCACCGCGGCGGCGATGAAGGTGGTGATGTTGGAGTCCAGAATCGTCGCCAACGCTCGCTTGAAGCCAGCATCGATCGCCGAAATCGCATTGCGCCCGCCCCGAATTTCCTCGCGGATGCGTTCATAAATCAGCACGTTGGAATCGACCGCGATGCCGACCGTCAGCACGATGCCCGCAATACCGGGCAGGGTCAGCGTGGCATTGAGCAGTGACAACACGCCGAAGATCATGGCGACGTTGACGACGACCGCGACATTGGCAAAAACGCCGAACAGCCGGTAGGTCACCAGCATGAACACGATCACCATGATCGAGCCGACATAGGCAGCCAATTCGCCCTTTTCGATCGAGTCCTGGCCAAGTCCGGGACCAACGGTACGCTCCTCGATGACCGTCAGCGGCGCCGGCAGCGCGCCGGCGCGCAGCAGAATCGCGAGGTCGTTGGCCGACTGCACGGTGAAACTGCCGGAGATTTGGCCTTGCCCGCCGATGATAGGCTCGCGGATGACCGGGGCCGAGATCACTTGGTTATCCAGCACGATTGCAAAACGTTGCCCGACATTCTCGGTTGTGGCTTGCGCGAATTTGCGCGCACCGGCCGAGTTGAATTTGAAATTCACGACCGGCTCGCCGGAACGCTGATCGAACCCCGGCTGGGCGTCACTCAAATCACCGCCGGAAACCAGCACCTGCTTCCTAAGCACGAGCTTCTGCCCCGAGACCTCCGGCACTAGTTCGTCTTCCGGCGGAACGCTCCCCCGCGCGGCTGCATCCGGCGACACGGACTCATCGACCATGCGGAATTCCATCTTGGCGGTCTTGCCAAGCAGCTCCTTCAAGCGTGTCGGGTCCTGCAGGCCCGGCACCTGCACCAGAATGCGATCGGTGCCCTGGCGCTGGATCACGGGTTCGACCGTACCGAGCTGGTTGACGCGCCGTTCGACGATCTGGATCGACTGCTCGATGGTCTGCCGGATGCGCTCGGTGATGGCGGCTTGCGGAACCGTCAGGCGGATCAAGCCGCCGCCGGCATCGTTAACCTCCAGGCTGCGCTGGCCGCTCGAGCCGAGCAGGCCGCCGAGCGGCTGCGACAATTCCCGCAATTTGGAAAGCGCAGCCTGCAGGTCGGTGTCTCTGGAGATGCGCACTTCGACGGCGTCATTTCGCGCGGTGAGGCCGGTATAGCCGATCTTGGCTTCGCGCAAGGCGCGACGAACGTCGTCGCGCACCTGGTCTAGCTTTTCCTTCCGGACGTAATTGGAATCCACTTCCAAAAGCAGGTAGGAGCCGCCCTGCAGATCCAGCCCAAGGACGAGACGCCGCTGGGCCCAAGCCGGCCAACTCTTGACTTTCGCCTCCGGAAAGAAGTTCGGCACGGCGAACAGGCACACGACCAGCGCCGTGAGAATGATCGCCAGCGCCTTCCACCGCGTGAAATACAACATCGAATTGACTCGTCAGATTCAGGAGAATGCGCTGCAGGGTATCAGCCCGCGGACGTTTCGTCCTTGGAGGACTCGCTCTTCTCCTTCGCCGGTTCGCCCTTGGCACGGACGCCCGAGATCATCTGCCGCATCTGGCGAACACGGACACCCTCCGAAATCTCGAACTCGATCTGATCGTCGTCCACGACCTTCGTCACCTTGCCGACAAGCCCGCCGTTGGTGACCACGGTATCGCCGCGACGGATGTTCTTGACCAAATCCGCATGATCCCTGACCTTCTTCTGCTGCGGCCGCAGAATGAGGAAATACATGATCACGAAGATCAGGGCGAAAGGCAGCAGCGACATCAACATGCTGTTGGCATCGCCGCCGGCTGCGGCCTGGGCAAACGCAGGAGTAATCAGCATTCGGGGAAACCCTCGTGAAATGGGGATGAGCGGCAGGGCGGGCGAGCGCCAAGCCGATCCGGTAAATTCGCGCGGACTATAGCGGCCACTGTCCCAATTGCAACGCCGCAAGACCCCTCAATTTGAGGCGGCTTGCGGCCCCCTATAAGGCCCGTTAAGGGTGCAACGTCAGGAAGGCCGAAGATGTCGAAAAAGCCACCCAAACCAGCCGCTCGTCACGGCATAAAGGCCGCACAACGAAAAACGCCTCCAGCGGCAACCAAACAGCCGCCGCCCGACGTCGCACGCGATGCAGCCGAGCGGATCGCACTTGCGCTCGAGGCCATCGCCACGCATCTGTCCGCCGCATCGAACGAATCCTCGACGACGGATTCGCTCGGCCATGCCGACGCCTTCATCTGGCATCCCGACGGACGGCTGGCGCCTGTGCCACGCGTGAGCCGCGTAGACATCAGCCTGCTCAAGGGCATCGATCGGATGCGCGACATCCTGATCGAAAATACCGAGCGTTTTGCCAATGGTCTTCCCGCCAACAATGCCTTGCTCTGGGGCGCACGTGGCATGGGCAAATCGTCACTGGTGAAAGCGACCCATGCCAGCATCAACCTCGACCGCAAGCCTGCCGAGCGATTGAAGCTGATCGAAATTCATCGCGAGGACATCGAGAGCCTGCCGGCGCTCATGGATCTTTTGCGCGGAGCATCGTTCAATTTCATCGTGTTCTGCGACGACCTGTCCTTCGACGGCAACGACGCCTCCTACAAGTCGCTGAAGGCGGTTCTGGAAGGGGGTATCGAAGGCCGTCCCGACAACGTGATCCTCTACGCGACCTCGAACCGGCGTCACCTCCTGGCGCGCGAGATGATCGAGAACGAACGCTCGACCGCCATCAACCCGGGCGAGGCGGTGGAAGAAAAAGTATCGCTCTCCGATCGCTTCGGACTGTGGCTCGGATTCCATCGCTGCAGCCAGGACGAATACCTGGCCATGGTGAAGGGCTATTGCAGCCATTTCGGCATCGATCTCGGCGAGGAAGAGCTAGAGCGCGAGGCACTCGAATGGTCGACGACGCGAGGTTCCCGCTCCGGGCGAGTCGCGTGGCAATTTACCCAGGAGCTCGCAGGACGGCTCGGGGTCCGGCTCAGCGGAAAATAAGGCGAACGTCCCTCGGCCGAAGGGCGGTAACGGCGGTCGCCTTGCTCAGGCTCCGTTGAGGAATTGAAGCGGGTCGACCGGCGTCGATCCCTTGCGGATCTCGAAATGAAGTTGTGGCGACCCCACTTCGCCCGACTGCCCCGATTTGGCGATGACCTGGCCCCGCTTGATGGCGTCGCCGCGCTTCACCAGAAGCTCGCTCGCATGCGCGTAGGCGGTCACGTAACCATTGCCGTGGCGGATCAGGACCAGATTGCCATAACCCTTCAGTTCATTTCCTGAATAGGCAACGATACCGTCTTCGGCAGCCTTGACGGGCGTACCCTCCGGCACAGCCAGGTTGATGCCGTCATTGGCCTTGCCGTTGGTCTTGGCACCGTAGCTCGTGATCACCTTGCCGCGTACCGGCCAGCGAAACGTCGGCAGCGCACCGGTTGCGTCCGCCGCCTTGACTGAAGTTTCGACCGGCGCGTCTTCATTCGTCGCTTGCGCCAGACGCGCCTTTTGCTGGGACTCAGGCGTCACGGCAGCCAACCTGGTCGCGGGCGCCAACGCGGCGGCGGGCTGGACGGCAGCAACCGCTGACTGAGTGGCCGGAACAAGTGCGGTGGCTTTCGCCGGCACTGTCAGCTTCATACCCAACCGGAGTTTGGCGTTCGGCTGGATGCCGTTGGCTCTGGCGAGTTCCGCCACCGAGACGTGATTGCGGCGCGCGACGCCGAGCAGGGTGTCACCATGATTGACGACATGCACCGAAGGCGTCGCGTTCACCGCAGCGGCGGGCCTGGCTACCGGATCAGCCGACGCGGACGCCGCAGCAACCGTGGCCGGGTGTGGAATGATCAATTGCTGACCGGGCGACAGCGCGCGTGGTCCCTTATATCCGTTGGCCTGCAGGATAGCGGCTGGCGTGACCTTGTAGCGGCGGGCCAGGATTTCGAGCGTGTCGCTGGTGCCGACAATGATGGTGGTGCGGGCCGGGTTACGGGCCGCAACTGAGCGCGGGACGCTGGCGGTGGTTTCGATCGGACGGGCCGGTGGAGTGTAGGAGGTAATGCCCCGCCCTACTCCGGAAACCGCGGTGGAAGGGTAGGATTGAGGGGCCGAGATCGCGGGCGGCGACTGCGGGCGGGCATATTGCGGAAGCTCGCGGCGTTCGACCGCAGGGGTCGAAACGGCGGCGGTTGCTTCAGCTTGAGAGGCAAAGGGATTTTGCGCAAGACGTGACGACAAATCGGCGCTGCAGCCGGCAAAACCGATCGACATCAGCGCCAGCACCGCGACCTGCGATACGCGACGCGAGCAAAGCCACTCGACGACACGGGACATGGTTACTCACTCGTACGCAACAAAATACGGTTTTGAGTAAACACGTCCCGAGTAAACAACCGCTTAAACCCTGGAATAAGACGTTGGCGGAACAGTCAATCCTGGCTTTTTAGAGTTCGCGGGCGATGCCGGGCAGCGCCGGCACAAAACGGACATCGACGAGTTCCTTACGCTCAAAGCCGGCCTCGGTCCTGACCAGCCGGATGAGGGTCTGGGTGCCGTGAAGTGGCCCGACCGGGGCGATCAGAATGCCTTCGCGTTCAAGACGCTCGGCAAGCGCATCGGGAATCTGCTCCATCGCCGCGGTCACGATGATGCGGTGGAAATTGCCGGCATCTGCCGGCACCTCGAAGCCATCGCCGAGCACCACCTCCACATTGTCACAGCCAAGCTTGGCAAGCCGGGCCCGGGCACTGTCGGCCAATGTCCGGTATCGCTCAATGGTCAGGACGTGACCGCAAAGGCGGGACAGGATGGCGGCCTGGTAGCCCGAGCCGGTGCCAATCTCCAGAACGCTGTGGTGTCTCTGCAGCTGCAACTGCTCCGTCATGTACGCCACCACGAAAGGCTGGCTGATGGTCTGCCCGCAGGCGATGCCGAGCGCGCTGTCACGGTACGCATCGGCGCGATCAGCCGCCTCCACGAACATCTCGCGCGGGATCTCTTCCATAGCGCGAAGCACGGCCTGATCGCTGATCCCGCGACGCCGCAAGCTGAGCTGAAACTTCATTTTCTCTGGTGGATTTTGCATCATGGATTGCTGTCCCATGTGGTCGTGCACGGGCGGTCGGCCATCAGCCCAGTCGTCCTGCGGCCTTAGGACGCATTTCGACTCAATTGGGGAGTTCCTGATAAGGAACCCAGTATACACCTTTAACGTTAGACGGCGGGCGCGATCCGGGATGACCGCGCTTCGCCGTCCAAGCAGCGGCTGAACTCAGCGGGTACTTCGTATACAAGTTGCGATTGCGTCGTTGAGTTTTATTTGCGATTCTTTTCGCTTCTGGGGACTGGCAAGGACTGGATGGATGACTGCGAAGCGGCCGCAAGGCGGCTCTGTATTCCTCGTCGAAGACGAGGTCATGATCAGGATGATGGTCGCCGACATGCTGGAGGAGCTGGGCTACAGCATTGCCGCGGAAGCCGGTGAAATCAGCGAAGCCATCAAGCTTGCCCAGTCGACCGATTTCGACCTTGCCATTCTCGACGTCAACGTCAACGGCAAGGTGATCTCGCCGGTGGCCGATCTCATCAGGGCGCGCAACCGCCCCTTCATCTTCGCCACCGGCTACGGCTCGTCGGGGCTGCCCGAGGAGTACCGCGATCGGCCGTCGCTGCAAAAACCCTTCCAGATCGAGACGCTGGCGCGGGTGATCGAGAACACGCTGAAAAGCACGGCCGCCTAGCGCAGGATCCGGACCCCAAGGGCCGCCTTAGCGCAAAGTGGAAACCGGTTTTCCCTTAAGCCAACAAACGCGGAACGCGATTGCGAGGCGTTCATGCTCAAACAAGGAGACGAGCTCATGATGCGATTCCACCTAGTCGCATCCTGATCCTGTCTCACTTGAGCATCGCGGTCAGGGCTTCGGAAAATGCCTCATCCGTGCGATCGAGCCGCAACGGCGTCACCGACACGAAGCGCGACGCCAACGCCCAGAGATCCGTGCCCTCTTCCGGAACATCGACCTTTGCCAGCCGCTCGAAACCGATCCAGAAATACGGATTGCCGCGGCCGTCGCGCCGTTGGTCGATTTTCAGAAAGCCGAGATTGCGCTTGCCCTGTCGTGTCACGCGCACGCCTGCGACTTCGTTTGGCGCGCAGGCTGGAAAATTGACGTTGATCACCGTGTTCTTCGGCACGCCCGCACTGATCACCTTGTTCAGGATCGGCGGACCGAATTCAAGCGCGGCGTCCCACAACGGGTTTTCGCGCGATTGCGCCGTAAATTCCTGCGACAGCGCGAATGAAGGCAGGCCCAAAATCGTGCCTTCCAGCGCGCCGGCAATGGTGCCCGAATAGACCACGTCCTCGGCGACGTTGCGGCCCTTGTTGACGCCCGAAAGCACAACGTCCGGCATCTTGTCACGCAGGATGTGGCGCGCGCCCATGATGACACAGTCAGTCGGCGTTCCCCTTACCGCGAAATGGCGGGGCCCCACTTCGCGCAAGCGAAGGGGATCATTGAGCGAGAGCGAATGCGAGACGCCGGACTGGTCGAGCTCGGGCGCCACGATCCACACGTCGTCGGACAAGGCGCGCGCGATCTGCTCGACAATCTTCAGGCCCGGGGCGTGGATACCATCGTCATTGGTGCAGAGAATTCGCATCGGTAGATCAGGCTTTTCCGTTCGATTCCCAAGGGCGCGGACAGGCGTCGTCTTATCGCCCTATCGCCCACGAGGCAAACCCGTTGTACTAGCTGGCCTTTACGAGCCGGGTCTTCAAAGGTTTTCCTTGCGATTGGCGAAAGCAGGGATCATCGACAAAATCGGATCGTCGCAAGGATTTCCCACTGTCAGGGCCCACGCGGGCGGATACGCCATACCGGAAGGAGTTTTGCGGGCACGGCGGCGGAGCGCATCTGGAATGTTTCAGCGGCTCGCTCCGGCAGCAAGGAAGAAGCCTCGGCTGGCGGTGGTGAAGCGGAATGTTCAGCCGGCGGGTTGCTTCGGGGCGGCTCCGGGTAGTATTGGCGCGCGACGGAAACGGCCTTCTCGAAATCCTCGGCATTGAGCCACTTCAACGCGCGCACGCTGTCAAGGACGCCATCTTCCCACATTCGTGAGCCTTCGATATCGAACTGGCTCTTCTGTTTCTGATCGCACGCCTGGATGCCGTAGCCGGTGACGGCCCATTGCCGCCCTACCCAATAGATGTCGCGATGGAGGGGCATTGCTAAGTTGCATCCGCCTTTTGGCTCTCGGCGCGGCGAAAACGAACATAGCCCGACGCGTCGCGTTCGCAATATCGAACGCGCAATCCGGTCAGGCGAATTTATCGCAACCTCACTTGCCGCGTTCGATGATTGTCGTCCCGCCCATATAGGGTTGCAGGACGTCAGGCACCGCAATAGAGCCGTCCGCCTGCTGGTAGGTTTCCATGACCGCAATCAAGGCGCGGCCTACTGCCGTGCCTGAACCGTTGAGGGTATGCACGAACCGCGGCTTGCCGTCGGAGCCGCGATAGCGGGCGTCCATGCGGCGAGCCTGGAAGTCGCCGCATACCGAGCAGCTTGAGATTTCCCTGAAAGCGCCGCTCTCGCCTTGCCCGGGCATCCAGACCTCGATGTCGTAGGTCTTTTGCGCCGAAAAACCCATGTCGCCGGCGCACAGCGTCATCACTCGGTAATGAAGATCGAGCTGGCGCAGCACTTCCTCGGCACAGGCCAGCATGCGCTCGTGCTCGTCTCGGCTCGTCTCCGGCGTTGTGATCGAAACCAGCTCGACCTTGGTGAATTGATGCTGGCGGATCATGCCGCGGGTGTCGCGCCCGGCTGCACCCGCTTCGGCGCGGAAGCAGGGTGTCAGCGCGGTCAGGCGCATCGGCAATTCCTTTTCATCGACGATGGCTTCGCGAACGAGATTCGTCAGCGGCACTTCGGCGGTGGGGATGAGGCCGAGACGGTCTTGCTTTAAATTCTCCAGGATCCCCGCATACGCCTTTTCCGCTGCAGCGCCAGCGACCGCCGCGGCTAAATTTTCATCCGTGCCTGCGAGCAATTCACCCTTGATGGCCCAAAACTGATCATCTTCGAACTTCGGCAATTGCCCAGTGCCGAACATCACCTCGTTGCGGACCAGAAGCGGCGGATTGATTTCGGTGTAGCCGTGCTCATTGGTGTGGAGGTCGAGCATGAATTGGCCGATGGCACGCTCGAGCCGCGCCAACCCCTTTTTCAGGACGACAAAGCGTGCTCCTGACAACTTCGCCGCAAGCTCGAAATCCATGTAGCCAAGTGCAGTACCAAGATCATCATGCGGCTTTGGCGTAAAGCCGTAAGTGCGCGGCGCGCCGAACAAGTGATGCCGCAGGTTGCCGTGCTCGTCAGCGCCGTCGGGGACGTCGTCGAGCGGCAAGTTGGGGATCGCCGCCAGTTCTCGAGCCAGCTCTTCGTCGGTACTCTTCGCGGCCAGTTCGAGCTGCGGCAATGTGACCTTGAGCTCGGCTACCTCCGCCATCAGTTTCGCGGCGCGGGCTTCATCCCTGGCCTTCTTGGCCTCGCCGATTTCCTTCGAAGCGGCGTTGCGTCGCGCCTGCGCCTGCTCCGACTTGACGATCGCCGCACGGCGCGCTTCGTCAATTGCGAGCAGTTTCGGCGACACCGGCGCAAGCCCGCGCCGTTTCAGCGCGGCGTCGAAGGCTACAGCGTTTTCGCGAATCCATTTGATGTCGTGCATGGGGCTGGCCGTTCGCTGCGTCATGGCCGGGTTTATCACGGCCATCCACGTATCGGCTGCTTTAGATCAAGCCGACGATGCCCGGGTCAAGCCCGCCCTGTGACGAATTATGAGATTTGCAAGACTACTCGGCCGGCGTCGGACTTGGCGGCGGGCTCGCCGGAGGCGGCGTGGCCGTAGTGCTCGTCGTCGCGGCAGTGGCCCTTTTTTCGACCATGCGCACCGCAAGGATCGAGCCTTCGTAGAGCGCCAAAAGCGGAATGGCGAGCGAGGCCTGGCTCAGTACGTCGGGCGGGGTCAAAACGGCGGCAATGATGAAGGCGATCACGATGAAATAGCGTCGCTTCTCGCGCAGCTGTTTCGACGTGATGATTCCGATCCGCCCCAACAATGTGAGGATGACAGGCAGCTGAAACGCGATGCCGAAAGCAAAGATGAGCGACATCATCAGTGAAAGATACTCGCCGACCTTGGGCAGGAGCTGGATTTCGGCGCTCTCCGGGCCGCCGAGCTGCTGCATGCCGAGCGAAAACCGCACCAGCATTGGCAGCACCACGAAATACACCAGCATCGATCCCAGCACGAAAAAGACCGGGGTCGCGATCAGATAAGGCAGGAAAGCGCTGCGCTCGTGCTTGTAAAGGCCGGGCGCGACGAACTTGTAGATTTGCGTGGCAACGATCGGAAACGAAATGAAGCCCGCGCCAAACAGCGCCAGTTTCAACTGGGTGATGAAATATTCCAAGAGCGCGGTGTAGATGAATTTTGAATTCTCCGCGCCGGCCACCCAGACGAACGGCCACACCAGCACGTTGTAGATTTGCTTGGCGAAAAAGAAGCAGAAGATAAAGGCGATGCCAAAGCCGACCAGCGCCTTGATCAGGCGCGAGCGTAGCTCGATCAGGTGGTCGATCAGCGGCGCCTTGCTGGCTTCGATATCTTCGTCGCTCATGACGCTTTGGCGTCCCGTGGGAGTTCAATGTCGGCAGGCGCAGGGGCGGTCTCCTGCACGGCGGCTTCCTGGTGATTTTCAGCCGCAATCGCCAATGGCTCCGGCGCAGTCGCCTCCGCCTGACCAGCATCGGCATGCGTGTCGGCGGCTTGGGCGGCGGGTGCCGCTTCCGAGCTGGTCGCCGGCTTGTCGATGTCCTCGATATTGAGCGCCGCGCCGACGTCCTTTTGCAGCGATGTCATGACGTTGCCCGACGTGAATCCACTCGCCGCTTCCTTAACCTCGTCAAAACTCTTCTTGAGGTCGGCCATTTCGGCCTCGCGCATCGCTTCCTGGAACTGGCTCTGGAATTCGGCCGCCATCTTGCGCGCCTTGCCCATCCACTGGCCGACCATCCGCAGAACGCCGGGCAATTCCTTCGGGCCGATGGCGATCAGCGCGACGACCGCGATGACGACGAACTCACTCCATCCGATGTCGAACATAAAAGATTCCGCTCACGCGAGACATTTCCACGGCGTATCGCTCACCGGGCCGCCCGCGGTTTTCCTCCAACGCTCTTGCCGCACGTCGCTGGCAAGATCAACGCGCCGCTCAAGGCTTATCGAAAGCTGGCATCGAAAAGCTCAGACAGCCTTGCTGCCGACGTCCGACCGCGTCGCCGCCGGAGGCGTGGCGTTATGATCGATCGACTTTACGGGTTCGGTCTTTTCTGCAGTCTTTTCATCGTCCTGCATGCCCTTCTTGAAGGCTTTGATGCCCTGGGCAACGTCACCCATCAGGTCGGAAATCTTGCCGCGACCAAACAGCAGCAGGACGACTGCGATCACGACGATCCAGTGCCAAATGCTAAGCGAACCCATCCTGCAATCCTCCAAACACCACGAGGCCTGGAAAACCGGCCTAACCTGCTCGCAAAGTAGGCTCGCGAGGTGTCAAAAACAAGGACTTAAGCCACGCAAATCCGCGTTAAACGGCCAAGCGTTAATGCCTGGTCGTTCAAACGCGACAATGTGCGGCAATCGAGCTGGAACAGGTTCTCCCTGCTACTTTCCGTCTGAAGGTTCTGGCTCGACTGCAGGTGCCAGCGATAGTTCCAGATCGCCCGGCTCGAGCGGGTCCTCGTCCTCGCGCAAACCCGGGTCGTCCGAGGGCGTCGGTACGCTGAAGCCGGAAGGCAGTCGCGAATCCAGCAACCCCGTTCCCCTCAATTCCTCAAGGCCGGGCAGATCGCTCAAGGCCTCGAGACTGAATTGCGACAAGAAGGCTTCCGTGGTCCCGAAGGTCAACGGACGACCCGGTGTCTTGCGGCGTCCACGCGGGCGGATCCAACCGGTTTCAAGAAGAACGTCCAGTGTTCCCTTCGAGGTAACCACCCCGCGTATTTCCTCGATTTCGGCGCGGGTGACCGGCTGATGGTAGGCGATGATCGCAAGCATCTCGATGGCCGCGCGAGACAGGCGCCGCGTTTCGGTGCTCTCGCGGGTCATCAGCCAGGAAAGATCGCCGGCGGTGCGGAAGGTCCACTTGTTGGCCACGCGAACAAGGTTGACGCCGCGCGAGGCGTAGTCGGCCTGTAGCTGTGTCAGCGCGGCCTTGATGTCGACGCCCTCCGGCATCCGCTTGGCGAGCGTCGCCTGGTCGAGTGGTTCGGCGGACGCGAACAACAGCGCCTCTAGAAGCCGCAATTCTTCGGGGCGCGCTTGCGGGTCCACAGAGTGCTCCTCGGCATCGGCTTTGCGTCGTTCCGCCAGGCTTGCCATGGCACGGTCTCCTTCTTCCACTTACTCGGCTTCTTTTCGCTTATTCGGTCGACAAGTCAGGCGCGATCATCGCGTCGGGTGCCGGTTGCGGCGGACGCTTTCGGAAATACAAAGGTGCAAACGGCTCTTTCTGGTGCAATTCGACTTCGCCTTCCCTGACCAGTTCGAGTGCCGCGGCAAAACTCGATGCGAAAACCGTGGCCTTCTGCGACGGGTCGACCACGTAGCTCATCAGGTACTCGTCGAGACAACTCCAGTCCTCCGCCATTCCGATCAGGCGTTCAAGCGATGCCCGCGCCTCGCTCAGCGACCACACTGTGCGCTTGGCCAGATGCACCGAAGCCAGCACCCGCTGCTGGCGCTGGGTGGCGTAGGCGGTAAGCAGATCGAACAGCGTCGCCGTATATTTTTGATGCTTGATCTCGGCGATGATCTCGGGATTGCCGCGCGGAAAGATATCGCGCAGCAATTGCGGGCGGTTCATCAGCCGGTTCGAAGCCTCGCGGATGGCCTCGAGCCTGCGCAGCCGGTTGGCAAGCGCGGTCGCCATCTCCTCCGCGCTCGGCCCCTCTGCACTCGGCGGTTCAGGCAATAAAAGGCGCGATTTGAGATAAGCAAGCCATGCCGCCATCACCAGATAATCGGCCGCAAGCTCGAGGCGGATCTTCCGCGCGGCCTCGATGAAGGCGAGGTACTGGTCCGCCAGCGCCAAAATTGAAATCTTGGCGAGGTCGACTTTCTGCTGACGCGCCAAGGCGAGCAAGAGGTCGAGCGGACCCTCATAGCCTTCGACATCGACCACCAGCGCTTGTTCGCCGTCCGCAACCTCGGCAGGCCGCCCGGTCTCAAACGATAGAATTTCCGCGGTCATGCGCCCAAAGTCCCGGCCTTGCTGTTCAATGCGTCGAGTTCGCCGCGCGCTGCCATCCGATCAAATGGCTCCGGCGCTTTGCGGGAAGCCAGCGCGAATCTCGCGCGCTCAAGCGCCTTGCCTGACAATTCCGGCGTCTTGGCCGCGACTTCGCGCATTTCCTCAAGTTTGCCGTTGCAATGCAGGACAACGTCGCAACCTGCGGAAAAGATGGCCGCCGTCCGCTCGGCGATTGATCCCGAGAGCGCATTCATCGACACGTCATCACTCATCAACAAGCCCTGGAACCCGATCACGCCGCGAATCACCTGCTCGATGATTGTCGCAGAAGTCGTAGCCGGATGAACGGGGTCCAAGGCGCTAAACACAACATGGGCGGTCATCGCTATCGGCAAGTCCGCAAGAGGTTGAAACGCAGCAAAGTCGGTTCGTTCCAACACTTTTTTAGGGGTTTTGACCTCCGGAAGCCGAAGATGGCTGTCCGCCATCGCCCGCCCATGGCCGGGAATATGTTTCAACACCGGTAAAATACCACCTTGCCCCAACCCGTTGGCCACGGCGCGGGCAATTTTGGCGACCTTGTCCGGCCTGTCTCCATAGGCGCGGTCCCCAATAACCGCATTAGCGCCAGCCACGGGCACATCCGCCAGCGGCAGACAGTCCACGCTGATGCCGAGATCGGCAAGGTCAGCCGCGATCAATCGTGCCGCCAGCCGTGCTACCGACAGACCCAGGGCCGGCTCGAGGTCATACAGGGCCCCAAACAGGGCGCCGGGGGGATAGGCGGGCCAGTGCGGCGGGCCAAGGCGCTGTACCCGGCCTCCCTCCTGGTCGACCAGGACCGGGGCGTCCGGAAGACTGACGCAGTTCCTCAATTCCTCAACAAGCGACTTTACCTGCTGCGGCGTTTCAACGTTCCGCTTGAACAGAATGAAACCCCACGGCCGTTCGGAGCGAATGAAATCTCGCTCCGCGGGAGTCAGCTCAAGTCCGGATACGCCGGTGATAAATGCGCGGGCCTGCATCGGCGCCGATTAGCCTTCGTCCGCCCTAGTGTCCCGGTTCCGACGTTCGTATGACTATGCCGCACGCACTTTTACGAACGTCGGAACCAAAGGGACACTAGCAACTCTGTGATTCTAGTGTGGCTTTGGATTTGACGTTCCTATAACGCATTCGCGGCTGGACGAATAGGAACGTCAAATCCGCCACACTAGAGGTCAAGAAACGGCGTCAATTCCTCTGGACGACGCATTGGCCACCGGCTGACTTCAGGTTGCCGCAGAACTGGGAAGCTTCGTCCGACGAACCGAAGGGGCCGACCATGGCCCGGTAGTAGACGCCTTTTTCGCCGAGATCGGCGCGCTTGATCAGCGGGGAGTGGGACCCGAGCACGGAGGGGTACTTGGTCTGGAGAGCCTTGTAGGACGCCTGCGCGTCGGCTTCGCTCTTCTGCGAGGCCACCTGCACGAGGTATCCGCCACTCGTGCCGCCTGCGCTGGGCAGGGTCTGCGTGGGACTGGTGGCCGCGACCCTCGTGGGGGCGGGTTCGCTCGCAGGTGCCGAGGTCTGCGGCGAGAGAGACAGCGGCGCATTGGCATTCGCATTGGTCACGGAAGCTGGCGACCGCGGCGGGACCACCGACGCGGCGGGCTTCGCATTCGCAGCCGGCTTGCCAGACCCCGGTGCCGAGGAGGTCGCCGATACCGGGTTTGCGGTAGCGTCTGCCTGGTCCCCCCGGACCGTGAACGTTTTGATCTTTCGCGGCTCGCTATTGGGCAGCGTACCGTTCGCAGCGTTGGCCACGGCCATCGGCGCCGGCGCAGCGTTTGCAGTCGATGGCTGTGGCTGCGCGCCGATCTGATTCGGCGGCGGGAAAATTACGCGCGGGCCCGACCTGGCATTGACATCGACAGGGGCTTCCTCGCGCGAAACGATTTTCTCGGTGGCGTCGCCGGACAACATGCGATCAGGCAGTTTTGCACCACCATCGGTCGGAGCCGAAATGATTTTCGTCGGGCTATTGTCGGCCCTGATGATCGGCGGTTCGCCACTGCGCGCCGATCCCACATAGGTACGATAAGCATAGGCCCCGCCTACCCCGAAGAAGGCAAGCGCGAGCACGGCAAAAACGGTGATCATCCCGCCGCGGCGCTTCGGCGGCTCCGTGTCCTCGCCATATTCGTCCTCATAGGCGTAAGCGTCCTCGGTGTAGGTCTCACCGTGCTGGGCATCCTGCTCGCCTGAATCGAGTTCGCCGTACAGCGCATCGTCGTAACGCGACAGATCACGGTCCTGGTCGGCATTGGCGTAAGCCTGCGCGTCCTCGTATTCCACCTCAGGCTCGGGATTTGCCGCAGGGTATCGATGCAGCGGATGTACGGCGCTTGGATAGTCGTGTTGCGGCAGCGGTGTTGCCTGCTCCTGCCTCGCCACACGCTGCATCCAGGACGGCGGGCTGGGCGGCGGTCCCTCGTCTGCTTCGGGAGGCAATTCGTAGGAATCGGAGTGCGGCTGATCGTATTGCTCGCGCGGCTTCGTTCGCGGCTGCGCCTGCAGATTGGCCCGCCCCATGGCAAAATCGGATGCACCGATCAGACGCGCCAACTCAGCCAGAGGATCGCCATCTTCCTTTGAAGGTGCACGGGACCGGCCGCCGCGATCATGGTTGTTGTCGGCGGGAAAGGGTCTTTCCGGATATCGATCAGCCATCGTAGTGATGCATCCCCCGCGGGAAAGCCGCCAACCCACTTCCCAGAACCGAACCGGCGTTTGCCGGATGCCACTTAGAAATTCCCAGAAATCCCCTAAAGACTTAGGCGACGACCGCCCCGTTCAACGCATCTCGTCCGGGGCACCTACGCCAAGCACGGCCAGACCGGACGCCAACGCCGAAACGACTCCCTGCACCAAAGCCAGCCGGGCCTTCGTCATTTCGGCATCATTATTGATAATAAAGCGTAAATAGGGCAAATCCCGGCCCCTGGTCCATAACGCATGGAACTCGCTGGCGAGATCATACAGGTAAAAAGCGATTCGGTGGGGTTCATGAGCCGACGCCGCCGCTTCGACCGTCCGCGGATAGAGCGCCAGCTGTCGCAAAAGGTTTAGTTCTGAAGGATCGGTCAGGCGTTCGACCGCCGCATCGGCCAGGAAGGCCGCTCTGGCGGAGGTCTCCTCGGGCAATTGCGGGATCACCTCCCGCGCGTTGCGGAACACCGAGTGGCCGCGGGCATGGCCGTATTGCACGTAGAAAACCGGATTGTCGCGCGACTGTTCGATCACCTTGGCGAGGTCGAAATCGAGCACGGCATCGTTCTTCCGGAAAAGCATCATGAAGCGGACGGCGTCCTTGCCGACCTCGTCGACCACCTCACGCAAGGTGACGAAATCGCCGGAGCGCTTCGACATCTTCACCGGTTCACCGCTGCGGAGCAGCTTGACGAGCTGCACGATCTTGACGTCGAGCGTGGCCTTGCCTGCGGTGACCGCCTTGATCGCGGCTTCGACGCGCTTGACGTAGCCGCCGTGATCGGAGCCCCAGACATCGACCAGATTGTGAAACCCGCGATCGAACTTGTTCTTGTGATAGGCGATATCGGAGGCGAAATAAGTATAGGAGCCGTCGGATTTCAGAAGCGGCCGATCGACGTCATCGCCGTACGCCGTGGCACGAAACAGCGTTTGCTCGCGATCTTCGTAGTCGTCGACAGGTGCGCCCTTTGGCGGCGGCAGCCGGCCTTCATAGACGTCTCCCCTGGAACGCAGAAAATCGATCGTCTCCGCGACACGGTTGTTGCCGGTCTCGATCAGCGATTTCTCGGAGAAAAATACGTCGTGCTTGATATTAAGCGCGGCGAGGTCGCCCTTGATCGCATCCATCATCATGGCGATGGCCTTGGCGCGAACGATCGGAAGCCATTCGCTTTCCTGCATCGCCTTTAGCCTGTCGCCATAATCGGCCGACAGCGCCTGCCCTACCGGCTTGAGATAATCACCCGGATAGAGGCCTTCCGGGATTTCATCGATGTCTTCGCCAAGCGCCTCGCGGTAGCGAAGAAAGGCCGAACGGGCCAGCACGTCGACCTGGGCGCCAGCGTCGTTGATGTAATATTCGCGGGTGACATCATGGCCTGTGAAGTGAAGCAGGCTCGCCAATGCGTCACCAAACACCGCGCCGCGGCAGTGCCCGACATGCATCGGACCGGTCGGGTTGGCTGAAACGTATTCGACATTGACCTTCTCGCCTGCTCCGATCGCGCTTCGGCCGTAGGAATTGCCCTGGCGCAACACGTTGCGAAGCGTGTCGGCCCAGACCGCGACCTTCAAGGTGAGATTGATGAAGCCGGGTCCGGCGACGTCGACGGAGGCGATCAGGTTGTCCGCGCGCAGACCGGCCGCAATCTTTTCGGCAAGCTCGCGCGGTTTTGTCCTGGCCTCCCGGGCGAGAACCATGGCGGCGTTGGTTGCCATATCGCCATGGGATGGATCCTTCGGCGGCTCCACGACCACGCGCGACAAATCGGCGCCACTGCCGAGTTGCGCTGTACAGACGGCGCGTACGCGCGTCAGCACGTCGGCGAAAAGATGCAGCGGTGGTGCATTGCCGGTCATGGCCGCCGCCTAACGCAAATCCGGGGTTGAGTCAAAAAGCCGCTGATGCTCGGTGAGCGCGAAACGATCGGTCATTCCGGCGATGAAATTGCCGATCCGTCGGGCGCGTTCGGTTTCGCTCTCGCCAATATTTTCCATCGGCAGCCATTCCGGCGGCAGGTCGGTCGGGTGATTGTGGTAGCGCGCAAACAGATCGAACAAAATCTGCTCCGCCTCCCCCATGACCCGCATCACCCGGGGATGCCGGTACATCCTTTCGTACAGGAACGCCTTGATCGCGACCTCGGCCCGGGCCACCTCGGCT
>Ga0307474_10000450_pt1 | contig 29511 bp, 55 predicted proteins | sample atmos_gasesECM1C_2_FD_203312 | JGI IMG/M metagenome (GOLD analysis project Ga0307474, IMG submission 203312) | Hardwood forest soil microbial communities from Morgan-Monroe State Forest, Indiana, United States - atmos_gasesECM1C_05 | ecosystem: Environmental > Terrestrial > Soil > Temperate... | reverse complement strand
CCCCGGCGGAGGTACATCCTTTTACCTACGCCTCGTATCCGGCGTCCTCAGCGGCCTTGCGGGCTGCTTCCTCAGCCTTCTGCCACACATCCTCGCCGAGTGCTTCCTCTACGGCGGCGGGCGCCAGCGCAAGCGTGGGCTCCTCCAACGGCACGTCCTGCACCACGCTGATGACGTCCGCACGCGGGTCGGTGTCCTCACGCACACTGCCGTCAGCGGCCAGCGCGCCCATCAGCTCCGGAGACTTCGGCAGCAGCTTCGACAGGCGCAGGATCACGGTCTTCAAAGCCATCGCGTCAAAGTGGTCGCGCCACGGCCCGATGATTTTGCCTTCCTTGGTTTTGGCCATAGCGAACTGATCGCGGTGCTCCTCCACCTCTTCCTTCGTCATGACCTGGAAAGTGGTGGCCTTAGGCACCGTGGTTACCACGGAGTAGTAGGCGATGACCTCGCCTTTGGCGCCGAACAGCTGCGGCTTGTGCTTCAGGCGCTCGTCATCTCCGTAGCGCACATCAAACTCGTCAGCCTCGTACACCTTCCGCGCGGAGATCTTCGCGACCCGGCTGGAGCGGTGCATCAACTCCAGGTACCCCTGGTAGCCGACGATCAGCTGCGCCTGGTGGTGGCCTACCTTCCGGTTCCACATAGGCAGCAGCCAGCACTGCCCCAGCACTGCCGGGCGCAGGCCCAGCTGGGCTGCGGTCATCAACCCGCCGAGGACGGATGCGGAGTCGCACTGGGCGAGCTTCGGGGTTTCCCGCAGGCATGTCAGGGCGTCACGGGTCAGCTGCTGCGCCTCGAAACCCCGGGGCATCGCCATCTGGAACTGCGGGCGCATGTCCAGGATCTGGGTGCGCAGGTCGATCTGCTCGACGGGGCGTTGCGCAAGGCGGGTGGCGAGGTCAGTAGTAGGCAATGGTCCGCTCCTTCGAAGGTCCGGCGCTCGGGTCTTCGTGGAGGAGCTGCCCTACTTGGGTGATGCTCAGGCGTTCACCCAGAACGGTGACGCCGTCGGTGAGGGTGAACGTGCCGTAGCCGATGGCGCGCGGGTCGCGTCGCCGAGACTTGGTCAGGGTCAGGCCCTGACGCTCGGCGACGCGCCGCATGCGGTTCTCGATGGCTTTTTGTTGTGCTTCGGTGATTTCCTCCACCGAGGGAGACTATCGCAAAAGATGCCCAGAGTGAAGCCGGAAGCGTTACTTCAGGACGAGCAGTTTGGTGCCCGCGATGAGCTTCCTGTTCACGGACGTGGAGAGAACGTGGATGGCGTACTCGGGGTTCTTGTCCGGCTTGACCCGCACCGTCATGTCCGGCAGCCCCAGCAGGTCCCGCGCCTGAACGCCGCCGTACACGTGCCCGGACTTCTTGTGCAGCAGCAGCACCTTCTTCTGCGGCTGGATCTCCTCAGTCTTCGACAGCTCGTAGTACGCGGTACCCAGGCGGTAGGTCATGCCGCACTGCTTCTCCACCCACTCCTTGATCGGAGTGTCCTCAGTCACGTGCACCAGGTGGTAGGAGTCCGGGTCCAGCGGCTTGAGCCCGGCCGCCGCGACGGTCTGCGCGTTGACCGCGTCGGCGCCGGTGGAGAAGATCGCCCTGGAGCCGCGTACGCCCTTGGCGCGGCCGGTCATGAACGCCTCGGTGGCCTGCCGGATGGTGGCGCCGACTTCTGCGACACCGGCGGCGGCGTCCGGGTTCCAGATGGCGATGTTGTCTGCGGGGAACCCGAACCTCTTGGCCTCGTGCTTACCCAGGGCGTTGGGCACCAGTGCGGCCACCGTCCAGTGGTCGGGCAGCGCGTTGATGGACTCGCTCAATCCCGTGGTGGTGACCATCCGGGAGGAGTTCTCTTCTCCGTCGGTCAGGACGTACACGAGGAAGGCGTGGTCGCCGTACTTCTCCGGCGTCATCGCGAGGTCCATCAGCGCAAGGCCGGTGGCGTCGCGCAGCGCGGTGCCGCCGTTGGGGTGGTAGAACTCTGCGATGGATGGCAGGCGCAGCACGTCCTTGTCGTAGATGACGCACTGCGCGGTGTTGTTGAACACGTAGATGGTGACGCGGGTTTCCTGGTTGAGCTCCTTGGAGCGCTGCGCCAGGTGGGTGATCTGGCCGTCCGCGACGGCGACCAGGTCATTGCGGTGCGGGTGCATCGACAGGGACATGTCGAGCACCATGACGACGTGGTTGACGATGCTGTTGTTGCGGGGCGTGTCCTGCATGTGTGGTCCTTAGTTGGGGAGGAACCGGCGGGCGCGTAGGGGGCCGGTAAGTTCCGGGTGGTCGCGGTAGAGGGCTTTGGTGTCTAGGGTTTCGCGGGTGGTGGTGTATTCGGCGGCAAGTTCCGGGTGTGTGGCGCGCAGCACCTTCTCGCTGATGGGCGCGTTGTTTTTCCAGGTGACGACTGGTTTGCCGTGCCAGAGGCCTTCAGTGGCTTCACCGAGTTCTGCGGTGACGACGGCTTGCAGGGCGGCCTTCTGGGCGTCCAGGATCTTTGCCCGCTCCCCCAGGTCCAGGTAGCGGCTCAAGGCCGCGTACGCCACCGGGGAGAGCTCTACGGCGGCGTCTGGGTCTCCTACCGGGTAGAGCAGCCGGATCAGTGCGGCGTCGTCCGGGTGGGTGCCCATGGGCGGCGGGGTGCCATCCAGAACCAGCTGCCAGAACTCTTCCTCCAGCGCGATCAGTTCCGTGATCATGTCGTCGTCGCGTTCAATGATCCGCAGCTGGGGTTCGGTGCCCCAGATGCCGCCGACGGCGTAGCCGCGCTGTTTCCCGGTCACAGCCATGCCGTGTTGAAGCTGGATGACAGCGCGGTCGGGGGTTTTCCCGTTGGCCCAGGCATCAGCGGTAGCGTAGGGGCCGGTGGTTTTGATCTCCACGATCGCGTCGTCGGCGGTCAGGTAGTCGGGGGTGAACAGCATCCAGGAGTGCTGCGGGTGCCCGAGCATGCCGCATTTGAAGATCTCGATGCCGGTGGTCTCCTGGAACCACTGGCCCAGGGGGGCTTCAAGGATGCGGCCCCAATGCATGAGCGGGTTGTCGATCTCTTCGTCCAGCTCATCGGAGGTTTTCTCCAGCCACACCCGCAGAGGTGAGCAGTTGCGGTCAAGGTTCGCCACGGCTAGGGCGTCGGAGCCGCCGATACCCCCTTTGCGCAGTGCACGCCACTGCGGTCGGGGGGTGTCGGGGTCGCTCAGAACCCGTACGCCGGGGCGGATCAGGTGGAGCGGGTTGGGCACAGTGTCCTCGCTTAACTCGCGCGGCTGGTGCGCCTGAGGTGTTCGGGTCTCAGGTCTATCTCGGTGTAGCGGCGTATGTCCGCTACCGCGTTCTTGCGCCACCGGAAGTCGCTGGGGGACACGGGTATGGAACCGACGCGGTGTCCTTTGTGCCATACCGACCAGTGTCCGGCGCCGTCGGGTTGGCGTATGTCAACTCCGGCTTTACGGGCCTGTTTCACGAACTTGCGTACCTCATTGCTTGTTGAGCTCATCGTATTCTCCTGCACTGACATCGGGGTCGTCCATGTCGCGCCCCTCCCATGCGGCGGGCGGCGCCCAGCCGTACTTTCTGGCGAAGGTGATGGCGGCCTTGGTTTTCTGGGTGACGGGCGCGGGGGTGTCCTTGTGGGTCTCGTAAAACTCCTTGATCGCCATCTTGTATCCGTACCGGATGTACTGGTTGACGCCGCAGCGGATTTTGGAAATGTTTTCCTTGTTGGGCAGGCCGTCCACGTTGCCCAGGTCGGTCAGGGTGTAGCCGATGGCGGCGAGGGCTTGGAGGCAGCGGCGGGAGCCGGTGACGTCCTGCCATGCCCCGGGGGCCACGCTTTTCAGCTTGAGGATTTTGCGGGCGGTTGCCTTCTCGATCAGGTCGGTTTGACCGCGTTCGATCCTGTGGAGGCGGCCGATGGAGATGCCGGTGGCCGCGTGGATCGTCGCCATGGAGGCGCCTTCCTTGCGCAGCTGCTTGAGGCGGGCTTGGGCTTTGTCGGGGTGCGTCATCAGCCGGGTGACTTTCATAGGTGCTCCTATTCGTGGATCTGGTAGACGCCGGGTGCCTGCTCGGTCAGCGTGACGGCGGAGGCGTGGTCGGGGTGGGGTAGATGCAGGGTGAGGGTTCCGTCTGGGTGCTGGCGCACCGTGAGGCAGAACGCGGCGCCTTTAAGGTCAATGCGTGCGGTGATGGAGTCCCCGGGGGTGTCCGGGGTTACCAGCGCCCGCTGGCACCACTCCAGCGGCGCCTGAACCGGGGTGTGGGGACGCAGCGTGCCGTCCCCGTCTTCCCCCCAGCAGGACTCACCGTTGTCCGCGTTACCGCGCCAGCCGTCGGTGTAGTAACTGATCGGGTTGCGGCACCACCGGCAGCGGACAGTCCAGTCGCCGGGCTGGAAGTCGATGCGCAGCTCAACGAGTTCGCTGACGGGTACTTCTGCGTGGGGGCCGCCGTTGACGGACACGGTGGCTATCTGGTCGTGGCTCAACGCGGGCTCCAACGCTCAGCGGGCGGGGTGTGGGTGCGCAGGGCACCGTGGGTTTCGTCGAGGTCGATGACGTAGATCAGGTAGTTCGCCGCCCGCAGGGTCGCGGCGATTTTCATGGTGGTGTCAACGACGTCAATGACGCTGTTGCCGGGCAGCGGGTCGAAACCCCGGTACACGTCGATGCGGACTTCCTTGTCCCAGCGGCGTACCGCTACGCCTCCTCTGCGGCGCGCGGCGATCGATTCTTTGAGCGGGTAGCCGGTGAGCAGTCCCGCGATGCGGTCAAGCAGGTCACCATCCATTGCCGTACCCTCCGTTAGCTGTAACCCCAGTGACGTCGGTAACGTCCCACACGTGCGTCCGGCCGCCGTGCAGGGCGCGTTCATCATCCGCCAGGTCACGCACCAGCTGCTCATAGAACCGGATGGCGTGCCGCCGGGCGGGGAAGTCCCGCATCAGCACGTCGGTTTCGTCGTTATCAATGACCAGCGCCCACCGCTGCGTGCCGGTGACCGGGTCTATGAACGGGCGCACCGTCATATCGGCGTGCACGTTCAGGAAGTACGGGCGCTTGTCGATGGTTGCGGAGCGGCGCACCGCGTCGCCTAGCGCGGCTTCGATGGCGCAGTAGATGACCAGGCCGTCACCGTTGCTGACGGTGGACTTCATGATCGGGTCGAGGATCACGCGCATGGCAGCGCCTTCGTATCCAGGGTCTTGCGGGTGTTGGCGACGGCGGTGGCAAGGGCTTCAAGGGTGATGCGGTACTTGAAGCCGCACAGCATGGCCTCGCACATCTCCGGGATGCCGGGGCGCCCGGTAAGGCTGCTGGTGTCCAGCAGGGTGGTGACGCCGGAGTCGAAGGTTACGGCGCCGTCCTTGACGTACCAGGTGCCCCAGACGTGGCCGTTGGCCGGGTCGTCGTCACACATGGACACGGCTTGGCTGGCGAGGTTCAGGTAGGGGAACGCGTTGGCGATCTGTGCCCACTCCTCGGTGATCTCTTCCTCGTTGGGCCATTTGCCGATGTTGTAGTCGGCGCATCCGATGGCGCCGTCCCAGTTGCACCAGCCGTGGAAGCCGCCGATGTAGCTGGAGGCTATGCGGGTGTTGTAGAGGTAGTTCAGCGGCAGGATGCCGAGGTTTTCCTTGGAGGCCTGTTCGGCGTTGATGATCTCCAGGAGGTAGCCGCGCTCCTCGCGGCGGGACTCGTCGAAGTCGTCGTACATGTCGACCAGGCCCATGATCTTGCGGGCGGCTTTTTCCCAGGCGTGGTCGTTGCACATCAGGTAGGCGTTGGTGCGCACTAGGATGTGCTCGGCCTGGGCTGGGGTGACGGGGGTGCCGACGACGATGAGGCGGGGCCATTTGTCGTCGTAGTGCGGGATGTGTGCGGGCAGGTTCACGGGTGCTCCTCTCGGTGCCGGTGTCTCCGGCCCAAGAGTAGCGTAGCATATCCTGCCTGGGTGGCCAAAGCCCCTAGATCAAACCCTCATACCCGCCATCCACCGTCAACATCATCAACGGCCCCCCGCGCAGCCGCACCGGCACCTGCGCCGGATCCTGCCCCGCATGCAGCAGCCAGCCGTCCGCATACCCCTGCGTACGGTGCGACTCCACCTCACCGTGACAGCCGGTCACCCCGGACCCGCACAGGATCGCCAGATTCGCCGCCGTGTTGACTGCGGGGTCCGATGTACCCCCGGCGCGGCGCGGACGGCGGTGGTGCACGCTCACCGCCGCACCGCTCAGGTTGCGCCCGCAACGCTCGCAGTACCCGCCGCAGCGCTCCAACACCACCTGACGGGTCATATCGGTAGGCCCGGTCTTACGCCTGGTCCGCTTCAACATCGGAACCCTCTATGCCATTTAGAGTCCCGCCAGATCCACCCGGCGGCGATGCCCTCGAAGTGTTCTTCCCCCATCGCCCAGGTATAGCACTCCCGCATTACCGGGCAGTCCCGGCAGATCAGTGCGGCGCGGGCGGCGTCCTCGGTGTCGGGCCGGATCTCGTTGAAGATCCATTTCTCCTCGACATCGAGGCACGCCGCGTAGGAGCGCCAGTTCACAGGGCGATTCCGGCAACCCTCAGCTGCTCGTCGTAGAGCTGCTGGTACTCATCGCGGTAGGTCTCGCGCAGCCCTGCCAGCGCCGGGTAGGAGCGGGAGCCGTACCGGGTGCGCAGCATCTCGTACTCCTCCGGGTGCGCCGCCCGCAGGGCTGCTAGGGCCCGGTATTGGGCGCCGGAGCGGGCGGAGCGGCGGGCGGCTACCGCAGGGTTCTGCTGGTAGGCCAGGACGCGTTCCTTCTCGCTGGCGCGCCGCCCCGGGGTGTCTAGGGCTTTCCATTTGATGGCCATGTATTCGCTCTGGCACGGCATGCACCAGGAATGCAGCCGGGTTTTGCCGGTCTTACGTGAGCGGATGGCGCGGTATTGCGAGGCCGGGCGCATCTTCCCGCACCGGCTGCACGCTTTCTGGGTAACGGGCTTATCCACGAGGCCCTCCTTTCGGGAGCATTGTAGCCAACTAGTTAACACGCGTCAAGATCGACCAGCACGACGACCCCTGACCGGATGCGGCTCCCGCTCACCCTGGGTCAAGGTACGGCACGGCGCCCCCGCTTCAGCCCGGCAGGAGATCAGCGGGCACGGCACCGACAGCGGACCGCCCGCCTCCGGGACCTCATCGCCACTCGGGATCACCGTAGCCGCCGCGTACCCGGACAGCAGCGCGGCAACAGGCCGGGGGTGAAGCTCCGTGTCCACCCGCCAGCGCCCCTCACGCTCAGCGCGCAGGTACGCGGCAACGTCATCCGGATCCGCATCCGGTACCGCGCCCGGGCCCGGCGGGGCCCCCGTGATCCGCCGCTCAGCCTTGCGGGCAGCCAAGGCGCGGCGCCGGATCTCAGCGGCGGTGATCCACCTGGATTCCTCCCGGTAATACTCCCGCACGGCGGCCTTGGCGGGCTCGAACGGGATGTCATCAAGCAGGTCAGCCCACAAAGGCGCGTCCAGGTCCGGGTCGAGCGGACGGTGGTCAATGGCGGCGATGTAGGTCAGCAGGGTTCTGGCTTGGGCTTGGTTCATGATCCACTCCCCACGGTGCGTACGGAAACCCAAAACCTCCAGGAGGCCCGCTGCGGGCCCAGCAAAGTCACCCGCCCCCCGGGGCCCAATCCGGACCTCCGGGGCCCTCAGGCGCCCCTCTCCGCGCCCCCTGGGACCCATTTAGGAGCACCGGGCGCGGCGCCGGGCCGTGCAGCCACTCCTCCGTCTCGGCTTTCATCGCAAGCACATCCGGGTGATCCGCAGGCAGCGAACCGGGAAACAGCAACGCCAACGGGTCGATACCCGCCCGCTCCGCCTCCTGCACCGCCCCAGCCAGGTTCTCCCGGTTGCGCCGCTCGGCCCTGTTCAGCTCCCGCTCCACCGGCTCCAGCTCGTTCTCCCACCCCTCGGCATTCAGCCACGTCGCCGGGTACGGGGTGAATTTCTTCTTCGCCTTGCCCTCCAGCTCCACGATCGCCTTCTGCTGCTCCGCAGCGGCCTCAGCGGCGGCGATCACCAGCTCGACGTCCACCCCAGCAGCGAGCACCTTGGCCCATGCCCTCCGGGCCGCACCCTTCGCCATCTTCCGGGGGTACGCCTCCCAGAACCGCTCGAACTCTGGTGAGTCTTCGGGGGTTGTCTTTGGCTCCGCAGATTCCTTCGAAACCTCGGCGCCGTTGGTCTCCGGCGGCGCAGCCGTCGGCTCCGCGCCCCGCGCGGGAGCTCCGGCCCCCCCGGGGCCGGAGTTAGCTCTGGGGGTAGTTAGGTTTTTAGTCTTTAGGGTTTTAGAAATAGGTACACCGTTTGGCTTCGGCCGAAAACTCCGGCTGAAGAGCGCTCCGTCTTCAGCCGTAATTTCCGGCCGAAGCCAAACGTCGCCCTCCTCGTCTTCAGCCGTAAAACACGGCTGAAGGGCGCTGTCTTCAGCCGGAGTTTTCGGCCGAAGAGCGGTGTCTTCGTCCATAGAAAACGGCTCAAGAGGGGTCTCTTCAGCCGTAATTTCCGGCCGAAGAGAAGCTGGGGCAAAGCGCCCATTCACCCCCCTGGCCGCGCCCCTCTGGCCGGTCTCCAAAGGCGGTGCCTCCGGTGGCCGGGTGGTGTTGAACTCTGCGAACCGGTAGACGGTGGGGCCGTTGCGCTGCCCGCGCCGGACGCGTTCGAGGACCCCCTTGCGGGCGAGCGCGGCGGCAAGGGCGTGTACCTGCTTCTCGGTGCGCACGCCGATGCTCCAGGCGTATTCGGGCCATGAGAGCGGGTGGTAGAGCTCTCTGGTGTCCTTGTTGGAGTCTTCGGCGAAGACCATGGCGGCGACGCGTTCCAGGGGAGTGAGGTCCCGGGGGGAGTAGTGCATGACCTGCACGATAATCGCGATGCTCACCGGCCGCGCCTCTGGTTCATACGCGGCAGCTCCGCCTTCAGGATCTCCTCTTCGAGGGCGTAGGCGTCTTGCCTGTTCCGGCACGGCACCGCCAGCCACGCGTCGAACCTCTTGCCGTCCCTGGCGTGCGCGTTAAGGCGGCTGCGCAGGGTTGCGGTGCTGCCGGTGTAGCAGACCTCCCCTCGCCTGTCATAGAGGAAGTACACGAGGGGAGTACCGTTTTTCGGCACCGGCATCCCGAGTTCGAACGGGTGCCACCCGAACCAGGTACCGTCAGAGTGGTTGGGGATCACGGTCGCCAGCACGAGCATCTGATCCCAGGGGATGCCGATGTGCTCGTTCCACAGCTTTACGTGGTCGACGGGCGTCCAGGTCTCCTGAAACCACCCGAACACGTCGTGCAGCTCGTAGAAGCCGTGCGGGTACTCCTCAGCGTACGTTTGCCAGGCGAGCTTGAGCAGGTACTTCGCCAGGTGGAATACCCCAGCCATGGCCTGGTCGTTTTCGGCCATGGCCTCAAGGGCCGCCTGGAGGGTGTAGCGCGCGGCGCGGCGCTCAGCAAAATCTTTCCCCCGGGCGATAACACCAGGGTCCGGGGGCTCAGGGGCCATGTAAGAGGTCCCCCCAAGCCCTCTTACGGCGGCTTCCCGGGCGCGTAGCGCGCGCTGGAGAGTATGTGGCGGGAGCTCGGTCATGCTAGCCTCCTGAGTGCTGGTTTGATGCTGGTTGTGCGGTGTCCTGTACATCCGTGAGAGGGCCCTTGGGAGCAGGGGCCCTCTTATCGGCCCATCCCTACATGCTACGCTACTTTCCGCAGGTAGGGCAGTAGTCGAGCACCCCTACCGCAGGCATGCCACAGTAGCGCCCCGCCCGTGCGGCGGGGCGCTGTCATCACCGGGTTTACTCCTCGGTGCCGTACCTCTCCTCGTACGCCTGCGCTGCCTCCCTCAGGTACTGGGCGTGGGCGGGATTGCAGGCGCCGATCGCGGACAGCAGCAGGTCGACGACGAAGTTCACATCGGGGTCGGCATGGGAGGGCGAGAGCATGACCAGGGTGGGGGGCTGCTCGGGGACGTTCAGGGCGGCGGCGAGGGCGGCGCCGGAAGCGCCTACCGGTAGTACTGCGACGGCGGCGATGCGGTTGTCGCCGAACATGTCCTGGATCATCTGCACGGAGTCGCGTACCCAGCCGTCACCGTCGGTGGCGGTCAGGATCTCGTCGGTGCCTTTGTCGAGGTAGTAGAAGGGTTCCAGGTGGGCGATGCGGCTCATGGCGGTCAGGGCGATTTGCGGGGGGATGGAGATGACGTATTGGCCGCCTTCGATGTGGCGGGCGATGGCTACGATGGCGTCGCCGCGCGAGATCAGGTCGGCCTCTTCATTACGCAGGGTCACATGGTCCTCCGTACAGCACGACGGCCCCCTGACACATCACCAGGGGGCCGTGTAAGGGCAGTGGCTTAGATCGGGCGCGGGAAGGTCTCGTTGGTCAGGATGCCGGGCATCTGGATTTTGCCGACGTCCTCACCGCGACGGTAGTGGTTCCAGGCCTTGATGATGAGGGCGATGTACTCGTCTCCCCCGTAGATGCGCTGCTCCCGCTCCCGGGCGATGCGCCTGTGCAGGACCTGGACGATGTGCGTGGAGGGGAGCTGGTCGAGGTCGTGGAGCCGGTCGGTGAACCAGATCCCGTCCTTCTCATTGGTCTCCCGCAGCAGCCAGCGCACGAAGGTGGCGACGGTGGGGGCGAGCATCATGGCGGAGGCGCGGCCCCGGGCCCAGTCCGCGTCCTTGCGCAGCTCGGGGTAGCGGGCCAGGGTGTCGGCCATCTCCGGCCGGGTGGGCTTGAGCCCGGCGTTGGAGCCCTTGTAGGCGCCGACTTCCCAGAGGGTGATGCGGCGCAGCACGGCGGAGAGGGTGGAGGCGTTCTTCTCGTCCGCCAGGTGCAGGGCGTCGGAGAAGGTGCGGTGGCGGCCGATGTCCATGAGCGCTTGCGCGCTTGCAGGTAGTCCGTGCACCACCAGGAAGGTGATGGTGACGCCGGACAGGGAGACGGCGGCCAGGCGGTGCTGTCCGTCCAGCAGGATCTCGCGGCCGTCGGCGTCGAGGCCGAAGCGGATGGGGTCGGCGGTGGGCTCCCAGTGGCCTGCCTTCATGTCGCGGGCCAGGGCCTCGACGTGGCCGAGGTTGAGCCTGCGGTTGTGGATGTTGGAGTCCTTGATCCACTGGCGGGCCAGGGCCGGGGTGACCTCGCGGTATGCCGGGGCGGGAGCGTTGGGCTTAGGCACTGGTTGGTGTCCTTATCGGGTTGACGGTAGTAGGGGGTAAAGCGTTCAACATAGAGTAGCGTAGCATGCCAACGGTGGGGATTGTAACCTTTAGCTGTTAACGCCCCCGCACGTCTGCCCACAGCAGAATGTGCGAGCGCAACGTCAGGCCATAACCACGCCCGATCGCTGCGTCAACAATCTGACGCGCGACCTGCATGTTCGTCTCACTGCTAACGCCTTCAGGCATGACCATCACCCTGGCACGGGAAATACCCGTCATGGCGACGATCTCATCGACCTCATCCAACTCGCGCGGGTGAGTGACGACGAATTTAAACCAAGCCTGCTCCAGCTGGGCAAAGTGCGCCAGCACGGCGGGCTTGAACCGTTTGGTAGCCCGGTTGCCGGAGTTGGCGAGCTTGGGTGAGACGTTGTACTGCGCTACCGCCGCCGTAAGCTCGGCGGGGGGCAGCAGGGTGCCTGCGGTCTCGATGTGCACCGCGCAGCCGCGCAGCTTGAGCAGCCGTGCCAGCTCGGTGAGCGGGCCGTGCTGCATGAGCGGTTCACCGCCGGAAACCACGATCATGGTGGGGTCGTGGTCGATGTCCCACAGGGTGTTGAGCCGTGCCAGGACGTCCGGGACGGTCATCTCGCGGGCTTGGTCGGCCTTGTTGTACTGGACGCCCGAGTGGTGGGCGGCAGCTTTCTCGGGTGTGTAGGCCCACGTGTAGGGGGTGTCGCACCAGGTGCATTCAAGGTTGCACAGGGCGAGGCGGACGAACAGGCAGTGCTGTCCGGCGCCTGAGCCCTCGCCTTGGATGGTGGGGCCGAAGATTTCGCTGATGAGTAGTTGGCCCATAGGGCGTTGCCTTTCCTCCGGTGGGGGTTTCCCACTGGACTAGAGTAGCGTAGCATGGGTTGCGGGAAATAGGTACCACGGCGCCGGGGTGCCCTCGAAGGGCGCGCAGTGCTACGCTACTCATAGGCGGGTGCCCCCCGCACCCCGCCACAAAGGAAAGGAGCCACGCACCTTTGAGGAAGGACCCCACGCTGTTACTAACCCCGGACACGCACCTGAGCCACAGCCAAGTAGTGACCCAGCTTGCGGCACTGCTGGCAGACCCCGAACCCGAACAGCCAGACCCCGCACCACCACCCCGCCTTACCGCCGCCCGTGCCCGCCACCGGCAGCGCACCGCGCCCCATTAGACAAGGAGAAGACCATGCGGCGTCGTTACACCCTAGATGGCGCCGTCGAGCCCATCGGCGGCGGCCTGGTGATCGCCGCCGACGCCGCCATCAGCGCGGAAAGCGGCTGCATCGGCATGGCCCACATCGCCACCGACGGCGCCTGGGGGCTACGGCTGCGCAGCGTAGCACCGGTACTGGCTGACAACGCCGTATATGAGCTGTACGCCGTGTACTACGCGTTCGCCAAGCGCAAGCTCGGCGCCCCCATGACCGTGCTGACCGACTCACAGGACGCGGTGAAGTACCTCACCTCCTGGCGTAACGGTCAGGAGATTTTCCCGCCGGAGTACTGGCGCCGCCGTCCGCTGTTTTACCAGCCGGAGAGCGTTCCACAGCCTCGGCTGGAGGATTTCGCCGCCACGGTGGCCGCGCACCCGGAAATCGACTACACCTGGCAGCCCGGCCACGTCGGGCATCCGCTCAACGAGTGCGCGGACTCCCTGGCGAAGCTGGCGATGCGGATGGGTACCGGCAGTGTGCCGCCGAATGAAATGACCGCCCTGCCCCCCCAGTGGGCAACGGCGCGACTCGGGGACTACAAGACCCGAGGAGGATCATGACCGAGACGCAGCCCGGGTATCTGGCAGCGCCGCCGGAGCTCAAGCACGGAGACCGCAACACCTACGTCAACCATAAGTGCCGCTGCCCTTTGTGCAGGCGCGCGAACGCCGACTATATGGCGGATCTGCGCAGCAGGCGCGCGGAGCGCCGCCGCATGGTGACCTACTGATCTGAGCATGGCCCATGGCCCCCAGGGCAGTTACCCTGGGGGCCATGAGTTCGTTGCTGAGCAGTATTGAAACAGTCCCCGTCGACTCTCTGATCACTCATCCGAACAACGCCCGGCGCGGGGACGTCAACGTCATCGCCGAGTCGCTTCAGGAGAACGCGCAGTATTCACCGCTGGTGGTGCAGGCCTCCACCCGGTATGTACTGTCCGGCAACCACACCTTGATGGCTGCGCGGCAGCTGGAGTGGGAGAACGTCGACGTGGTGCTCGTCGACGTGGACGACGCACGCGCCTTGAAGATCATGCTGTCGGCGAACCGCACCTCGGACGTCGCGACCTACGACGACGACGCACTGCTGCTGCTGCTGGAGCGCCTGGACGGGAACTACACCGGCACCGGGTACCGGCCCGAGGACTTCGAGGAGCTTGCGATGCTCCTGGGCGGTGAGGAGTCGGACACCCCGCCGTCCCTGGATGACCTGGAGGACAAGCTCGGGGGGCACGACGAGCAGGATCTGTGGCCGACGCTGCGGTTCAAGGTCCCGCCGAACGTGCGCGATGACTTCTACGACCTGACGAACAACTGTACGAACCCGAACGATGACAACATTCGGTTCATGCACCTGATCCAGAAGCTGCGGGCCAATGCGTGAGCGGTGTCTTCCGGTTCCTGGTGTCGTTCCACTACCACCAGAAAACTGACCTTCAAAGGATCGTCGACTCCTACCACGGCCCGTGCGAGGTGTTCGCGGACTCCGGTGCGTTCTCGGCGGCGAGCCTGGGAGCCACGATCGACCTGGAGCAGTACGCGGCGTGGCTTAAAGAGTGGGACCACCTGCTGACGGTGAAAGCGACCCTCGATGTCATCGGGGACTACCGGGCTACGATGCGCAACACGGCCGTGCTGGAGCGGATGGGCGTGAGGGTGCTGCCGGTTTTCCACGTGGGTACGCCGTGGCCGGTGCTGGAGGAGTTGTGCGCCCGCTACGACTATGTGGCGCTCGGCGGGATGGTGCCGCATGCGACCAACGCGGACGCGGTGATGCGTTGGCTCGTGCAGTGTTTCAAGGTGGCGCGTAAGACCGGGACGGTGTTTCACGGGTTCGGGCAGACGAACCTGCGCACTATGGCGGCGTTGCCGTTCTATTCGGTGGATTCCTCGTCGTGGGGTGCGGGCGCGAGGTTCGGGACCTTGAGTCTGTGGGACGCTACGGCGCACACGATGGTGAAGCTGAAGACGGGTGAGCGGGCGGTGGCGCGCCGGTATGCGGGGCTGCTGCGGGAGCACGGCGCGAGCCCTGCGTTGGTGGGCGCGCCGGGGTTCGCGATGAAGGCGCGCCGCGATCCGGCGCAGTATGTGCGGGAGAACCAGATGATGCGCGGGGTCCCGGCGGTGGCGTACATGCGCATGGGCGAATACCTGGCGAAGCGGCACAAGGTGCCTGTGCCGCCGAGCCTGGCGTCGGCGGTGGTTAACCAGTCCGGGACGCATGTGTTCCTTGCGGACGGTGCGGAGAGCCAGCTGCGTAGTGCGGCTCAGGGCGCCAGCGCCGCCGGGGGGGGGTACGAGGGTGTTCCTCGCGGAGTCGGAGCAGTTGAACCTGCGGGCGGCTGCGAGGCACCTGGATGACGTTGATGGCGTGTGAGGCATGTAGCCCATACAGTGGTCGATAGCTACTGACTAAGGAGTACTAGATGAGCAGGGCACTAGCGGTGGTGTCGCTGTCGGGGGGTATGGACTCTTCGACGTTGCTGGCGCATATTCATCAGACGTATGACGTGTTGGCGGTGTCGTTCAACTACGGGCAGCGCCACGCCCGGGAGCTGACGGCGGCGGCGGAAATCGCCGACCACTACGGGGTTGAGTGGCATGAGATCGACCTGCGGTCGGTCGGGGTGCTGTTGACCGGCTCCGCACTCACGGATTGGAGCGTTGCGGTGCCGGAGGGGCATTACGCGGCGGAGTCGATGCGCGCCACGGTGGTGCCGAACCGCAACGCGATCATGGCGAATATCGCTATCGGGATCGCGTCGGCGCGGGACGCGCGGATGGTGGCCCTGGGCGTGCACGCGGGGGACCACGCGGTGTACCCGGACTGCCGCCCCGAGTTCGTTACGGCGCTGCGGAAGCTGACGAAGGCGGCGCTGGAGGGGTTTTCGACGCCGTACATCGAGACGCCTTTCATCACCTGGACGAAGACGGATATCGCCCGGGAGGCGGACCGGCTTGGGGTGCCGCTGGGTAAGACCTGGAGCTGTTACGCAGGGCGCACGCATCATTGCGGAAAGTGCGGGACTTGTGTGGAGCGGATCGAGGCGATGCGGGACGCGGGCATCGAGGACCCGACGCAGTACGAGGACCGGGAGTTCGCCGAGGGGGTGTTGGCCTGATGCACGAGGTTACTGTCCGCCACAATTTCGAGACTGCACATCGGCTGCCGCACCTGGAGGGCAAGTGCAAGTCGCTGCACGGGCACTCGTGGTGGTGCGAGGTAACGGTGTCGGCGCCGCGCCTGTCGGCGGGCGGCGTACTGGTGGAGTTCGGTTTGCTCAAGGCCGGGATCCGCTCGTGGATCGATACGCACCTGGACCACGGCACGATGCTCGGCCCGGACGATCCGCTGGTGCCGCTGCTCCAGGCGGAAGGTTGCAAGGTGCAGTTGGTGGCGCCGTGGCCGACCGTGGAGGATGTCGCGGTGATGATCGCGAAGGAGGGGCAGCGGGTGCTGGAGGAGCTGGTGCGCGCTCCGGATGCGGTGGTGACGCGGTGTGTGGTGCGTGAGACGCACGTGAATGAGGCGGCATGGATCAGGTGAGTTGGACGGAGCACGCGCAGGCGCAGGCGGCGGTAAGGCAGCTGCTTGCGGCGGCGGGGCAGGATCCGGACCGGCCGGGGCTGGTGGATACGCCTCGCCGGGTGCTGAAGGCCCTGATCGAGGCGACGACGCCGACGGGTCCGCCGCCGGAGGAGCTGTTGGCGGTGACGTTTGCTGATGCGTCGCCCGCGCCGGATCAGATGATCACGCTGGGTCCGATCGAGTTCAGCTCGACGTGTGAGCATCATCTGCTGCCGTTTTGGGGTCACGCCTGGGTGGGGTACATCCCAGGGCCTACGGGCGCGGTGGTGGGGCTCTCGAAGTTGGCGCGGCTGGTGGACTGGTATGCGCGGTCGTTGCAGATTCAGGAGCGGTTGACGGCGCAGGTGACGGGGGCGTTGGAGAAGCATCTGGATGTGTTGGGGGCGGCGTGTGCGGTGCATGCGACGCATAGCTGCATGGTGACGCGGGGTGCGCGTAAGCCTGGGTCGGTGATGCGTACGGCGTCGTTGACGGGTGTTTTCCGTGGTCAGGACGCTACGCGGGCGGAGTTTCTGGCGCATACGAGGTGCTGCTGAGTTCGGGCGAGACAACCCCCGAAGGCCTGTGCTACTTTACTCATGTGGCCGCAAGTAGCGGCCCCCGAGAAAAGGAGCCAGACCATGAACACCACCACCCAGACCCCCGCCGAGGCCTTCCTGTCCGGCACCGGCATGGTTCACACCGCCGCCTGCCCCACCGTCACCCGGCTGCTGTCCACCGGCAAGGCCAACTTCGTCTCCAAGACCCGCGACGAGGCCCTGGCGGGCGTCAAGGCCAGCGAGTACCGGCTGTGCAGCATCTGCGTGAAGATCGAGAAGGCCAACGAGGCACCGAAGGCCGAGACCCCCGTCGCCGCCCCGACCTCCGAGTTCACCAACCCGGTCGTCGTGGCCGAGGCGCCCAAGACTGAGGCGACGATCAAGCCGAAGCGCCAGACCGCCGCGAAGAAGGCCCCGGCCGTCAAGGCCGAGACCAAGGCCGCCCCCGAGGCGCCGAAGGCCAAGGCCCCGAAGGCTTCGGGTGCCGTGAACGGCAAGACGCTGGTCGAGGTCTTCACCAAGGCGACCGAGGACGGCAAGATGGGCGCCTCCTCGCTCTCCGCGTACAAGCTGAAGGTGCGCGCGGTGCTGGAGGCGGCGGGCCAGAGCATGGAGACCACTGACCTGGTGAAGCTGGACGTGGACGCGACCGTCGAGGCGTTCCTGGCCAACAGCAAGACCATCGTGGACATCACGAAGCGTTCGTACATCGACGCTTTCCGCCGGGCGGTGCGCCTGTTCCGCAGCTACGTGGCGGACCCCAAGGGCTGGGACCCGAAGGCCACCAAGAAGGCCTAAGCCCCCAAGGCACCCGAAGCCCCCCGCTTTCGACGCGCGGGGGGCTTCGGGTTGTTGCCGCCCCCACCCGGCTGTGCTACATTACTCGTAGCGCGAAGGACGCGCCCCCGGAAGGAGCCCCCAAATGAACACGACCAAGTACGCGAGCGAAGGCGCAGTCCGCCAGGACGGCCTCCTGCCGGTCGCCGAGTGCAAGAACTGCCACTCGCAGATCGTGTGGGCCACCAGCAAGCGCACCGGCAAGAAGTACCCGGTGAACACCTTCCGTGGACAGGGCGGGCGGCTGTTCTACATCAAGCGCGCCGCCCACACGCACGAGGAGTGCGCGCGGCGCGCGGAAGCCTTCCATGCGTACAAGGAGCAGCTTGTGGCGGAAGAGTTCGCCAGGAACCAGATCCCCAACCCGTAGCCGCACGCAGAGCGCCGCCAGGGCCCCGGGAAAGTACTCCCGGGGCCCTGGGCGTTACCCGGGGCCTAGTGGGCCCGCAGGGGGGCTCCAGGGGCTTGGGTGGCGCACCTACGGCCAGTCATGCTACGCTACTCAGAGTGTGAGAGCCGCACCCCAGACAGGAGTGACTATGCGCGTACGACCAGCCGTCGGACCGATCCCCCGCACGGTAGTAATGCAGCCACACACGCTGTGCCCGCTGGACTGCACCTACTGCTACCTCCCGGACCGGCGCAAGAACCTGCGGATGACCGTAGAGACCGCCCAAGCAGTCGCGCAGGAGGTCAACCGCTGGTACACCCGCGCCCCACAGGAAGGGTTCTGCATGCTGTGGCACGGCAGCGAACCGCTGGCGCTGGGCGTGGAGCACCTGGCCAAACTGATCGAGCCGTTCAACCCAGGCGTCACGCACTCGGTACAGACCGCCGGGATCCACATCGACGACGCATGGTGCGACTACTTCCAGCAGATCGGCATGCGGGTAGGGATCTCCCTGGACGGCCCGCGCGGAATGAACACGCGCCGCAAGCTGCTGGGCGGCCAGGAGACCTGGCAGCGCACCGTGGACGGCTGCGCGCTGCTGCGCGCCCGGGGTATCGCGTTCACCGCGATCTGCGTGGTGACCGATCCGGACCCGGCGGACGCGAGGACGCTGCTGGATTTCTTCACGGAGCTGGGCACCGGGTCGCTGGGGATCAACGTGGAGGAGACGGAAGGCATCAACCGCGCCCCACGCCAGCACTGCGGGCGGATCACAGAGTTCTGGCAGACGCTGTTTGATGAGGCGGGCAACTACCGGATGTCGGTGCGGGAGGTCAACCGGGTCACCGACTACCTTGCGACGCGCGGCCGGGACGCGGCGCGGGTGCTGATCGATCCGCTGCCGACCGTGTCGTACAAGGGGGATGTGACGATGATCGCGCCGGAGCTCGCGTCATTCACGGACCCCCACTACGGCACGTTCGCCAGCGGCAATGTTCATGACACGCCGCTGAGTGAGATCGTGCTGAAGGCGCGCGGTGTGCCGTGGATCCGGGACTACCTGGCCGGGGTGGCTAACTGCGCTACGCGGTGCGCGATCTTCGATTTCTGTGGCGGCGGCCACGCCTCCAACAAGCACTTCGAGGGTGTTGGCTTGACCGGCACGGTGACCGAGCACTGTACGAGTACCCGGATGGCGCTGCTTGCAGGCGCCTTGGATTCCCTTCACTAGAGAAAGCGGTAGAGCAGTGATCCTTGACGCTGATGTCATTCACGCGCGTGCGGTGCGGCTGAGCGCGCAGGACGTGGACGGTTTCCTGGAGCGGCTGGGGGTGGACCCGGAGACGGCGGGCGCGGGGTACGGACCGTGGCGGGACGGTAATGACTTCTCCGATTGGCAGCAGGGGATCGGTAACACGCGTCCGCCGATGATTCGTCCTTGGTAGGTGGTGCTAGGCCCGGGGTCCGCAGGACGGGCCCCGGTGGCGCCCCCACCCCGTGCCATGCTACGCTACTCTTGATGTTGAGACACCCTGACCCGGAGGACCAATGACCAACCCGGACTACCGCCACATCGCCATCGTCATGGACCGCTCCGGCTCCATGCAGCACCTGAAGGCCGACACCGAGGGCGGCCTTGCCTCCATGCTGGAGGGCCTGGCTGCCGAGGAAATCCTCACCACCGTCTCACTCCACCAGTTCGACGACGTATACGAGACGGTGTACGAGGTCGTCCCCATCAAGGACGTCAAGCGCTACGAGCTGACCCCGCGCGGCTCCACTGCGCTGCTGGACGCCGTCGGGCGCACGATCGCGTCGACCGGTGAGTTCCTGGCGTCACTGCCGGAAGCCGGGCGGCCCGGCGTCGTCATCGTGATCATCGCGACCGACGGCTACGAGAACGCGTCCCACGAGTACACCGCCGCCCAGATCAAGGAAATGATCACCCACCAGCGGGAAACCTACGACTGGCGGTTCATGTTCCTCGGCGCAGACCAGGACGCGTTCCTCGCCGCCCAAGGCATGGGCATCGCAAAGGGCCAGACGCTGTCCTACGCGGGCGCCGCCACCACGGACTCCTACGAGGCGACCCGCAGCCTGGCGTCGCGGCTGACGACGAACTCCGGGGCGTCCTTCACCCGCGCGGAGCGCCGGGCTGCCAGCGGCCTGCCCGCTGACGACGGGGACCTGGAGGGCACCGGAGCATGATCAAACTACCGTCCCGGGTGTGGGGCTACCTGGATCAGGGCGCACACATGCTGTACCTGCCTACGGCGCACGGGCGCCGTTGCGGGCGTGTGCGCTGGCATCACCGGCTGCACCTGCTACCCGGGCCGGTACTCGGCTGGGTCTGCAACCGCTACGACACGGCACTAGGCGTGTATGACGAGGACGACCTTAAGGAGGTAGAGGATGCCTGACGCGCAGCGGGTGCGCAGGGTGGCTGCTGCCCGGTATGACCGGGCCTTGGAGGACTGGGTTGGGCGCCTGAAGGAGTGGGGGCCCTACAGCGTTCCCACGGGCGCGGTGCTGGCGCTGGTGCGCATTGAAGGCCCGCATGATGAGGGCGCACCGGTTGACCCGGGCCCGATCGGCCCGGCCATACAGCACCTGCTGAAAGTGCGCGTAGCACGGCATCTGGGTGAGGCGGAGTACGTGGTGGCGTTGCTGCATGAACCTGATCAGAACCAGCTGGCGTTGACGGGCGCACTGTGTGTGACCCGCGCCAGCTACCGGATCTCAGCCCTGTAGGAGGTGCACGGTAATGCCTGAATGGATTTTGGACGCGGTGATCTGGCTGGCCTACCAGCTGGTGTGCAAGCCGCGTGGGCATAAGCCGGGCCGCTGGTTCAGCGCGCACGGCCCGGTAGGCACGCAAGCGCGGCTGTGTGACCGCTGCCTGCGGGGTCAGCACCTGATCCACGGGGAGGCGACTTCATGGACCCGGTGACGCTGCCGTTGCCGTGCTTTACCTGCGGCAAGACGCTGCACCCGGTGTGGCCGGAGAGCGATTACCGCAACCAGGTGAACGACGGTGTTACGTTCACCAGCCCAGGCAACTACGGCTCCACGGTGTTTGACGCGATGGACCGCAGCCGCCTGGTGATCAACGTGTGCGACGCATGCCTGACCGCGCTCTCAGTGCGTACCGCGCTGAGTGTCCCGGATCATCAGCCTGTGCCGCCGCCGTCCCTTAGCAGGTGGGTGCCGCCCACCGACGAGATGGAGGAAGACGATGACTGACTGGTTCAAACGCAACAAGGTCGTGATGACCCACGAGTGGGTGGTTCCGGCGTCCGAGCCGTGGGGCGCGAACTGGACCGAGGTGCAGCAGGCCATGGACGCGGCCCGTGAGCACTGGATCTCGATGCACCCGGAGGAAACACGGATCGCCGCGCAAGGCAACCGGCGTGTCACTGTGCCGGACACTGCGGTCAGGGTGAAGGTCGGCGACGACGAGGTCATCGTGTTCTGGGAGGAGCGGCTGAAGGAGGGCACCCACAGCCTCGTCGTGGGCAAGTCCGGGTCCTTCAAACCCGCTGGCACGGCGGCGCGGACGTTCAACGCTGTGATCGGCGCCGGGCACATGGAACGGGCGGAGTGGGGCGAGGTGCCCCGGTCTACCGGCCGGGTTGTCCCAGGGGAGGATGACGATGCCTGAGGAGGAGTGTGAGCACCTGGGGGCGCGTAAGTTCGCCCGGCCGGAGGATGCGGTCAAGCCGTTGGAGCAGCGGATCGTGCAGTCCGGCAAGCGGCATGAGGTCAAGGCGTGCGGCTGCGGCTACTACCACATCGTGGAGGCCACGGATGTGGATGGTTAGGGTGTGCGCGGTGCTGCTGGGTGTTGCTGCGGCTGTGACGATTATCGCGTTCGCGACGGCGAAGCCGTGGTGGGTGTTGGCGTTTGAGAGCGGTGTGACGGCGGCCTGCGCGGTGAACCTGCGCCGGGCGTTGGATAGGCCACGCCGGTGAACAAACTGCTGGCGTATGCGTTCGGTGCCTGCCTGTGGGCGTTGTGCGCGCTGGTTGTGGTGCGGTACACCCTCGGTGACTCGGCGTGGGATCAGGACGGTGTGGTGATGCTCGGCAGCGCGTTCCTGGGTGCGCGCACCACGGGCCGTCATTTGGCGAACATGCCGGTGGATGACGATGAGTGAGTACGGGAAGGGAATCAACACGTGAGGAAGACTGCGATGAACAAGGCCGAGATGGTGGAGGAGCTTTCCCAGCGCACTGACATCCGCTCCTCGGATGTCAACCGCATCGTCAACGCACTGCTGGACCTGGCTACGGAGGAACTGGTGGCGGGCCGTCAGGTGTCACTGTCCGGGATCTGCGTCCTTAAGCCGGTACGGCGTGCGGCGCGTACGGCGCATAACCCGCGTACGGGGGAGCCGGTGACTATCCCGGAGCGCACCAGGCTCGTGTTGCGCCCGTCCCGGACGCTGCGCAAGGCGCTCGGTGAGCAGCTGGGCGATCGTGACTGAAGGAAGGAGCCTGTGATGCCTGAGCTTAGGACGCACGCCCCGGCGGTGTGTGAAGGCGAGTACTGCGTGGTGCACAATCCGTCGGACCACCACATGAAGGACTGGCCGGTGGCGTACCGCACAGACCGGCGCGTGGAGATGCCACCGAGGGTGGTGGGCGAGTCGGTTCTGTTGGGCGGCGTGTTCGTTCTGGCGGAACGCATCTGCCCGCATGGGGTAGGGCACCCGGATCCGGATGCGATGGCGTTCGCCAGGCGGGAGGGCGGTGATGAGTTCGCGGACGCAGAAGGAGTGCATGGCTGTGATCTCTGCTGTCGGCCGCCGCGTGACCCGAGCAAACCGATTACGCCGGAGGAAACCGCTGAGATCGCAGAGTATTACGACACGCACTGCTCGGTGTCGGGTGAGCCGTTGTCGCCGGACCCGCAGCCGGTGTCGGGTGAGTTCTTTGACCGGCTGCACCGCGCGACGGCTGTGGACGATTCGCCGATCGTGTTGGGCGGTGAGGACGCGGAGGATGACGCGGCAATCCTTGAGGCGTTTGATGCGGCGTTGGCGGCCGGGGAACAGGTGTTGGTGACGGCGCCGCCGGAGGGCTGGACCGGCGCGGTGGAGCGGGTATGCGGGCACTGCGGTATGGCATGCCGGGGCTATGGGTTCGTTGATGGCGTGTACCTGTGTCACACCGGGACGCAGCCTCCGTGGGACAACCCGGCGGACTGCTACCGGCTGGTAACGGTGTATGAGCACGACAAGGACGGCGCGTGTTGGTGCCGGGATCTTGACCCGGTGTACGTCGGGCTGGCTCATACGGCGCCGGTAGCGGCGGGCGGCCGGTACGTGGACTGGGCTCAGTCGTTGCCGCAGAAGTGGCACGGGGTGGATGACCGGGTCGGGCTGCCGGATGATGAGCCGGTTTGGGTGGCGCTGAAGCCGGTGGCGAAGATGGACGGCCCGGCGTACTACGTGGAGGTGGCGTACTACGACTTCGGTGAGTTCTACAGCGCAGCTACCGGCGAGATTCTGTCGGATGACGTCGCGCACTGGGCTGAGATCCGCGCGCCTAAGCACCCGGAGGCGCGATGATCACTCTGCTGGTCGTGTTGGTAGCGCTCGGCGCCTACGGCGCGAGCGGGCTGGCCACGATGCGTTATTTGTACGGGTTGTGGCGGGCCCGCAAGCTGGACCAGCTGATGGCGGAACCGAAGGCGGTCTGGGATAACGGCTTCGATCAGAGCACCGGCAGGTACGGGCCTTCGGGGTACCGGGCGCGAACGCTTACGGAGGCGCAAGCCGTTTACATGAAGCCGTCCTCGAACGGGGCACGCCACGGTGATCATATGGCTGGTGCGTTCGCGTGCGCGTGGGTGTGGCCTGGCGTGTGGTGGGTCATCGGGGTTCGGGCGGTGGGGATGCTGTTAATGAGAGGTCTCACCGCATATGCGGCGGGTAGTAAGCGTAAGCCTCTGGCGCAGTTGCGTGCTGAGCGGGAGGCTGCGGAGCGTGCGGTGAGAGAGAAGGCTGCGGCTCAAGCGCAGCGGATCGCTGAACTGGAAAGGGAACTGGGATGGGACAAGCAGGATTGATGTGGCGTACGTCTTCCGCCAGCCAGGGCATGAACAGCTGCGTTGAGGTGGCATTCCACACGGCCGCCGCGAGCACGGAGATCGGCAACTGCGTTGATGTCGGCGTGTGCGGTTGCGGTGACGGCACGGTTCACGTGCGCGACACCAAGGACAACGGTACGGGCCCGGTGTTGACGTTCGGCCTCCCGGTGTGGGTGGCGTTCCTGGAGTGGTTGGAGAACAACGATATCGACGGAACGGAGTGGGGCATGGAACCGCAGTGGCGCAAGGCGTCGGGCTGTAGCTACGCCGGTGACTGCGTTGAGGTCGCCAAGATGGAGTACGACGATGGCCGGATCGAGTACTGGGTGCGTGACAGCAAGCAGGAGAACGGTCCGGTGTTGAAGTTCACTGAGGAGGAGTGGGCGGCGTTCCTCACGGGCTGTGGTCTGGGTGAGTTCGACTTCACCGATGAGTTGGTGACGCAGGGATGACCGGGCGGCTTGCGTGGCGTAAGGCTGGGGCTTGTACCGGTACGGCTACGTGCGTGGAGGCGGCGCCGCTGCCGGAGGGCGAGGCGGTGCTGTACCCCGGCGGCGCGGTCATGCGCGACGGCAAGAACCCGGACGGCGGTGAGTTGCCGTTCGAACCGGAGGTTTGGCGCGCGCTCATGGATATGGCGAAGGCGGGTGAGCTCGGCGAGTAGGTGGACTGCGGAAAATGTCCCGCCGTTGCTGCTGGCGGTGGTCAGCAGCGCGGCGGGCAGGGCGCACAAGCAGGGCGGGCAGGTGGCGGCGAACCTCGCGGATGTGCTGAACGCGTATGACGATATAGCGCACATGATGCCGGGTGAGAAGTGCGGTCATCCGACGGATGAGTTGGAGGTGTGGCCGGACGGTTCCGGCACGTTCTGTCATTGGTGCGGCGGCAAGGTTGATTGGTCGCAGGATAAGGAGACCGGCTGATGAGTCAGGGTTCTGTGTGGTATCCGCCGTTGGGTTCGTATGTGGTGGTCAACACGCGCGGTCTGGGTGCGGTGGTGATCCGGAAGTTCACGCATTCCTGGGCGGACCACGCAGTCATCGTCACTGATGACGTGGGCGGCATCGTGGAGGCTATGCCGTCCGGGGTGCGCCGGGGTCATCTGGCGGAGTATGCCGGGCGGCGTACGGCGGTGTGCACGGAGGGTGCGTTGTCGCAGCGGGAGCAGGTTGCTGCGGCGGCGTTGGGGATGGTCGGGACGCCGTATGACGATCTGGATTTGGTGGACATCGGTTTGGAATGCATCGGGATCCGGTGGGGGTGGCTTCAGCAGCTGGTGGAGAAGCAGCACTCGTTGATCTGCTCCCAGGCGGTGAGCAAGTGCGGTCAGATCGGCGGCCTGGACTGGTCGTGCGGGCAGACGGATTTGGCGCAGGTGACTCCGGCGATGCTGGCGCGGCGTATCCAGGTGGCACGGTGAAAGACGTTGCGGCGTTCCACAGCAGGGTGTGGCAGTCGATTGAGGATCTGGGGACGCGGTGCCTGACTGGGACGGATGCGCCTAAGGATCCGTGTGGGATATGCGACGCGTGCTGCTCGGATCTCGCGGCGGCGCAGCGCGCCCTGTTCGCTGTGATCTACCGGCACCGGCCGGACAAGCATGCCGTCTGTGCGTACTGCGGTGTTCCTTATCCGTGTCCCACGATGCTGGATGTGGCGGATGACAACGGTTTGGCTATAGAACTGGAGGCGCCATGACAACTTGGTACAGCTCTGACCAGCATTTTGACCACGAAAGAATCGTCGAACTCTGCCACAGGCCATTCGCCACAGTGCAGGAGATGAACGACGCGTTGGTCTACAACTGGAATTCACTGGTGAAGCCGACGGACGTAGTAGTGGTGCTGGGTGATGTGGCGATCGGCCGTAAGGGGCTGGAGCAGGTTCGCCGGTTGAACGGCAGGAAGATCCTAGTGCCTGGCAATCATGATTCCTGTTGGTCGTATCACAAGCGTTGGCGGCGTGAGACTGAGCGGTTCGTGGAAGTCGGGTTCTCCGTGGTGTGGAACGGCGGTTACGTGCATGACTGGCCGTTGGGTGATCTTCGGGTGAACCTGGCCCATCTGCCGTACCGGGGCGCCGGGGATCACACGAGGACTGAACGCTACAGCGAGCAGCGGTTGGAGGACGACGGTACGCCGCTGCTGTGTGGGCACGTGCATGAGGCGTGGAAGACGATACAGGTGCGCGGGGAGACCCCGGGCAGTCTGATGATCAACGTTGGCGTGGATCAGTGGGGGTTCTCCCCGGTACACGAGGACGTGCTGATTGACCTGGTCCGCCAGGAGGCGCTGTGACGTTCAAGGGTGAGAACGGGGTGAGTCAGGCTGCTATCCGGCGGATTGCGCGCCTGCGTGAGGACAGAGGCTATTCGTCGTATGAGCTGGCGCGGCGGATGAGTGAGGCGGGGGTGACGATTACCGGGCAGGGGATCACGCGCAAGGAGCGCGGGGAGGTCTCAACGGTGACGGTGGACTACGTGCTCGCTGCCGCTGAGGCGTTGGGGGTTTCCCTGGTGTCGCTGCTGCGGCCGGTGGTGTGTGAGCGGTGTTATGACGAGCCGCCGTCGGGGTTCGCGTGCCTGGAGTGCGGGATGGAGGGCAGCCCGTGATTAAGCGTGGCGGGGTGCCGGTGCGCTGCCAGCACAGGGCGCACTGGTGGCCGCATTGGCGGGTGTGCTGGCGCCGGTACATGCTGTACGGCTGCTGCCGTAAGCATGACCGCGTGTGCGCTCAGGGGTGTACGCAGGCGCAGCGGGAAGAGCTTGCGTATCAGTTGGCTGAGGCTATCCGGGATGGCCGGGTGCCGCGCCGGAGGGTGCCGCGTGGTTAAGACGGTGGTGCGGCGGGCGCGGAAGGAACACGTGTGTTCGGGTTGCAACCGTCGGATCAAGGTGGGTGAGCGGTATAACAGCGGCGTGGCGAGCCCTAACGACAGAGAGGTGAACAGCTGCAACCCGCATTGGTGGCGGTTGAAGGAGTGCGCTGACTGCGCAAAGCGGTATGGGCGCCCTATTGAGGAGGCGGTGTGATGGACGGGTATGACTTGCCGGAGTTGCGGGATTTGGTGGAGGCGCTGCGGGACGGCAGGTTGACGGATCTTGATGCTGACGCTTCGTGGCATGGGACTGCGCGGGGGTATGCGAATCATGGGTGTAGGCAGCCGTGTTGTAAGGCGGCGCACGCGGCGGCGCAGCGCAAGCGGCAGGACAGGCTTAGCCAGCTGCCGTGGGACCAGGTCCCTCATGGTACGGCTAACGGGTATGTGAATTACCGGTGCCGGTGTGTGGACTGTAAGGCGGCGAAGCGTGTTTCGAATAGGGGTGGTCGTGCGTGAGTGGGGAGCGGTGGCATGGCACGGCGGGTGGTTATAAGAACCATGGGTGCCGTTTGGAGTGTTGCCGTGAGGCGCATGCGGTGGCGCAGGCGGCGCAGAAGGCGCGGCGTGAGCGGTTGCCGTGGGATCAGATACCGCACGGCACGGTGAACGGGTATGTGAATTATCACTGTCGGTGTGAGGATTGCCGGGATGCGAAGAAGGTGGCGGACGCGGAGGCGTATATGCAGCGTAAGGGGGTTGGGGGCTTTCCCTCCCCCTAGCGCCATGCTACGCTACTCCTAGGGTCCCGCACCGGGCCCCACCGGAAGGAGAACACCATGGCCACACCCGACCGCAGGTCCGAGCTGATCGAACAGCTCACCACCGCCGCCCGGCTGTTCAACGGCACCATCACGCGCACACTCAACGGCGCCACCACCGGCAATGAAATCGCCCACGTCCAGTTCCCCGACGTGCTCAAGGCCGCCAGCTTTGTTACGGCGACGGGCCTGGAGAAGGACGCAAACTTCGAGATCGCGGAAGACAGGTTCGACGTCCCCGTCACTGTCGAGTTCCAGCTGCTCGCCTACGCGATGTGCCGGTGACCTGGTTCGCCCTAGCCGGTGCGGCGGCAGCGTGGCTGGGGACCAGCGGCCGGGTGACCGGCGCGTGGCACGTGTGGCGCACCCGGTCGGCGAAAGACCACTCGTGGCCGTCGCTGTCGCTGGCTACCGCGTCTATGGCGCTGTCGCTGGCGTACCTGGCTTATCTGGGCAACTGGTTGGCGGTGGCGGGGCAGGCGGCTGCACTGGCCGGGTGTCTCGTGATCGTTGTAGTGAAGGTTCGGTACGGCAAGGGATGCGCCAGCCGTCGGGGCTGGCTACGGGAAGGGGATGAATGATGCACGTGACAAAGGAAGACCTTCAGCAGGCCGCGCAAGGGGCTACGGAGCTTTCCGCGCAGTCGCGGGAGCACCCGGAGAACGAGAAGCTGAACCGGGCTGCGTCGGAGGCGTGGGACCGGTACATGCACCTGACGGAGCTGTTCCACGGCGTGGCCTCCGAGGAGGTGGCTGATGAGTGAGCCGCAGGACGCGGTGCCGGAGGGTTTCACGCCGGTACGCGGCGGCCCGCTTTCCCGGCTGCGCAGGCGCCGTGCGGAGCTTGTTTCCCCGTTGGATTACGGGGAGGCGGTGGAGGTGCTGTGGGGCCGGGAGCCGCAGGATGCGGTACCTCACAATGGTGTGCCGTTCGACGGTACGCGCACGTTCCTTCAGCTGATGGCGGTAGAGCGGGCGTGCCGGTGCCATGCGTGCAAGGAGGCGTTGCGTGAGTACATCCGTACGCCCCGGCGCCCGCAGGTAGCGGAGCCGCAGGATGACCCCAATTGGAAGCCCAGGGAGGAAACGTGACGGAGTCGGAGCGGGCGCGTCAGGCGGAACTGCTGCTTGAGGAGCTGGCGAAGCAGCGTCCGCCTAAGGACGCGGGCCCGGAGGAGTTGCGGGTGTACGGCGAGATGTACCAGGAGGCTGCGGAGGTTGATTGGCAGGCCTCGCAGGCTGCGTGGGAGGAGAGGGAGGCGGATGAGTAACTGGGAGCTGGCGTGGATTGTTGTGGGCAGCTTGGCTTACCTGTGGGCGGGTTCGAGTCTGTACCGGGTGTTGACGATGGACTCTGGTGATCCGGACAGCAGGGTTTTGACGGTGCTGTACCGGCTGGGGGTTGTGTTGCTGTGGCTGCCGGGTTTGATCTTGTTGTGGGCTGGTGCGCTTTTCTTCGGTTGAGGGGTTACACACCCCACGCCGCTATGCTACATTGCTCTTAGGCGGAACGGCCGCCACCGAGCAGGAGGACACCATGAGCACCTACACCAGCAGCGACACCGCCCAGGCCGCAGCCCTCTCCCGCGCCCTGCGCGCCTCGGGCTGGAACCCGTGCCCCTCCGGCTCCGCCCGCCGCGCGGACGCCGGAATGATCGTCCGTCGCGGCTCCTGCGGCCTGGGCGCCTCTATCATGCTCAGCGGCACCCCCAGCAACCTGGGCCGCATGGCCAATGACCTGGGCGCAGAGCTGACGGCGCTGGGGTACACCTACGAGCGCAGCAACAACCTGGAAGACGGCTTCGTCCGGTTCGGCTCCGTCAAGAAGGCCTGACCGCACTACCCGGCCCCCGCCCCCCTCGCAAGGGGGGGCGGGGGCTTTGCTGTGCCCCAGGAGGCGCAGGGAGAGGCCGTGAAGCGGCCGGGAGACGGCGGGTGGGTTCCGGGCCCGGAACCCACCCGCGCACTGCTACGCTACTCCCATGAGGATTTACCTA
>Ga0307474_10000449_pt1 | contig 29561 bp, 23 predicted proteins | sample atmos_gasesECM1C_2_FD_203312 | JGI IMG/M metagenome (GOLD analysis project Ga0307474, IMG submission 203312) | Hardwood forest soil microbial communities from Morgan-Monroe State Forest, Indiana, United States - atmos_gasesECM1C_05 | ecosystem: Environmental > Terrestrial > Soil > Temperate... | reverse complement strand
TTCGCGCGCCGGTATGTTTCCGCCACGAACACGATTTTTCATGATGCGCAGCATCCATCGGCGCTGGTGCTGCCGGTAATTCCTTAACACAAGAGCGCACACATTCCCAGTCGGCAGAACAGTCCAACCGTTGAAGGGAGAGGCCGAGAAGGCACTGCTTGGGGCGGGGTTTCCACGCGCTTACCTCTTCCGGCCCGCTTGCATCTATCCCGTGGAGCCGCGGAAGGAACCGAATCTCAGCTACCGTCTTATGCGCGCGATCTATCCCGCGTTCCGGACGCCGTTCCCGAACCAGGTGATTCAAGCCGACGACTTGGCCCGAGCGATGGTTGATGTTGCCCTCCGAGGAACTAGCGAGCGTGGGGGATTAGTTTTCGAGAATCGTGACATCCGCGCCATAGTCGATTCGTCATTCTCCCACGGGGTGATCCAGCAGTTTGAGAATCGACCTTAGAAACTTTGGATGACGGGCAACCAGAAGTAAGCGGGGAGTTGTGTTCTGGTGGCCTCTAGTCCGCGCCTGGGACAGGCGAGATCGACGAGTCGCTGTCAAGCAGCACGGCTGAGATTGGGGCCGACGCTAAGGTGATACACCTTCACAACCATTGTGATAAATCGAAGCACTCACCGACCCCGTCCGTTCCAGTTGCTGGTGAAACAGCTTCAACTCCTCGAGCATCCGAACAACGAGTGGAGGCCCAACATTCTCACTGGCCGGGTTTCGCAAATTTATCGTCTTCAAGTGGAACATTCTGATGCATCTGCTCGATCTGAATAGTAAAGCGCCCGTTAGGACGGGTGACGGTCCACCGGAACGGAGTCTTCACCCCATCTTCTTCGCGATAGTCTGCATAGTCAATCTGTGCGGGGTTGCGGCCGAGTGGCGTTTCCACATAACGCACCACGCGCGCCAACAACCCCGAATCCTCGTTAAAATAAAGTTGCGCGGGCGGCAGGTTGTCCCGCATTCCCAGGACAACATAAGTCTCATGCCCATTGACCTGTGCCTCCGGTTGCACACGCAACTCTTTGAAAACGTACTGCAGACTGCTGGGGAAAAACAATTCGGCGTCCAGCTTGGCAGCATCTATTTCTGCGGGACTCATTTCATGAACCGCGCGACCGGGCGTACTCAGCCAACCCTCGTCACCGTTAACACAAGTGACGCTGTCACCTCCCGGAAAACGTACTGTGGTCACTCGTTTGAACGGCGTTTTGACGAGCACTTCGACCGGAAAGTGTTCCGAGCCGACAGTTAACGTGCCTTTCTGAACGCGAGTTGAAATTCTGGCGGAGGCCTCGGCCCCACCAACTGCCCGAAGATACTTTCCAAGAATTTGATCTGCGCTTGGCAGGCTTGTGTCACTCGACTCCGCGGGATGCGTCTTTTCCTCAGCGGCGAATTTGTTATCTTCCGCGCTGATGACTGGGGTTGTCGCCGGTTTGTGCTCACCCCGGTGACACGCGTAGCACGTCACTTCCCGATGACCATCGAAGTTATCTTTATTGATAGCGAACATCATGCGTATCATCTTGCGCGCGGTCTGCTTAGGTTCCTTGTCATCCTTTTCAAAAGCGCTTTCCAGATGACAGAAATCGCACTGGACGCCCAAAGAGGCGGTGATGAATTGCATGGCTGGCACGAGTTGGTCGGCGGGAATTCCTCTGAGTACCTGGATGTTCTTGTAAACCTGCTCGGCAGTCTGAAGATTCGCAGTACCCGTCGAAGGTTGAGCGGACTGAGTCCACACCCTGGCCGTTCCCGAGAAGAAGACGACTCCCGCCACACAGGCGCCAGCCAACATTCCTCTCGTGCGCATAGCTTGTCCTCGACTCTGGTTCTTCAGTTCTCGACAGGAACGCTCTGGACCCCAGCTTCTCTTGGCAAGTCAAGAGCCGGACGGTAGCCTCGTGCCGCGAAATAGAGTACATAGAGGTGGCAGAAAAACGGAACCCAAAATGCGAACCGGATGCTGCTTATATCGGAGATGTATCCCATAATGGCTGGAAAAACGGCACCTCCGATGATGGACATCACCAAGAGCGAGGAGCCCAGCTTTGTGTGTGGCCCGAGATGCTTGAGGCTCAGGGCGAAGATTGTAGGGAACATGATCGAATGAAAGAAGCCAAGCAGCACCAGAGCCCACATAGGCGCCACTCCGGCTCCAAGCAGCACGATGGTGAGGCAGATCAATGACGACATTCCGAACAGCGACAGCAGGCGAGAGGGCGCGATGCGCTTCATGATCGCGGAGCCGGCAAATCTGCCGATCATAAATCCTAGCAGGTGTAGCTTCAGATAGTTTGCTGCCTGTTTCTCGGGCAGTCCCGGCATGCTGTATTGCGCAAACCGGATCACAAAACTGGCGACGCCCACTTGCGCACCTACGTAGAAAAACTGCGCCAGAACACCTCTCAGCAAATGTTTATATGGCCGCAATCCCCGCAGGCCTGCGGCGGCATTCGATGTTGCATCATCGCCATCTTCTTCGCGGACTTCCGGCAACCGGGAAAAGAAGATGAGCGCGGCTACCGCAAGAAAGAGTCCCGCGATCACGAGATAAGGTCCTCTGACAGTGCTGGCCTCGGCTATCTCGTAGGCTCGCAGCTGAGCGGGAGTCATGTCGGATAACTGCGTGCGTGAATATTCCACTCCAGAAAGGATGAAGGCAGCCCCCACGATTGGAGTGACGACTGCGCCGACCGAGTTGAAGGATTGAGCGAGGTTCAAGCGACGCTCCGAGCTCTCGGGAGGGCCCAGGATCGTCACATACGGATTTGCCGCGACCTCCAGAACTCCCTGACCGCAAGCCATAACAAACAAGGCAAACAGAAAAAATCCGTACAGTCTCACCGACGCCGCGGGAATGAACAAAAGAGCCCCAGTGGCACAGGTCAATAAGCCAACCAAGATTCCTCGTTTGTAGCCGATCTTCTCCATCAACCAGCCTGCGGGCAGAGCCGCCAGGAAATATCCTCCGAAAAATGCCGTCTGGATCAACGACGACCGAAAGTCAGACAGGTGAAACCCCTTCTTCAGGTGAGGAATCAGGATGTCGTTCAGATTGACACCAAAAGCCCAGAGAAAAAAAAGGCTGGTGACCAGAATCAACGGCAAGATGTAGCGGCGCTCCGTAATCGGCGCAGGTGGCTTGGTCATATTCTCCTGTCACGTTAAAGCGCGGTCCAGATGTACATAACCTCCGTCGACAAACAAGTGCTGGCCGCTGATGTGCCCGGCTTCTTTGAAAGAAGAAATACCACCATGGCCGCAATTTCAGCAGGAGCGGTCATTCGTTGATCCAGAAGAATCTTGGCAATGACGCTTTTCAGTCGTTCCTCCGGATTGGGAAAGCCCTCGAGCCATTGTCGATAGAGTCGAGTCGTGGAGTCATCACCTCTGCGAGAATAACCGCATTCACGCAAATACCGCAGGGGAGCAATTCTGCCGCCCATTCGCGGGTTAAGCTCAGGATCGCTCTCTTAGGCAACGTATCCTGACGTGCCGCCCTGATTCGAGACCGACTTATCATTTATGACTGCGTTATTCACGAAAGCATTGATGTGGCCAAAAGTCGAAATTGCTTGCTGGACAATTGTCTGGCAGTTCGCAGCCGGCGATAGATCCATGGCAATGAAACTGATTTGCAGCCCTTGAGCACGAAGCTCATTACGCAAATGCTGACCCGCCGGCGCGTCGCGATCCACAGCGACTGCGATGGCGCCTTCCTGGGCGCAGGCTCGGGTGATGGGGGCACCGATGCCCTTTGCGCCGCCCGTCACCAGCGCAACTTTATCTTTGAGTTGCAGGTCCATGAATTGGCCAATCGATGAGGTCAAGATCCAAGCTGGAGGGCGGCCACGCTGCGAGACTTGGTTCCTCCCTCTCCACGGGAACGACCGGAGCGTTCAGCCACGCAGATTCAAGAAACCTCCGTCGATCGGGTAGTCTGAGCCGGTAATGAACGACGCTTCGTCCGAGCAAAGATAAAGGGCAAGGGCGGCGATCTCCGCGGGCTGAGCCATTCTCCCAATAGGCTGCGATTTTTCTAGCTTCTCAAACATCTCTTGCTCTTTGCCCGGATAATTACGGTGCAGGAAACCATCGACAAAGGGCGTGTGTACTCTTGCCGGCGAAATGCAATTGCAGCGAATGTTGTGGGCCAGGTAATCCTTGGCGACAGAGTATGTCATCGCTACAACCGCGCCTTTACTCGTGGAATAGGCAAAACGGTCGGCGAGACCCGAGGTTCCCGCGATGGACGCCATGTTCAAGATCACCCCACCTCCGTTCGCTTTCATGTGGGCCACGCTGGCGTGCATGCAGTTGTACATGCCCTTAACATTGACGCAGAACACTTTGTCAAAGTCGCTCTCCGGAGTACCTTCCAGGTTGCCGACGTGGGAAATTCCGGCGTTGTTCACCAGGATCTGAACACGTCCCTCTTGAAAAATCTCGTCAAAAACTGCCTTAACACGCGCGTGCTGGGACACGTCGCAGGGGTACGCCTTCGCGCTGCCGCCACTGGATACGATTTCGCTGACAACCGTTTTGGCGGCGTCCCCGTCGATGTCCAGCACGCGGACGCAGGATCCGCTAGCGGCAAATCTTTGAGCGACTGCGCGGCCGATGCCGCTAGCTCCTCCTGTAACCACGGCAAGTTTGCCGTCGAGCCGAAAAGGGTGCGAGTTACCTTTCAGAAAAGACCCCCGTTTAGATAAGGCTCAGACTACTTGACCTGCTCCTCGTGCACGCGCTCAAGCATGGCTAACGCGTTTTGTGCATCGGCGTCGTTGGGCGCCAGCTGCAGTGCAGTGCGCAACTCTTTCTTCGCCTCACCGAGGTTTCCCGTTCGTCCGTAAAACAACCCCAGATTCTTGTGCAGGTGAGCGCTTTGCGGGCAGTTACCGCAAAGCTGGATCGCCTCATTCATTTGCTCCACAGCCTGCGGCCAATTTTGTGCGTTGGCCGCTTCCAGCGCGAAGTTTCCCAGCTCCGAAACGCGATCAGCAATCTGTTGGCTCTTCTGCAGGGCGTCGAAGCGATCCTGATACTGCTTCGCTTCGGGATCTTGAGTCTTGTTCAAAGACTTGGCCAGGTTGAACAGGGCCTGAGAATGATTGGGGTCGGCTTGCACCGCTGCTTTCCAATGCTGAATTGCCGCCGCCCTGTCACCCGCATGCTCCATGTTCTGGCCGAGGAGGTATTGCGCATCGGCATTGTCGGGTTGCAGCGCGACTACTTTCTGCAGGAGCTCGGTTGAGCGCTCCATTTGGTTTTCCTGTTTTGCCGTGAGCGCGAGGAAATAGAGCGCAGCAGCATAGTCTGGTTGCAAGCGAATTGCGGTTTGAAGTTCTTTATCCGCGTCTTCGTATGCGCCCGTCTCGAAGAAGAATCTGCCCAGATTGTAATGAGCAGCAGAAAGGTTGGGATCCAGTCGGGCAGCTTCAGAAAACTCCTTAAACGCACCGGGCCGGTCGAACTGATCCACCAGTGCAATGCCCAGATTAAGGTGAGCCGGGGCGGAGTACGGTTCGAGGGTCACTACCTTCTGGAAACTCTTCACGGCTTCGGAGCCATGCCCCGTTTTAGCCTGGACCATCCCTAACGCGGCATAAGCATCGGGATAGTCTTCATCCACTCCGACAGCCGTGCGAAATTGCCGTTCGGCTTCATCCAAGGCTCCTTGTTGCGCGATGAGCAATCCGAGATTGACGTAGGCTTTGGCGTACTTGGGATCATTCTTTATAGCCTGCTGAAACATCGCCACGGCTTCAGCATTCTTGCCCTGCTGGTTGTAAAGCACGCCGAGGTTGCTCTGCGCTTCAGAGAACTTGGGATCAATCGCCAACGTCTTCTTGAAGAGCTTCTCCGCCTCGACCTGCTGCCCGCTGCGCAACGCCAGCAACCCTAACTGATTTTGCGCAAGCGCGAGCTTGGGATTCAACTCGACGGTTCTCTCCAGCTCTTTCCGCTCCGAAGGGAAGTCTCCCAGTCTGTCGAAGGCGAGCGACAGGTTGTAGTGGAGTTTGGCGTCGCGAGGGCTTAGCTGCACGGCCTTGGCATAATTTTCCGCGGCGGCCTTTGCGTTTCCAGCGGAGAGATACTCGCTTGCCTGTTCATTGAATCTGGCTATTGCACTGTCTTTTTCAACATCTGATTTCAGCGCAGCCAGCTTCGCCCTTTCGACTCGAGCTCCCTCTTTATCGCCCGTTTTTTCCAACAGCAGAGCAAGTTCGTTGTGAGCCACTGGCTCAGATGGATGGATGCGCTCGGCAGCTTGCAACTGCTGGATAGCGGCATCTGTTTGTCCCGTGTCCGCTAACAGCATTCCAAGATCAAGCCGGATTGCCGCGTCTTTTGGATCAAGAACCGCCGCGTGCTCCAGCGCGTTGACTGCGGCGTTTGACTTCTTGAGTCCCTGATAAGCTTGGCCCGAGGCGTAGAAACCTTGAGCGTCCAGCGGTTGGCGACGGGTGTACTCCAGAAGAAAAGCAATCGCATCGGAATACTTCTGCAAGGAAATCAAACCGCGCCCAAGAGCGATTCTGGCCGGATCCATGCCTTGGTCCAGCCGCAATGCTTCACGAAATTCTGCCACCGCGGCTTCTGCGTCTTTCGACTGGGCCCGCCTGGCGTAGACCAACCCCAAATTAAAATGGGCGTCCGCAGAATCGGGTTGAGCCGCGACGAGATCCTTCAGCGTGGCTAAAGCTTTCTCCATCTCGCCATTCGCGGTGTACGCGAGGCCGAGCGCAGCCCGTACTGGCTCAGCCTGGTCAGGAGGCGCCTGCGTGACAGCATCTTCCAGGCAGGCGACTGCCGCCTGCGGCTTGCCTTCAGTGATTAAAACTTCACTCAGCTTGATCGCGCCGGGCGCGAAGTGTGGATCAATCTTCAAAGCCGAGCGAAATTGTTCTTCCGCGTTTCCTAACTTCTTCTCGTCTTCGAATACACTTCCTAGAGCGAAATGGGAGCTCACGGAGTCCGGTTTCTGCTGAACTGCGGTTTGCAGTTCATGGACGGCCCGGGCTCGCTCTCCCCTTCTAAGAAGCGCTAGTGCCAAGTTATAGTGAGCTTCCCAGTTCTGGTCTCCCAACTTGAGAGCCGCCTCGAATGCGGCGATGCCACAGGATACGCGATCCGCCTGGGCGTATAAAACTCCCAGCGTGTTGTAGGCGCCAGCTGTGGGGTGATCGTGAACGGTCTTCAGCAAGGCCGTGATCTTCTCGGAAGGATGACTCTGCTCCAGACACGGCTGGGGTAAGGCGGCCGAATGAACAGCACGAGCAGATTGGCCCGGGGCAGCATTCTGGGAAGCGATGGAGGGTGTCGCCGCCAGTGTTATCAGGACGCTCAGCTTCAAGAGCGCATACCTTCCAGGTCGAGCGCGTTTTGTCGTGGCCGCCAACATCTCCAATGGCCTTCAGTCTTGCAGTTACTCCGATCATCCGCCAACTGCCTATGCACTAGTCGTCGCTGTGCCACCGGCCCGGCAAACTTGTGCTCGCATAAAGTGTAGCGCCTGGGGGAGTTAATGTGCCCGGTCAAAACGGAAAAGGTCGCAGGCCCGATCGGCTCAAGAAACGTTGGGCGGGCGTTCCGTTTCTGTTAGCGGAACACGCCCGCCTCTGTGTTGTGCGCGTCTGAGTGTCGCTCTTGCTGCACTCAGAAGTAAAGCTTGAGTCCGAACTGCAGTTGTCGAGCCGTATTAGCGGTGGTAGTGACCGCGCCGAAGTTCGGAGCCTCCATACTCGTGACCGGGATCGCCCAAACTGGAGTATTCGTCACGTTAAACATCTCGAAACGAAATTCCATTCGAAATCGTTCCGTAATAGGGAATTGGCGGAAGATCGAAAGATCCAGATTCTTAGCCCAGTCCGAGCGAAGTGAATCCCGGCCCAAGTTCCCAAACGTATCCGCGGCCGGGTATTGGAAAGCTGGGACATTGATCCACTCTGCAGGGCCTTTATTGCTGGGATATGGGCTGGCAACCAGATTGGCCCGCTCGTAGCCATATCCGTTGCCGTAGTTGTAGTTCCCCGTCTGTGCGATGTCTTTACCGCTTCCTGCATCGAAAGCGGTTCCGGAATTGAATGAGAGAATGCCATTCAAATTCCAACCTCCAATCAACGCATTCACGACGGGACTGCCTGAGGAATACTTACTGCCTTTCCCGAAGGGCAACGTATAAACCCATGCAGCAGAAAAGATTTGCGGAAGGTCGGTAGCGGAAGGACCCCTGTCGGCTTGCAGGTTGTAAGGGTTTTGAATGGAGCAGCCTTCTACTCCGTACCACCCAGAACAGCCAAGGTCCAAGCTCTTCGACCAAGTGTAGGAGATCAGATACGTAAGACCGTGTTGCTGCCTGCCGTTCATTGAGACCTGTAGAGCGTTGTAGTTGCTCTTTCCCTGACTCCGGTCATAGGCGGTTGCCCCGATGTACCGGAAAGGCGCTCCGCAGTTGAAGTCGTTCGGATTGGCGGCGTAGGAGGGACAGCCAACGTTTCCACCAGCGGCCATGGCCACGTTATAAGCCCCGCCGATATCCAACCGCCTGCCGACGGAACCGACGTAATTGACCGTCAGCACATCTTTGGAAGTTACTTGTTGCTGGATACCGAAGTTCCACTGATCGGCGTACGGCCTCTTCAAATAGGGATCGGCAAACCAGGTTGACTGGGTGAAGGGCGTCGGACCGGTGACGGGAGGTCCGCTGCCCTGGTTGAGCGGATCTTCTGCCCTTGTAGTCGGTGGGCCAGAGGTGACCGGGTTAATATTGCTGGCTCCGAGTTGGTCTAGGCTCGGCCAAGTGCCTTCGTAGTTTTGCGCGGTTTGAGTGATTGCCGCCCAGTTGTCAAAGAATCTTCCGTAGCCGGCCCGCAACACTGTGTTGGGAAACAACTGATAAATAACACCAACTCGCGGCTGGATGTCGTTGTAATCGGTGTGGAATATCGCCCCGCCGCCTAACGGGGTCGTGACGACGTTTGCGGGAAGCACGCCACCGGGGATGCAGGGAGCGGCATTGGTCTGCAAGCACGAGGGAGCGTTGTGAGCCAGAATATAGGTTCCGTTCGTGAAATCCATGTCGCCTACGTAATAGTTGTCGTTCGGATTGTTCCCATAGATGGGGATGAGAGTGAGGTCGTAGCGCAAACCGAAATTGACATTAAGTTTTGGGGTTACCTTCCACTGATCCATCGCATAAAATCCGTCCACCCAGCCGGCGTGAGTGGTTTCAACCACATTGCGGCGCGAGGCATTGTTCGGATCGCCTAAAAGGAACGATGCGATAGCGTTCCCGCCTGAAAGGTCCGCAGGGTTGGCGGTATTTGCTGCGGCAAACTGGACACTCGAATTCAGATACAGGGCGTTGGTGTTGTTGCTAGCGAAATTTACTCCCGCTCTGAACGTGTGGCGTCCGATGGTTTTTGTGAAATCACCTCCGTATTCCCAGATGTCAGACACGTGGGTGTCGTCGATCTGTGCGGCACCATGCGCGCTGGGATTGGGATTCCCGATGTAACCCTGGATTACGACCTCCGGGATCATCGAAACCCCACCTTTGAACCCCCCTGCGAAGTTTTGGTTGAACAGTTGCGTTCCGAAGCTGGTTCCGGCGTTCGCAAACTGAGAGCCCTGATCGATATTCACATTGTTGCGTCCGAAATGGAACTCGGCCAGCATGTTCCCCGAAAACAGGTGAACGTAGTTGACGGCCAGGTTATAGCCGTCGGTTACCTGCTGGTGCAACAGTCCAGCAAAACCACCCGATCCCGCGACCGGCTGGCGGAAGCTGCTGTAGCGTGCCCACACGCTGTCGCGGTCGCTGAACTGGTGGTCCAGTCGTCCGCTACCTTCATCCTGACGGGTGATGGTCTTGGTGGTGTCCAGCCCGTTGTTTGGATCGGTGGAAGTGGGAGTGAGGTTTGGCGCGGGGAACAACGTTTGTGCGTAGTTGACCATGTTGTGGTCAATCATGGAGCCGGGAATCTGGTTACACGGCGTCCCCCCAGGGGCTTGAATATTGCCAGGCGCCGGCTCGGGATTCCCAGCCGAGTCGCACATGAATGCCTGCCCACTGTAAGGATTGTAAATTTGCCCACTGATTCCTGTGAGATTCCCCGCCAGCTGCGTTGCCGTCGGTATGAAATATTGGTTGGAAGCTGCTGCATGCCTGCGAAAGCCCTCGTAACTGAGGAAGAAAAATGTTTTCTTTTGACGTTCGCCAGGGATGGGAAGCGGACCGCCGAAGGTGGCGCCAAATTGATTCTGCTGGAACTCGGGCTGGTTAGTCGGGGAAGCCTGTTCGGCCGCCGTGAGCCCCGGGTAGACGATATCGGCGTCAGTGGCTTTGTTGCGCAAGAATTCCCAGCCAGACCCGTGGAACTGCGATGTCCCGGACTTGGTAACCACGTTGATCACTCCGCCCAACGCGCCGCCAAACGATGCATCGTCATTATGCGTTTGAACTTTGAACTCCTGGATGTCATCAACAATCGGAGGAACGGCGTACGTGCTACCAAACGACCCTTCGTTATTTACGCCGTCGAGCAAGAATAAGTTGCTGCGGTTGGACTGGCCGTTCACTGACGGGTACGAAAACGTGCCGATTGGATTCGACCAGATGCCGCCGCTGGTGCTACTGTTCTGTGACACGTTGACCGTGCTTACGCCGGGTGTGAGATTGAGAATTTGGGTGAAATTTCGTCCGTTCAGGGGCAGGTCGTTGACTTGCTCCTTCACCACGGCGACGCCCAGTTCGGCAGTCGAGGTCTCCAGTGTGACCGGGTTGGCTTGCACCTCGACGACTGAATTGACCGATCCAGCCTTGAGCGCGAAGTCGTACGTTGCAGTTTGGTTTACGACCAGGAGAATTCCGGACTTAACCGTCGGACCGAAGCCGCTCTTCGTTACCTTCAAATCGTAATTTCCTGGCTGTACGTCCGGCATGACATAGGCGCCTACGTTGTTTGTGGATGCCGGGCGATCCAGGTTTGTGTCGCGGTTGTGCAACACCACATTCGCCCCAACTACGACCGCCCCCGCCGAATCGCGAACCGTTCCGTTGACGGTTGCAGTGGCTTGACCCCAAGCGGACGAAGGGGAGAGCGCCGCCGCTAATGCCACCGCGAAAGTCAGAATAAACACCGCAATCGCCCGCTCGGACATACCAGGGAAAATTTGGCGAATCATCGTAGATCCTCCTCGCACGAGGTCGCGTCATGGACCCTGCGACACGGTTCCGCAATTTTCAACGGCGATTTTCTTTTCGACGGATGGCCGGGCCGCCCAACAATGGCCCGAAAGCAAATCCCCACGGCACAAACTTCTAACCTGATTCTATTAATGTTGTCAATCAAAAAATTTCATACTTGTGAACGACGTTCCATCTGCTGAAACGGTATTCTGGCCTTCGGCGATATGGCCGTGGTATTGTTCCGTATAGTGAAACGGCATCTCGCGAGGGAGATGTCGTTAATACGACCTTTAAATCTTCCAGTTGGGACCTGAAAGGCGCCGGGGTGATTATGCCGCGAGTCACAAAAACTAGTCCAGGTTCAGCGCCGGTCGGCGTGATCTCGAAAGTCTTATTGATTCTCGAAGCCCTCCAGGGCTCTTCTGCTGGCTTAGGATTGAAGGCTATTTGCGATCTGACCGGCATTCATAAGAGCACGGCGCATCGCTTCCTGAAACACTTGGTGCACGAGCGCTATCTGATTCGAACGGAAGCCGGGGCTTACCTGATCGGTCCACGACTGTCGCAGATGTCGACGCGCGATACCCAGGGGGCGACACTGCAAGCAGTCGCCCGGCCGATACTTGGGGAGTTGTGGAAGTCAACTCAGGAAACCGTCAACCTGGCTGTTCTCGACCAAGGGACTGTGCTTTACGTGGATGTGATCGAGAGCCCGCACGAATTCCGGCTTTCATCGCGTGTGGGCACGCGCCGTTCGCTACACGTCACGGCACTGGGTAAAGCATTGGCGGCTTTTCTGCCCGCGGAACCACGGGAAAATATTCTGAGCACAATTACATTCCAGCAGGCGACACCGAAAACGATTATGAACTTGTTGCAGTTCCGCCAGGAACTCGACAAGATCCGGCAGCAAGGCTACGCTGTGGACGACGAAGAAGCCGTCCAGGGTGCGCGCTGTGTGAGCGCCCCAATCCTCAACTCTGACCGTGAACCCATCGCCGCAGTCAGTGTCTCCGGACCCGTGACCCGAGTCAGCCCGAATCAGGTCGTTGGGCTCGCCGCAGCAGTCAGGTCTGCCGCCTGCGCCATTTCGGCCGCGATGGGATTTTCGCAACAAGAGCCTGGAGGGGTAAACCGCCTCCGTGCTAAGAAAGTCGCTCCTGCTCGAAATTAATCTCCCAGCAATTGAGGCTCGATTTTATTTGCCCACTACCGAAGCAGTGGCACACCGGCTGATGAGAGCTCGGATCGCCTCGTCTTGCGGAAATCGCTGCCTTCCCTTGACCGCAACTTCGCAGGCGTCCTGCATTTTGTTGAGCGCGAAGTCTATCGTTGCACTGAGTCGGTAGAGCTCAGCATGATAGGGCGCCGATTGTATTCCCTGGCGCAAGACATTGACGGCCTCAGTCTGGCGTTTGGCCGCGACCAGTAAATCCGCGAGTTCTTCGAAGTCCGCGGGGTTCGTCGCGCCATGAAGGACGGCGTCCTCAAGATATCGAATCGCCTGCTCCGAGCCCTCGGCATTCTTCTCCTGCGCTGCCTTGTCAGCCAGCGCCTCCAGCACCTGAACATTGTCGGACTCCGCCCTGAGTTGCTCTGCCACGGACCAGTAGCGCGCCCGATATTCCGGATGCCCCAACATGACTTGGCCATAAGCCTGTAGCAGGGTCAGCGGCCGTGGCGCGTCCTGCTTTGCTGGATTGGCGCTGAGGTCAACCAGATCAGGAAGCTGAGGGGTTGTCATATGGAATGCTACGTCCGGGAATGGCTCTTCGGCCTCAGCCACGATGCGATGGTTCGTGAGAACCGAATGGGAGATCACAGTCACGTCACGCTTGGGCATGTGGCAGCCCGCGCAATCATTGGGGGGCGTCTTGTGCAGCCGTAGAGAGAGCGGTACCGCGCAACTTTTCTCGGTGTGACAGGCCAGGCACTTCTGGCGAAAGAACGCAGGAGTCTCCTGTTGCGCCGGTTGCACGTGAGGATCATGGCAACTGATGCAGCCCAGCCGTCCCCCGCTCTTCAGATAACACTTGCTGAGACGCATGGAGAGGTAGTGCTCCAGCAGGTCATCTTTGGGCGCAGACTCGCGACTAAACGGAACCAGGAAAATGCTCAGAGTGTCCTTCAGTTCGGCCCCCGGGCGAAAGTCGCGGTATGTCCTTCCCGCTTGCAAAACGCGCGCGTCGCCGGTCTGGTGACATGACATGCAAATGTTGTCGGCCAGCCAAAGCGACAGTTTCGCGGGATTAGTGATAGAGCCGAGCGGAGAACCCATGTGCCCCGCTGCGACATGAGACTGGCCAGGACCGTGGCAGTTCTCGCAACCGATGGCCAGTTCCGCAAACGGCGGTTCTTGAAAACGGCCGTTGCCATCGAGCACCGGGCGAGGTTGGCCACTATGGCAAGCGATGCAACCGGGAAGAATAGGACGGTTGAAACCGTAATCGCCAAATTCGTAACCGGGAGAAAGCGCCCAGCGTTGTGGTCTCGCATAGAACGAGAGCGGTGCTTCGAAGAGGTAGTCATCCTGCTTCACGATGGCCCCGCTTCCATTCGCCCCCGAGCCAATGATCCAATCCAGCTTGCGGGTTTCGCGAAAAATGTCTTTGCCGTCCGATGTAGTTTCGTATTCGCTCTGGTAAAGATTGCCGTCGCGGGCAGAGATCTCGAAATGGCGCCTGAGTTTGGGATCAAAGATGCTTGCCGACGTCGGTATCCGCTCCAGAAGAGCTGGAGTAAGCTCTGACATCGAACGACCCATGTCAGTACGCGAGAAGGACTCGTAGATGCTCGGGTGACATTTGGAGCAGACTCTGGAACCAACATAGCCGGTTTGTGTCACTGAACTCTGATCCGCCCACGCCGTTGTTCCCGGCAATTTGCTCTGGAAGCCAAGACAGGGCAGAAGCAGCAGAGTTCCCGCCATCGACGCCAAACCCCTTGCGATCGCCCGCAACTGCCTCCTCCCGGTGTAAGTCGAAGACTTCATAACTGAGGCGCTGGCGTCCATCCCGCCACCTTCTCCTTCACCCATCCTGCAGTTCTTTCGGAGTGGCACAACAAGCATGCATTCGGACTCTCTTCCCGTCCAAATCGCTGCGTCAGGTCGGCATTAGGAATATCGTCAATCTGGTGAGTTCGTGCTCGGAACAGAACAGCATCCATGATTCTGGGCATGTGGCAAGAAACGCAACGGCTGCCTTCCGAGTCGACACGATGATGAGTGTGTGCGGCAACAGAAGTGTTGCTCTGAAATTGTGAGTGGCAACTTGTGCACATCAAATCCGGTTGATCGCGAAACTTTACCGACCTTAGGTTAGAAGCAGCATCGTGTCCGTGCAAATCGTGACAGGTTCCGCAGCTCACCTGTCCCTTCCTGAAACATTGAGACCGCTGCAGCGCTTCCACAATGAATGTGGTCTGACGAAAGCGCCCGTCCTTGTAGAAACCAATCCGGGAAAACTCGCCGAAAGGAATGCTGAGATTATTCGGAAAGAACTCACCGGAGCGTGAATAATTCAATTCACCGCCGGGGCCGGGGGCACGGATCGCGGATTGCATATGACACTGCGAGCAAATGCGGACGAAATCGCGGCTGCCCAAGTCGTGGAAATTCACTGGAGGATCAATCGCGCGCTTCGGATAAGGCTCGTTCGCGGTCATCTCTATGACATGCTGCGCCGAAGGGCCGTGACACATCTCGCAATCAATACCGGGCTCTCTGAATTCCACATTGTTCACGTCGAAGCCACCGCCTTTTGCATTTCTCAGTTGGCTGGTGTGGCAGACCGCGCAGATAGCTTGATAGCTAGTGGCAGCGCTCAGTTTCTCCCAAGAGCGCAGATCGCTGCGTTCACTCCGACCACCATCAATAATTGTCCAATAGTTGATCCACCGTTTTTGCACTGTGCTGTACTGAATGGGGATGACGTGAATCTCCCCGCTGGGCAGTCTTGTGGCATAGGCCTGCTGGAACTTCGATCCGATCGTGTAGTCCACCGGATAAGTGTGCAATTTGCCGTCCGATTGCTGGACGTCGAAATAGTGTCGACCTTGACGGATCATCATGCGGGCAAACAGCGTTCGCGGTTGAAGGTTTGCAGATTCTGCTTTTCCTTCGTGATGCGCGGCTTCATCTTCCAGATAGAACTCATTCTTGTCTTGAAAATCGCCAGTGACATTTTGCGGAGAATAGGGGCGAAGCATTCTTGACATTCCGGTTTGGGACCACTGACGATACACGCTGGAATGGCATCCACGACACGAATCCGACCCTGCGTAGTCCGGCAGAGGCTGAACTGAGACGCCTCCAACTGCAGCAATCCGACTGTTTGAAGGATTGCTTTCCTGACGCTCAGCTCGCTTCACAAAACTTTCGAAGCTGTCGCGGGAACCCAACATCGTGTAAATGCTCTGCAGGTTTTCGCGTACCTTGTCTGCCAAGCTGCCGTTCACGCGATAAATCGCAGCGAAGCTTGCGGCTGCAGAGTTCAGATCTCCAGAGGTGAGCTGAACTAGGCCGAGCAGATAAACAATTTCATCGTCGGAAGAATTCAACAGTCGCGCGTCCAGCAGCAACGCCTTGCAATCCTTCAGCAGCGCGTCTCGTTTTTCTCCCTTCGGGAGTGCTAGCGCTTGTTCAAGCCGAGCTCGGCTTTCGGCGAATTCGGCGGTGGCTTTCAATTTACTCTTGAGCTCTGGCCAATTTGTCGGTGCCACGCCCGAGGGACGGGCAAATCTGTCGAGGTATTCGACCGCATCGCGAGCGTCAGAAATTGCCGCGTCGTTGAGATGTTTCTGCGCCTCGACGTCAGCCACAGAGACGAGAAGCAATGGATTCTCCGGCAGTAGGGTCAAAGATTGTCTGGCGTAATTCAGCCCCGCATCGTAGTCCTCCAGTCCGAAACTCGCGCGCGCGGCCATCTCATACGCTTGGAAGAGAAAGGCGGATTGGGGAAATCGCGCCAGAAACAATTTGGCCTGTTCCAGCGTCTGCTTCGGTTTTGTCGGCTGAAATAGAGCCTGAAAAGCCGCCCGTTCTGCCGGATCAGAAATCTGATCCGCTACCGTAATCGGTCTGCGGTTCTCCGTCGTGATATTTGCATCGATATCCTGGCCCACGAGAATCACAACTGGACAAATCAGAATCCCAATCTGCAACACCCAATTCCGCATGAAGCGCACTCTAGCCCAAAGGCCGTTACCATGGCAACCACACTTCGCGCACCGACTCCGCTTGACGAGCAGGGCGGGCATAGTCCATTCTGCAAGCCTTTACCTCGGGATAACGAATGAGTCAGACATTGCTGTGCGGGATCGGACTGGTCACGCTCGGAGGCATTCTTCAAGGAAGCTTCGCTGTTCCCATGAAGCGGATGTCCGGGTGGCGCTGGGAAAACAGTTGGCTGCTCTTCGCATTGTCTGCCCTGTTCGTGCTTCCCTGGATCATTGACTTCGCAACCGTCCCAAACGTCATCAGCGTTTACGCGGGAACGTCGAGGTCCACTCTTCTCAAAGTGATTCTGTTTGGACTGCTGTGGGGTGTGGGGGCGACGTTGTTCGGTCTAGCGATCAGTCGCGTTGGGATGGGGCTTGGATTCGCGCTGATCCTCGGCATCACCTCTTCGTTCGGTTCGTTGATTCCGATGGCGATTCTTCACTCTGAGCAGCTTCTGGCTAAACGAGGGCTAGCCCTAATCGCTGGCACTGCCGTCATGGTTGTGGGTCTCGTCTTTCTAGCACTCGCAGGTCGCGCTCGCCAACACGATTTGGGGACGGGCAACGGAGCGCGTTCCGGCTTTGCCTTCGGTCTAGTGCTATGCATATTTTCCGGAATCTTTTCCTCGATGATGAACTTCAGCTTCGTCTTCGGCGATGAACTAAGAGTTCGTGCTCTTCACTCCGGGGCGAGCAACGCAATGGCGGCGAATTCAATTTGGGCACTTACCCTAACCGGCGGCTTTTTCGCGAATTTCCTGTACTGCGTCTATCTGTTGAACAAGAACCGAACGTGGTCTGTATTCTATGAAGGAAATCCATCGGGTTATTGGCTGCTCGGGTTATTGATGGGCTTGCTTTGGTTTGGCGGAACTGTCCTCTACGGAATGGGTGCGGCTTCCTTGGGCGCGCTGGGCGGAATCATCGGTTGGCCCATCTTCTTGACCGTCGATGTCATCGGTGCTCTTCTCTGGGGTGCGATGTCAGGCGAATGGCGGGGAGCGAGCCGTCGGGCGTTGGTCTACAATTGGGCGGGAGTCGGAATTCTGCTGGTGGCGATCGCGGTCATTTCCGCCGGCAACGCAACCTAGCTCACGTGAGCGTAGATTCTATCTGGCATTCGCGCCCGGTGCGTTGATCCGAACCGAACTGACTCCGTGGGTCTTGCTCTGATCAACACCGCTGCCTTCCCGGACTACATAGTACTGATTCGCGGGAAGGTCGGAAACGGTCTCGACCAACCCGCTGGGCCAGCGAATCACGATCTTCTCCACCCGGGAGGACTTCCCCAGCCCGAAATGCAACCGCAGATCGCTCTGCGAGATGTAGCCGTCCCCACTGCGTACTTCCTGTTCGTACTTATCTCCGCTTTGCTCCAGAGTGACAACAGCGCCCAGAGCTGCGCGATTTGATTTCACACCAACCAGTTGCAGAGTCATCCAGTTTCCAATCGGCGCGGTATTGTAGTAAAGCGACGGCCTCTCGTTCATGTTGTTCACCAGAGCTTCCTGGTGACCATCGTTGAACAGGTCGCCGCGGGCCATGCCGCGACCCGAGTGTGGCTCCCTCAGAACCGCACCCGCATCCGCAGTGATGTTGGCGAATGTCGCATCGTGCAGGTTGTAGTAAGCGACCTTAGGTTCGCGATAGCTAGTGCCCAATGCCTTTCCGTCTACCTCCGGATACACATGGCCATTGGCGATCAAAATTCCCGGCCATCCGCTATTGTCAAAGTCATAGAATTGCACTCCCCATCCCAGCCAGTTCTTAATCTTTCCCAATCCTGCCCGGTAGGTTACGTCGTCAAAATCGTTGTCGCCGCGATTCAAGTAGAGTGTTGGGGTATCGTCGCTAAAATTGGTTTTGACGATGTCCTGATACCCGGTGTGAGAAAAGTCGTCGGCGGAAAGACCCATGCCTGCTTGCTCAGTCCCGTCCTCGTTGTACGCTACTCCGGCTTTCTTTCCGATGTCGCTAAAAGTCCCGTTTTGATTGTTGTGATACAGAATGCTGGCAGTAGAGTCGCAGGCAACGTAGATATCCGGCCACCAATCATGATCGAAATCTGCCGTCAGCGACGTGAATCCATAACACGGCGTTGAATGGAGAATGCCGGATTTCTGCGAAACGTCTGTAAATGTGCCATCGCCGTTATTATGATAAAGCGCATTTACACCCGGCTTGAGTCCGCGCGGCCCGCACATTACGTTGATGCCCTTCCACTGGCACCAGCGTCCGTGTCCCGGCCGTGGCACCGAGTCGTAGCTGAAGTCCACGTAACGCACCACGAAAATATCAACTTTGCCGTCGCGGTCGTAGTCCACAAAGCTACAACCGGTGCTCCACTCGTCGCGCGAGGTCTTAAGCCCGGCCTTGGCCGTCACATCGGTAAACGTCCCATCCCCGTTGTTGTGATACAGCGCATTCTGTCCCCAATACGTGACCAACAAATCGAGATAGCCGTCATTGTCGTAGTCGCCGACACACCCGCCCTGTCCCCAACCTGGCCGTGCCAGCCCAGCGTGCGACGTAACGTCGGTAAATGTCCCGTCATGGTTGTTGTGATATAGGTGTCCGGTCGGGGCATTGTCTTTGTCTCTGGCGAATCCCTCGACCGTCGAACCGTTGGGAAGGAAAATGTCGGGCCAGCCGTCGTTATCGTAGTCGAAGATAACGGCGCCGTTGCCCGTGGTTTCAATAATGAAGTCCTTGTGAGTGTCGCCCCCGTATACGTTGAGCGCAGTCAGTCCCGCCTGCGAGGCAATGTCTTCGAAGTAGACCTCACCCGACGTGACTCTTGGTGTCGCCGTCTTGGCGGGCTGCGCTGTTTGGGCTGCAAGCCAGCTTGCCAACAGCGAAAGCGTTGCAAGAAAGAAGACGGGTCTGGACCGTGGGACTTTGCTGAGCGAGACCACACGGACATCTTAAAGCAGAATTATAACGACAGGCTCATCTCGCCGGACCGGTACTCACGGTCTCGGCAGTGGCAGGCTGCCAAGCCACGACCAACTGTCGTGCGTTACCCAGCTGGTCAATCCCCAATTCAACGACATCGCCTGCCTTCAAATACTGTGGCGGCCTCATGCCCAAACCAACACCGGCTGGCGTCCCGGTGCTGATGATGTCGCCGGGCAGCAGCGTCATGAATTGGCTGACGTAGCTGACGAGAGCGGGTACATCGAAAATCATCTCATGGGTGGAACTGCGTTGCCGGAAGGCGCCGTTAACCTTCAACCACATTCCCAAATTCCTCGTGTCCGGAATCTCGTCACACGTCGCCAGAAACGGTCCCAGAGGAGCAAACGTATCCGCACTCTTTCCCTTAACCCATTGCCCGCCGCGCTCCAATTGAGACACGCGCTCGGAATAATCGTTGTGCAGCCCGTATCCGGCCACATATTCGAGTGCCTGCTCCTGCTCGATATAGCTGCCTTTCCTTCCGATCACAAGGGCCAGCTCGACCTCCCAATCCACTTTTCGTGCATTCTTCGGCATGATGAGATCATCATTGGGCCCGGCCAGCGACGTGGTGGCTTTGAAAAATATCACTGGCTCTTTCGGAATCTCCATCTTGCTTTCCTTCGCGTGATCGCGAAAGTTCAACCCAATACAGACGATCTTGCTTGGTCGAGAGATCGGCGGTCCCAGCCGGACAGATTGCTCAATTCGTGGTGCTGAAGCGGCGTTTTGTTTTAGCCAGTGCTTCAATCGCGAGAGCCCGTCATCTGCGAAGAATGCTTCGTCATAGTCCCGCACAAAAGCGGAGACATCCAGACGAGTTTCGTTTTTTAGAAGAAGTCCCGGACTTTCTTTGCCTGGTTCGCCAAATCGGATCAGCTTCATGTTCTTGTCTCTCCGTCGGCTGCTGTGCCTATGAGCTTCACAAATCGTTGGCGAGTCTCACCTGGAAAAGGCTGGATCGTAATCGAAGAGATTGGCAAGTGCAAGTTCGCGACGAAGTTGTTGGAAGAAGAACGGCCAAAGTTTCAAAGGCTGAAACATCTTCTTTGCGACTCAAGTGCGACAGACACGGAATAGTTTTGGCCTGCGGCAGTGGTTACTGCTAGAGTTTGCGTTTGTGCAAGACACATTCGCACCCAAGTGGAGATATGAAAATAGAGTCCGAATTAACTGATGTTTTTCCGCATCTCGATTACAAACCTAAGTTGCCGCAGCGCCTGGACCACGGAATCGGCATCGTGGGCGCAGGAGGGATCGTCAACTATGCGCATCTGCCCGCTTACAAAAAGGCGGGATTCAACGTTGTCGGCATTACCGACCGAAATCTCCAGCAGGCGGAGCGCACCGCGAAGGAACACGGAATCGCGAAAGTCTATGCCACTGTCGACGATCTGCTGCGTCAGCCGGAGGTCGCGATCGTTGACATCGCCGTCTATCCCTCCGAGCAGGTCAATATCGTCGAACAAGCCACTGCTGCCAGCAAACATCTGCTGTGTCAGAAACCTTTCGCCGATGAATATGCAAAGGCGGTGCGCAGCGTCGAACTCGCGGAACGCGCGAAGGTGAAAATCGCCGTCAATCAGCAGATGCGGTGGGACGCTGGGATCCGTTGCAGCCGACTGCTGATGGATGATGGCTGGCTGGGCACACCCACTTACGGAGCCATCCAGGTCCATTGCAAGACCGATTGGAGCCTCTGGCCCTGGATCTATCAAGGCAAACACGTCGAAATCATGTTCCACAGCATCCATTACATCGATTCGCTTCGTTACCTGCTAGGCGACCCCGGCTACGTGTTCACCAGCGGGAGTCGCGCTCCGGGCGAAACCACGCAAGCCGAAACCAAGACCCTGACTACCTGGGAGTACAACTCGGGCCTGCAGGTGCTGATCGATGTTTGCCACACCAGCTGGCAGGACGATGCCTACGCCCTCTTTCGTTTCGAAGGTACAGAAGGAGTGATCAAGGGAACAATCGGACTCATGTACAACTACCCCACCGGCCGCCCGGACACCTTGGAGTTCATGTCGAAGCGCAACCCGGGTTATTGGTTCTCCGTTCGCCTCGACAGCATGTGGATTCCGGACGCGTTTGTGGGCCCTATGGCATCACTCATGCGCGCCATAGAAAGCGACTCGGAGCCCGAGACCAGCGGGCGCGACAACTTGCGTACGCTGCAAGTCATGTTTGCCGAATATCGTTCCATGGCCGAGAAGCGTGCTGTCCGCCCGGAAGAGATCACCGTATGAAGATCAGCGGATCAAGGTCGGCTAAGCTCCGGGTCGGACACCTTTCAGGTCGGAGGAGGAGCCTGGTACTTGGGGAGTCACATACACGCCATTCTCTATGCGAACAGGATTCACGAAATGCGACTGGAGGTGCGGGATGCACTCGAGGAATACTGCTTCGTGTCCCATGGCGATGTGATTGAACAAAACCAGATGCTGGTGAATCTGCCCCATGTCACCGACGTGAGGAACCACGCGCAGTCCGAATTTTCGCGCCAGCAGGCTGACCGTGAGGAACTCGGATATCCCTGCAACCCGCGTACAGTCTGCCTGCACGATCTGCACCGCCTCCGCCTGCATGAAGTTCTTAAACACGATTCGGTTTGGAACGTGCTCCCCCACCGCAATGGGAATTGGCTTGATCGCCTCGGCGAGTGTACGGTGTGCCTGAGTATCGTCTGGATGTGTTGGCTCCTCCACGAAGTAAGGAGAAATGTCTTTCAGCTTTGCGCACATCTCCAGCGCACGCGGAAGCGTCCATTGCTGGTTCGCGTCGACCATGATCAGCGCATCCGCGCCGGCTAGTTCGCGCAGCATGAAGGCGCGTCGTACATCGCGCTGGCCATCGGGGGATCCAACTTTTAGTTTGAAAGCGTGGAATCCATTCTCCATGGCTTGACGCGCCAGCTCTCTGACATGACTGTCTTCGTACTGGAACCACCCAACGGACGTGTCGTATCCGGGATATCCGCTATGCAAAATGCCTTCGCGCTCGCGCCGAGAACGCGTGTGTTTTCGTAGAATCGCCTCCGCTTCATCTCGCGTGAGCACGTCTTCCAGATAGCTTAAGTCGAGCAGATCGACGATCTTCCTTGCATCGAGATCCAGAAGCAGTCGCCACAGAGGTAGGCCGCGGCTCTTGGCCCATAAGCCGAAACATGCGTTGGTGAGCGAGGCCAGCGCCAGGTGCACCACGCCTTTATGGGGGCCGAGCCAGCGAAGCTGAGGATGTTGAGCAAGTTTCTGCGCGATGGTTCCGAAGTCCGCCATCAGCTCTTCAATTTCCCGGCCAATCAACTCCTTGCCCAGATATTCAATCGCTTCACAAACTAACTGGTTCCCGAGGCCAAGCGTTAGCACGATACCCGTGCCGAACAGCTTTCCGTCGGAGGCGAGCAGCGTTGTGGCGAATGCATACTCTGCCCCTGAGTGGACGGCGTCGCTACCCGCACCTTGCTCCAAAGGGAAGCGCACGTCGCGTGTTTCCAGCGAAGTAATCCGATGTTGTGTCATGTTAATGAATGCTGTGTTGCGGCAACTCCTTTTTCACAAACGATAGCTACGCTTCAAAGCCATCGAATATAGTAGAGCGGCTTTGGAGAGCGCAACGTGTCAGTCTGGTTGCCGATCGGGGTTGACCCCTGAACGTGCAACCTGATCGTGAAAGGAGGATGAGATGAAACGCTACGGTTCTGTGATCAAAGTAAGACCGGAGTCCCTTGAAGCCTACAAGAAATACCACTCAGCGGTGTGGCCCGAAGTGCTTGCCATGATTCGGCGTTGCAATATTAGGAACTATTCTATTTATCTAAAAGACGACCTCCTCTTCGGATACTTCGAATATCACGGCGCAAACTACGCGGCAGACATGGCGAAAATGGCGGCGGACCCCAAGACCCAAGAGTGGTGGGCCATCATGATGCCGATGCAGAAGCCGCTGGAAACCCGAGCCACGGGCGAGTGGTGGGCGAATATGGAAGAGGTCTTTCACACCGATTGATTTGACAGCTCCCCAAGGTGCCAGTTAGAGTTCCGGCCGGTCAACCCGACTATGCAGATCGTCGACACGCACCAGCATCTCTGGGATCTGAGTCTCTTTCGTTACTCGTGGCTTGATACGCTTCCCGAACTGAATCGTTCTTTCCGAATGCCCGACTACTTAGCGGCTGCAAGAGGACTGAACGTCGTAAAGTCGGTGCATTTGGAAGCTGATGTCGATGAGCCCTACCTCCTCGACGAAACTCGGCATCTGCTTGCGCTTGCCGATCAGTCCGATAATCCACTCGAAGGCATTGTGGCGTGCGGGCGACCCGAGAGCGGAGATTTCAAGTCCTATCTGGATAAGATCGCAGGTCATCGCAGACTGAAGGGAATCCGCCGCGTACTTCACACCCAACCGGACGAAACGGGCCAGGGAATGACTTTCATCAACAACGTGGCCGCCCTGTCAAGCTACGGCCTTTCATTCGACATCTGTGTTTTGGCCAGGCAACTTCCCATCGCGATCAAATTAGTCTCCAAATGCCCAGATGTGGTTTTTGTCCTCGATCATTGTGGAGTGCCGCAAGTTAAGGAAAAGAATCTCGATCCTTGGCGCGCTCACATTACGGAGATCGCGAGATTTCCGAATGTTTCTTGCAAGATCTCCGGCCTCGTGGCTTACGCGGATCCCAAGCAATGGACTAGCGAAGACTTGCGGCCGTTCGTTGAACACGTGATCGCGAATTTCGGCTGGGACCGCGTGCTCTTCGGGAGCGACTGGCCAGTCTGTACGCTGTCCGCCAGCTATCAACAATGGGTAAAGTCGTTGCAGGGAATCACGCAAGGGGCGGGCAAGGTCAACCAGAGAAAGTTATTCCACGATAATGCTATCCGCGTGTACCGGTTGAGCTAAAGGCCAAACTCTTTCTGAATTGTCTCGGTCTGTTGTCCCACCCGGGGAGCAAGCCGCTCGCTTGTCAGCAGACCGCCGTCTACCCGAATTGGGAGGCGAGTGGTGATAATCTCAATTCCACAGCCATCTCGTAGGGTCTGCAGCATGCCGAGTTGCTCGAAGGCTGTACTAGCGCAGAGTTTGGGCCAATCGAGAACTTCCGCGCACCAGATGTCGGCGGAATTTAGAATCTCGAGCCAATGCTCGGTGGTGTGCTTTTTGAGACGCTGGGCGATGATTTGTTTGATTTCGTCACGACGGCGAAACCCGTCCGCACGATCCGAAACTTCCTGGAGCGCCAGTAAATCGAGCAACTGACCCAATGTCGGAAGATGCGTCATGGCCAACGCCAGATAACCGTTTGCCGTATCGTAAACTCCGTATGGCGCCGCGAGGTAAGCATGCGCATTGCGGAACGCACCTCTGCGCGGCGGACGTCGGCCGTCATTCAAGTGCGTAGTGAGCACTTCGAACTGGAAATCCAGCAATGCCTCAATCAAACTGGTTTCCACCAATGCACCACAACCGGTCATGCCACGGCGCACCAGACAGGCCAGAATTCCCTCACAGAGATTGTGTCCGGCAAGCATGTCGGCGATGGCCAGAGTCATCGGCGTGGGAGGATCTCCCTCATCGCCGCTCAGCCACATGATTCCAGAGCGCGCCTGCGCCAGCAGATCCTGTCCGGGCCGATCACGCCATGCTTCAGCATTGCCATATCCCGACACGATTCCGTACACCAAACGATTGTTGATCTGCGAAACTGCCTGGTAACCGAAGCCTAGCCGCTCCATGACTCCCGGACGAAAGTTCTGTACCATCACATCGGCTCGCGCGATCAACTGGAGGAGTTTGCCCTGATCAGAAGGATTCTTCAGGTCCGCCGCATAGCTCTCCTTGTTGCGATTGATGGCGTGGAAAAGCGTGTTCTCGCCATGCACGTCGGTATCGCTTAGATAAAGTGAGCGGCCCAGGTCGCCAGACCCGGGTCGCTCAATCTTGATCACACGAGCCCCCATGTCCGCCAGCCGAAGTGTAGCCAGTGAACCCGAGAGAAACTGGCTAAAGTCAAGTACAAGCATGCCATGAAGAGGCCGTTCTGGTCCCATATCGATGCGATCTGTGAAGGGTCGAGCTGTGGAAGTGGTCACGGAAAGCTCCTTCGAGCAGTACGATTCAATTCTACCCATGAAATCATCTTTTCATTAGAGAAATTATGGAGTAGCCTAAGGATGGGTGCGTATCATGGCCGGCAAACGCTTCCTTACGACTCGACAGCAGGTGACTTCGCGGAGAAGCCGCTACACAGCTCCTGCTCTTGAAAAAGGTCTGGACATCCTCGAGCTTCTCGCTTCGGTCTCCGAGGCGCTGACCCACAGCGAGATCGCCAGCCGCCTCGGTCGCACTCTCACTGAAGTATTCCGCATGCTGGTGTGTCTCGAAGAACGAGGCTACATTTCCCGGACGGGGCCGGACGAGCGCTACCAGCTCACGCTGAAGCTGTTTGAAATTGTCCATCACCATCATCCGCTGCAACGGCTGATCGCTCAGGCGCGCCCGCTGGTGCAGCAGGTCGCAAGCGAAACCGGCCAGTCCTGCCATCTGGCAATGCTCAACCATGGCGAAATCGTGGTTGTAGCACAGTCCGACGCCCCGGGAATCATGGGTTTCTCCGTGCGGCTGGGAGCAAACATTGACGTCTTAAACACAGCTTCCGGACACGTGATTCTTGCCTTTCAGGGCGACAAAGTTCGCGCCTGCGCACTGGGAGCGTGGCGTCATCGCTCCAGAAAGTCGATCCCTGCCGGTCTCTACCGGCACCTGAACCAGATTCGACACCGCGGCTACGAAGAACTGGCGAGCTACCAGGTGCACGGAGTGGTGAACATCAGTTATCCGATATTGAATCAACACGGGGAAGGTATCGCGGCAATGACAGTTCCTTTCCTTGCACGCATTGGAGAAAGCGTTGGTCCACCGGAAGTTAAAGAAGTGTTGAGCCTGGCTTCTCGCACACTCTCCTCTGCGATCGGAGGAAAAAGGCCGACACTTCCTTCCGGCGTGGTGCAGCCATGACGCAAATCGAGTACTTCGAAGATTATGTGGTGGGTGCGCAGCGAGTCACCTGGGGACGCACGATTACCGAGGCTGATGTAGTTATTCACGCCGGACACACGGGAGACTACTTTCCGCATCACGTCGATGCGGAGTTTGCCCGTCAGACGCAGTTTGGTCAGCGTATCGCGCACGGCACCATGACCTTTGCCATCGGCATCGGTCTCACGGCGAGTCAAATTAATCCCTTAGCCTTTACTTACGGATATGAGAAGCTGCGTTTCCCCAAGCCAGTTTTCATCGGAGACACGCTGCGGACTCGAGTCACCGTTAAGGAAAAGCAGGAGGACCCCAAGCGCAAAGGATTGGGTCGCATTGTGGAAGCTTGTGAGGTGTTGAACCAGCGGGATGAAGTGGTGCTGTATTGCGAGCATATTTTACTGGCCGAGAAGCGGCCGGCCGCTTGACCCGCCCTAAGAATGTTTCCAAAAGCAAGGAGGCTATTTTGGGAATTACTCTTAAAGGGCTCACCTGGGATCATCCTCGTGGCTACGCCCCTTTGGTCGGAGGAATTCCTGAATATGAAGAACAAAATCCCGAAGTAAAGATCCACTGGGACCGGCGAACTCTGCGGGAGTTTGGCGAAGCTCCCATCGAGCAATATCTGGATCGCTACGATCTCATCATTGTGGATCACCCGTTTGTCGGTTTCGCTGCGGTGCATGACGTGTTAGTCGATCTCGCCCCCTTCCTCAGCGAAACGGAAAAGCTTCATTTTGCAGCGGACTCTGTCGGGCCTTCCTGGCAATCCTACTGGTACGGCAGGGGCCTTTGGGCTTTCCCCATCGATGCTTCTACTCAAGTCGCGTCCTATCGACCGGATCTGTTACGCGCGCTGTCTCCCGCTGTTCCAGCCACCTTCGATGAGGTTTTGGAACTGGGAGAGAAAGCGCGCAAAGCGGGGAAGTACATCGTGGTGCCAGCGTGTCCAACGGATGCGATTAGCCTGTTCTTCACGCTGAGCGCGAATCTCGGATATCCCATCGCCGAGGAAAGCGAACGTTTCGTGGACGACTCTGTCGCAACGGATGTGTTAGATCGGCTGCACTCGCTCATTGGGAACGCCCATCCCCAATCTGTGGAGTGGAATCCGATCCAGGTTTACGATTTTATGGTTGGCGACTCAGGCGCAGTCTACTGTCCCCTAGGTTTTGGTTACTCCAACTATTCGCGAGTTGGCAACGCCGTACGGTTGAAGTTCACGAATGCACCAAGTGCCGGCCAATGCGGATGTGCCGGGACAATGCTGGGTGGAACGGGGGTTGCAATCAGCAAGTTTAGTCCACATTCATCGGAAGCCATCGCCTATGCCAAATGGCTTGTAAGCCCGGAACACCAAAGCGGTACCTATTTTCGCGAAGGAGGCCAGCCTGCCAGCCGGCGCGCATGGGCCGACTCGTCGATTAACGCCATGGCAGACGGCTTCTTTTCCGCCACGCTGCAGACCATGCAGACAGCCTATCTGCGGCCCCGCTTCGACGGCTTTGTTCGCTTCTTTGAAGCTGCCGGAGTCCAGATCAATCGCTGCTTGCGTGGAGAACTGGAGGACGCAGGCTTGATCCGGTGGTTGAACGACCGCTATTCCACGCAGCGGCTTGCGGCACGCCGAATCGCGTAACAACAAAAAGGAACCCGTTGAAGAATCCCAATCCTGATCCCGCCCAGCACAAGGAAATCGCCATCTGGAATGCCGAAGATTGGTTATACGAAGACTTTGAAGTAGGCAAGCGTGCGCGTTCAATTCGTCGCACGATCTCCGAAGGGGAAAGCATGTTGTTCAATGCCATCGTCCTCGACATGCACCCCTACGTCGCGGATGAGGTCTTCGCCAAGGAAGAAGGAGTCTTCGGAAAGCGATTAGTGGCAGGTGCGATGGTATTCAGCCTGGGACTGGGCCTGATGGCGCACAACAATATTCACACCTTCAGCTACGGATATGACAAGTTGCGCTTCATCAAACCGGTGTTCGTGGGCGACACCATTTACACTCTTCGCACCCACCTCGAGAAATGGCCTAAATACGCGGAGATGGGAATGGTAAAGGTCTCTTACGAAGTATTTAAAGTGCCCGGAGAACTGGTTCTTTATTGTGAGCACCTGCAGACGGTGAGGTATCGCGACCCGGCGAATTCCAAACTGCAACTGCAGCAGGAGTAAGCTTGCTAGCAGGAAGAGATTTTTGATGCAAACCGAGGGGCGGTCACGGAAGCTGTTGCGCATTCATCGCGACGATAATGTGCTCATTGTTGTTGCCCCGATACGAGCGGGGGACCGGGACCTAGTGGAGGGCCACGAGGTTGTGTTCACGCAAAATATTGCCATCGGACACAAAGTCGCGGCCCGCGACATCAAAGCCGGGGAAAAGGTGTACAAGTGTGGTGTGTCGATTGGCTCCGCAAAAGAGATAATTCGGGCCGGAGCTCACATTCATCTGCATAACCTGAAGAGCGACTACATCGCTACTTACACGCTGGACAAGGATCATGTCTTCGTCAAATAACTCGCCCACACTGCGAGGCTTTCTTCGCTCCGACGGAAGAAAAGGAATCCGCAACTGCATCGTTGTGGCCTACCTCGTGGAATGCGCTCACCACGTAGCCCGTGAAATCGTTGACTCCTTCCGGGGTCAATCCGTACACCTGATCGGATTTGGCGGATGCTACCCTAACGCTTACGCCGACCGGATGATGAACAAGCTATGCACCCATCCGAATGTCGGTGGGGCGCTGCTGCTCTCCCTGGGATGCGAGAGCTTCAATAGGCATCGCCTCGCGGAAGAGATTGCGAAGACCGGCCGGCCCGTGAGCACCGTGGTTATTCAGCAAACCGGTGGAACAAGGAAATCCATTGAAACGGGCAAAAAGTGGGTTGAGCAAGCTCTGAAGCAGATCGCAGAAGTACCGCACGCGCTGCTGGGGGTGAATGAACTCGTGGTCGGCACCGTGTGCGGCGGTTCCGATGCGACCAGCGGAATCTCCGCCAATCCCGCTGTCGGACGCGCTTTCGACATGCTGGTGGAGCAAGGCGCGGCCACGATCTTCGAGGAAACTGGCGAAATGATCGGATTGGAAGACGTGATGTCGGCCCGAGCAGTCACTCCGGAGCTTGGCCACGAGTTGA
>Ga0307474_10000448_pt1 | contig 29658 bp, 23 predicted proteins | sample atmos_gasesECM1C_2_FD_203312 | JGI IMG/M metagenome (GOLD analysis project Ga0307474, IMG submission 203312) | Hardwood forest soil microbial communities from Morgan-Monroe State Forest, Indiana, United States - atmos_gasesECM1C_05 | ecosystem: Environmental > Terrestrial > Soil > Temperate... | reverse complement strand
GTACGGATCGAGGAGTTCGCTGGCGGTGGCGGCGCGGCCGTCCGGTTTCTTGGCCGATTCAACGTCGATGATCAGATAGTCTTCATCGAGCCATTTGGCTGAAGGTTTCATCAATGCCGGGCCGAATCGGTCCAGGTGTGCGCGCAGTAGTTTTTCCGCGGCTTCCTCCACTTCCGGATCGTTCATCCATCGAAACGAACGATTGCACAAGGAATCCAGGTCACATTCAAACGCAACGGTGAACTCGACCGTCGCCACTCCGAACCAGTAGTACTTAATTCGAGCATCCAGTTTGTCGCCGGTCTGCAGCGCAATCGATTTGACCGATTCAACGATCGGAGCTTGCTGCACTTGAGAATATTCGGGGGCGCGGTGACGAAAGGCCAGCGCGCGTGGAACAGCTTCCGGCCCCAGCAGGGCGCGTAATTTGTCCAGATCGATCGCTTCGGCGATATCGAAGAAACTGAGAATCCGAAAATAGCCTTGTAGAATCATCGAAATTTTTGGGCGATGCAACCGGGAAACTTAGGTACGACCCCCAACGTTTTCACGGAAAGATGTTCCGGTCAACGAAAAGTGGCCAAATCGAAAATTCAATTCTACCGCAATGAAGGCCTTGTTGATTTCAGAGTCGAGGCGATGGCCTACCGCGCTGGTGAGACTTCGGCGGTCGCGTGCGGTGCGTCGTCGACCTGTTCGTCGGGGTTTAGGGCGTGCAAGATGGGCGTGGTGGCCACAGTGGTGACGATGGCCATCAACACCAGCATGGCGAACAAGACGGGCGTGATCGCACCCAGGTCGAGCGCGACGTTGAGGACGATCAGTTCCATCAAGCCGCGCGTGTTCATCAGAATGCCGAGCGCAGCGGATTGGCGCCACGAGATTCCGCTGATGCGGGCGGCAATACTGCTCCCACCGAATTTCCCCAACGACGCGACCAGGATGATCAGACCGCAAGCCAGCCACTGTTCGCTGCCGCTGACCAGACCGATCTGGGTCCGCAGGCCGGTGTAGGCGAAAAATGCCGGCAGCAAGAGGACCAAGACGAGGTCGTTGATCTTCGACGTAACGTCCCGCGCCAGCGCCGAGTCGTGCGGGATCATAGTGCCAAGCAGGAATGCGCCGAACAACGCGTGAATGCCGATCGCATCCGTTGCTAGCGCCGAGAGCAAAAGCGCAGCAAAGACGATAACCATGGTGCCCTGCGTCGTGCGGCGCTCGCGAAGCTGCTTGCGGACCAGCCACTTCATGGCCGGCTGAACGAATTTGAAGATGAACGCGATGAACACGATCGTGAGGCCGATAGTGAGCAGGACGCGCCCGGGCTTGGCGACCGCGATGCTGACCACCAGAGCGAAAAGGCACCAGGCGGTGACGTCATCGACGGCGGCGCAGGCCAGTGCAATCGTGCCCATTTTCGTTTTGTGCATTCCGCTATCGGTAAGGATTCGCGCCAGGACCGGAAACGCGGTGACCGACATGGAGATTCCCATGAAGAGCGCGAAGACACCGAAGGGCACGTCTTGCGTCGCATACCGCGGATAAAGCCAGAGGGCCAGCGCTGACCCGAGCAAAAACGGCGTAATGATGCTGGCGTGAGAAATCGCCACAGAAGCATGCGTGCGACGGCGGAGCAGCTGAGTGTCGAGTTCCACGCCGACCAGGAACATGTACAGAATGACGCCGACCGAAGAAATGATGTACAGGTAAGGCGACACGGTTGGCGGCAAGATAAACTTCGAGGCAGCCGGCAAGATGCGTCCTAGCAGCGACGGACCAAGCGCGATACCCGCGATCACTTCGCCGATGACTTCCGGCTGATGGATTTTCTTGAAGATAGCCCCGAGCAGCCGCGCGCTCAGAATGATCACGATCAGCGCGAGAAGTACATGCGCCAGCGCATCGGACGGTATGTTGCTGGGCCGGCCGAATGTACCGTTGCCAATCGGGGCGACGGAATTGCGTCCGATCTGCCGAATGACCATGAAAATGCCCACGGCGCCAACGATCATGGCGCCGTACATCACGCTCATGCGCGCAGAGGTCTTCTGGGGTGCTTCGGATGACGACTCTTCGGGTTGGCTAGCGGGCGTCGCGGGTGTCACCGATTGCGACGCATTTTGGGCCTGCGGGTCCGGACTTGGCGGACCGTTCCAACGGTTCGTCACGGGCTTCCTCTCTGTTCGAGTTTTGATGCTTTGGGCGGTCCGGGTCGCCCAGCATTTTGTGTAGCCTAAGAATATTGTCGCACAGTCACGCCGGTGGCGAACTACACTCAACGACCTTTTGACTAGCTTTAGAACGACGGATGAGCAGAGAAGCCGATGGTTCCTGATGGGATTCCAAATAACTCCGGCGGTTTTCGAGAGTTCAAGGTTTACGACGAGGCGCGCGCGCTACCGAATTGGACTTCTCTCGTCTCTCCTGGCCAGTGCGCCGTCTTTTTTAAGGATCTCGAAACCGCGGCGCCCCTGTCTGCGGACGGTGTTCCCGTCTCGCGGATGACCGATTGCACCTTCGGACTCTTCGATAGCCTGGAGCAAGCGCGGCGTTTCTGCGAGGTCCGCGTTGCTGCTCACCCCTCGATGTGCTGCGAAATATTCGATCACGAAGGAAAAGCCAAGCCGCCGTTACTCACCATCGTTCACCCCAGCATGGCGCAGAAAGATGAACTTAGCCCAACTTGGTTGCGCAGGCGCAGGGTCATGACAATTCTGTGCTTCCTGGCCGCGGTACCTTTGTTTGTGTGGGACGCCAAAGGCGGTTGGGGCTTAATCTTGCCGAGCTTCATCGCTTTCAACTTGATATTTTTCGGCCTGCGGTTGATCTACTGGAATAGCGCTCGCAGATCGCACGACCAGACGAAGGTCCTTTAACTTTCAGCAAAAGCGGGGATTCGCGGCGCATTTCCGCTACCTCCACGAATTCTTGATCCCGCCTTTGGGCCAGCGGAGCCACGCTGTTCTCGAATAGTCACGATTGATGCCAAAAGGGCGTATAGTGTGCACAGCCGATGAGAAGCCAATGACGCGACGGCCTGCGGGCGAATCACTACGGCCCGAGCATTTTTCTTACGGCTAATAGATGTCACGACCCTGGCTTGTTTCACACATGCTGCCCGGCGAACGGCCAGTTACCAGCCGTAAGTCAAAACGCACAACGCTCCCTCCCAGTTGAGCTTGGTTTTCGTCTTTCTGTTGGCCTCAAGGAAACATCGTGAAGTCTCCTTCGATAACCCGGCGCAGAGCTTCTCGGTACGACAAGTCCTTCAGTGTGGAGGCTTTTCTGCAGTCTGCCGGCGCTGCGCGCAGGATGACCGATTTCAAAAAAAAGGACACGATTTTCTTGCAGGGCCAGCCGTGCAAAACCGTCCTCTATATTCAGAAAGGGGGCGTGCGCCTCTCCGTGGTGAACCCCCGCGGCAAGGAAGCTGTCGTCGCTGTGCTCGGTCCGGGCGACTTCTTTGGCGAGGGATGCTTGGCCGGCCAGACGCTGCGCATCGCAACCGCAACCGCTGTATCATCCACCACCGTGCTCAGCGTTGAGAAGAAGGAGATGAGCCGCCTCCTTCACGCCGAACACGCCTTTTCCGATCGTTTCATCGCACACATGCTCTCCCGCAACATTCGCGTGGAAGAGGATCTGGTCGATCAGCTTTTCAATTCGAGCGAGAAGCGTCTGGCGCGGGCGCTCTTGCTGCTGGCGAGATATGGCAAAGAAGACAAGCCGGAGAAAGTTGTACCCAGGATTTCCCAGGAAATGCTGGCGGAGATGGTCGGCACTACGCGTTCGCGCGTAAATTTCTTCATGAACAAATTCCGCAAGCTCGGCCTGATCACTTATGGCGGAGGCGGACTCGAGATCAACAGTTCTTTGCTCAGCGTGGTACTTCATGACGGCTAAATTTTGCGCGCCGTCACTCGACACGTATTTGGCGAACTACAGTGCCACACCTACACCATGACCACTTCAATCGCCGTAGACTCGAACAAGATTCACAACGGTCCGTCCATCGATGATCGACTGAACTGGGCGATTGCGCCGGTCCTGCTGATGTTTCACGCGGGAGCGGTCGCTGCACTGTTCTTCTTCAGTTGGCAAAGGTTGCTGGTCGCGGTCGCGCTGTACTGGCTGACGGCGGGGCTCGGTCTCGGAGTGTGTTTCCACCGCCTGCTCACGCATCGTTCTTTTGCCACGCCTAAATGGATGGAATACTTTCTAACCATTTGCGGAGTAGCGGCTTTGGAGGGCGGCCCGCTTCTTTGGGTAGCCAACCACCGCCAGCATCATCAATTCTCGGACAACGCCGGCGATCCGCACTCGCCGCGCGACGGTAAGTGGTGGTCGCATGCGGGCTGGATTCTAGTGGGGAATGCCTTGCGCCAGGACGAGGCAACGTTGAAGCGTTATGTCCCCGATCTAGGAGTAGACAAATTTCACGTCTGGCTCACGAAATACCATTTGCTGCCGGCGTTTGTGGTGGGACTGGTGCTGTACGCGATCGGTGGATTTCGACTGTTGCTGTGGGGGACTTTCCTCCGCACCGTGGTGGGACTTCACGCCACCTGGCTCGTTAACTCCGTTTCGCACATGTGGGGAACGCGCCGCTTCGAGACCCGAGATGCCTCCACCAACAACTGGTGGCTGGCCCTGCTCACTTTTGGAGACGGCTGGCACAACAACCATCACGCTCATCCGGTTTCGGCTCGCCACGGACTGATGTGGCACGAGATCGATTTCAACTGGTACGCCATCTGCGCCCTGAAGCGTCTCGGCCTGGCGTCGCGCATCCACGCCGCCCCAATTCCGAGTCGATAGCCAGACCCACCGATAGACAACCGATAGCGGGACCAACTGTTGGCTAGCAGCGGTCAGGCGTTACGTCCTCGTTTTATTTCTCACGATTATCGAATTCAGTGTTCCGGCACGTTGGTCGTCAAACGTTTTGAAAACTCGCGGAGTATATTCCCGCCGATTCGGCCAGCAAGTCCGATGGCGGCGTTACTGAAAACGAGGCTCACACCCCGATTCGCTTTGGGGTAATAAAGGTTGGACAACGCTGCGGCGGACACGTCGCCAAGCAAATAAGAATAGTTGGGCTGAGTGACCCCGCTGTCGCTCCTCGTGAAAAATGCGGAGCCCACCGCGTGTGCCAGGCGCGCCTTAAATGGGTAATCGGATCCGAGATAGAAGTAACGCGGGTCCTGGTGGAAGATCGAAGGGAAAATTGCGTGAGTTAGGAAATCGCTGCTGCGTCCGTCAGCGAACTTTGCGGCGTAACGTTTTGCGTATCCCGAGGCGCCCTGCCCATAGCCGGAAAAGGTATTCGTGGCCTGTTCGATTCCAGCACCAAAGCCGACGCCCACCATCGCAACTGGATCGAACGTGCCTCTGACCGCAAACAAGAATTTCTGTTTGGAGGTGAGCCGGGCGGCCTCGGGAATGTAACTCGTATAGAAGTTTGGGATCACGCCCAGCAGACGCTGCTTCTCGGCGGCTCGCAGCTCTTCAGCGGCAACAAACTCGGTGGGATGGACCGTCACCTCGGTGTTTTGAGTAGCAAGCGTCAGTGAGACGTTAGGAACCTCATAGACCTGCGCCGCCGCGACCGTGAACACCGCCGACGCGAACGGCGCGAAATTCTCGGCCTTGACGCGCACCGAATAGGAACCGGGCAGGATCTTCGCAAAACTAAATTCGCCATTCGCTCCGGTTGTTGTCGTGCGCGGTGACGTTCCGTCCGCAGGCGACAGGCTCACCTCGGAGCCGGTCACCGAGGCGCCGCTCGCGTCGGTCACCGTGCCCCTGATGTTGGCTGACGCTTCGGCATCCAGCGTCACCTGCCCGGAAGATTGCGCAATTATATCGGGACTTCTAATTTCGTGCCCGTCGGTCGACTGTTGCGCCAGAGCACGTACAGGAACCAGACAGACCATGAGCGACGTACTGATAACCACAACCCGCAGTCGAAGACGCCGAGTCGTCCTGGCAGCGCGTCTGCAGGCTAACGAGCGAGCCACGACGCGTGGCTCCACGAAACTCCTAAAAATGATGCTACTGGCCCGAAGGAAGGTAGTCGTACACATGATGAAAACGCAGATTCAGCCTTGCTGGTCCCGTCTCTTTTTTCGCGGATGGATCGCCTGTCACTCCGCGACGCTGCCGCTCAGCTCCTCCTTCATTAGCGCATGGAGAGAATCGAAATACTGTTCAGTATTGAACTAATTGCGCATTGAACCTTGCACCGAGAAGGCGTGCCAGAATAACCTTCGCATTTGCAGTCGATTAGGGCGCTGGGCGAATTTTCGTCCGAGAATTCTGTGCTGTATGTCGATTTCAGCCTTTGCGGTTCGACGTAGAGGTGAGGCCGGAAATTGAACTTCGCCGGCCACGGAAACTCAACCAGGAGAAATGACCATGAAATTCATGCTGATTCTAAAGGCCACCAAAGATTCCGAAGCCGGCAAGATGCCCAGCGAGGAAACGATCAACGCGATGGTGAAGTACAACCAGGACCAAGCCAAAGCGGGGGTTCTGGTCGATGCGGCGGGTCTATACCCCAGCTCCAGAGGCGCGCGCGTCCGAATCTCCGCCAACGGAAAGAAAACGGTGACCGATGGACCATTCGCCGAATCGAAGGAGTTGGTCGCCGGCTATTGGCTTATCAAGGTGAATTCGCTCGAAGAAGCGATCGAGTGGGCCAAGCGATCTCCAGCTACGCCGGACCAGGACACCGAAATCGAAGTGCGAGAGTTTATCGAGTTCGAATAACTTTCCGGGGGTGCCCCACGTTCCGCCGTTTGGTACATGGGAGTTGGGCGCTCCGTCTTTCCGTTCTTGCCAAGAAAAGAAAAAGGCCGGGCAGCCTGCGCCCAGCCTTTAAATCTCAGAATTGGTTGCGGGGGTTGGATTTGAACCAACGACCTCCGGGTTATGAGCCCGACGAGCTACCAGGCTGCTCCACCCCGCAGAAACATCATAGCGGATGCGGACAGTGCGGTCAAACTCTAGCGAGTTTTTCGCGGAATTTTTATTTTCTGAAAATAGAAAAATATTCCACCGAGACGGCGCAAGAGCTGCCTCAGGCGGAAAGAAAATACTCCAGGCGGCAATTCGAGTAGTTGACCGAACGACCGCCAAGAAGGCGGACCTTTCGAATTACCAGGAGCTGTAGGCGGTATTGCTCGAAGGAGACATGCCGTCGGATGCGGAGTGCAAATCCGAAATTCCGTTACACGTTTGCTCCGGGCTCAGTGAAACATCATCTTCCACCGTTACCCAGTCTTTCGCATGGGTAATGGGATCCTCCGGAACTGAGCCGATGTACTTGTTGGTGACCAGGTCGTCCAGCGAATTAGGCCCACATTCTTTGTCCAGCGTGTAGTCCTGAATCGCTTTTCTCATCACCGCCAAATCGGAACGCAGTTTCGTTTCGCGGGCCTTGGTGATCACGGCGTCATAACGCGACACCGCAATGGTCACCAGGATCACGATGATCGCCATCACCACCATCAGCTCGATTAAGGTGAAGCCCTTCTGCCCGGTCCGTGGCGTCTGCGATGCTCTCGAATTGTAAATTTTGCGCAGCATTTTTTGATCGAATTCGCTTGGTGCTACTCGCAAATCTTAACTCAACTACCAGTCTGAATATTTCGTTCCGTCCAGCGCCGTTCCAGAAGACTTACTGTAGACGTCGAATACGTCCTGGCCGCCCCAACCGGTGGCGTCGGCATCGTCCTGCACCGAACGCAATCCCCAATCTTTATTCTTGGTCATGGGATCTTCGCCGATTTCACGCAAAAAACGGATGCGCTTGTCGGTCGCCCCGGTCAGCTGCGTCGGCTTCACCAGCGTTTCGAGATCCGGAGGATATCCTTCGGTCCCGGCCTTCACTTGAATCAAGCCCTTGTCGGACGCGTCCTTGTACCGGTCGATCGCGTCGCGCATCTGGCGCAGTTGCCAGCGGAGCTGGTTTTCTTTCACCCGTTTCACCTGATTCCGGGCCAGCGGAACCGCCATCGAAGCCAGAAGCAGCAGAATGCCGCAGGCGACGATCAGCTCGAGGAGAGACATACCTGCCGATCTGCCGCCAGTCTTACTTCCGTGCTTTACACCATGCCCGGCCGACGCCGGACGTGACAAGCACCACCGGGAGCACTCGGAGTTTCGGTTCATAACTCTACTTCACCTGAATCGTGGCTTCGCCCGAAACGATTGGTATTTGCTGCTGCTGGGAGTTGTGCGCGTTCACCTGAAGTATCTGTAAGTGCGACGTTCCTGGGCCCACGGCGTGTACCACGAAGCCCAGGACCGTGCCGGTGCCATTCACGCCCGGCGTATTGGGCTGGCGCGTGGCCGAGACGATCACTTCGCCTTTTTGTTGGTCGATCCGCTGCACGATTGCGATTTCCTGCGTTCCGCCGGAGAGAAATCCGCCATTGCGAACCTCTTCCACCCGGATCACCGCGGGATCGTAGTGAATCATCAGCGGAATGGAGTACAGATCGGTCACGTTCGAGATCGCCAGGCCCAGCGTCGCGGTGTCGCCGTTTTTCATGCTGGTCACGGCTGGTTCAAAATGCAATTGCACCGCACCAGTGCCAGCGTCCGCCGGGGCGGGCATCACTCCCGCTGGCGCCGAGGTTTGCGGCATGGACGTCGGCGAAATCGCCGGAAGTGTGCTGGCCGGCGCCGGGTTCGGTCGCGGCGCAACCACTGCCACGGGCTGCGTCGCCGGCGCTTCTACGCTCGCGTCTTCCCGGTAAACCCGGACATTCGAGTCCGTGCCTGCGGCCATGGGCTTCAGATTTTGCGCGGTCAGCGAAGGCAGGCGCAGGATGTGCGGCGTCAGGACGATCAGCGTCTCGTCTTCCATCACCGACGTGCTGTTGTCCGAAAAGAAATAACGCATCAGTGGTACTTCGCCAATCCCAGGAATTCCGTTGATGTTCTTGCTGTCGGTGCGCTCGATCAATCCGCCCAACACGCTGACTTCGCCTTCTTTCAACCGGATATCGTGCTCGATTTTGCGCTGGCTGATGACCGGCTGCATGATGCCGCCGATGTTGCTGTTGCCGATGATCGACGAAACTTCCACGGTCAGCTTCAAGCTCACTTCGCCATCCGGATGCACGCGCGGAGTCACTTCAATGTTCACGCCGACATCGATGTACTGAAACTGGGTGTTGACCAGCGGGTTGACCACGCCGGAACTTCCGGTAACGCCCACGCCGACGCCCGCTTGAAAGCTGCCGGTGGCTACCGGCACGCGCTGGCCGATCTTCAGCGTTGCTTTCTGTCCGTCGGTTACGCGCAGCTCCGGATCCTGAACGATCCGGGTTCGGTCGTCAGTCAAAATGGCGTTGGCCTGCGCGCCAGGCAACGTAATCGCAAAATCCTGCCAGCCAATTTTCTTCAAGAAATTCAAAGTGATCGACGGGGAACTCGAAGTCGTGGACGTCGTCGTGGTCGTGCTGGTTGTCGTGGTCGTGGACGTGGTGGAAGTGGTCGAGGTTGAATTCGGTTGAAACGCCGTGCGCGGCGAGAACGCGACCGAAATACTCTGGCCCGGCAGCACGCCCAGGTCGCGCAAACGGTTCACGCTGGCGGTTAAGACCTGTACATGGATCAGCACTTCGGGCTTGGCGCGGTCGATATCTCCGATGATTTTTGAGGCCAGCGCCAGCTTGTCCGGCGTATCGCGAATCACGATTGCGTTCTGCGCGTTCACCTGCTGCACCCGGTGCAGGTCCAGTAATTGCCGCAGACCGTTAACCACTTCGGTCAGGTCCTGCGGCGTCAGCGTATTCGCCAAATAAAACGTTTTCACTTCTTCATCTTCCACGTCTTTGCGCTTCTGGGGCTGATCCGGCGCCACGAAGATCACGCTGGGCGTAATCGGTTTCCAGAAGGCCTTGCTTTCGAGCGACACCGCATCCAAAGCCTGCTCCAAAGTCACGTTGGGCAGTTCAGCCGTAATACGCCGCGAGGTAAAATCCGGATCGAAAATCACGCTCAATCCGGCCAGCTTGGCGATGGTCTCGTACACCACCCGCGCATCGTTGGTCATTTTCAAATTGATCGGTTCGCGGGAAAGCGGTTTCAATTCGGGTGGCCCAGTTAGAACTTGCTCATCCGGCGGAGCCAGATTCTCGCTGCGTTGGTTTGCCGCACCTTGAGCCAGGATCAGATCCATGGTGCGTTTCACTTCTTGGTCCGCCGCTACGTTGGAGGGGTCAATCAGTTGGGCCTTCTGAAATTCGGCTAGTCCCAGCTGCAGGTCGCCCGCTTTTACGGCTTTTTGGCCTTGCCGGATGTGGAACTCGCCCGCGTCAAATCGGGCCTGTTGGGCGCGTAGCTTGTACTCGGCGTTGGTGGGATCCGTACGGAGGGCGCGCTCGTAGTGAACTAGCGCCGTATCATAGTCTTGGATGGCTTCTGCTTTCTTGCCCTCAGCAACCTCGGAGTTTCCTTTCGGGCATCCTTCCAGCGCTACTGCTACGATCGCCAGAAGAGCAACGTATTGTAAACGACGCAAAAGTAAGCCTCCGCTGAGGTTTCCTGATTCCGAACAAGTCTAGCATCCGCCCCAACGGGCGGCAAGGAATCCCCCAAAATGTGAACGGCAGGAGATTAGACGTACATAAAACAGAAGTGCCTCAAGCAATCCAATTACAATTCGGTTAAGTTTCATGACCTGCATCGGAAATCTTTCCGATTGCGAGACTTGCGGCCTATCCGTCGCGGCAGCTATTATGGATTTGTGGCCAAAGCAGACACCGCTAAGAACCAACACACCGGCGTCAAGATTGTTGCGCAGAATCGCGCGGCCTCCTATAACTACGAGTTGCTCGACAGCCTCGAAGCCGGAATTGTGCTGGTTGGCACCGAAGTAAAGACGCTCCGCGAAGGAAAAGGTGCCCTTCGCGAATCTTTCGCCGAGATTCGCGGCGGCGAAGCTTGGCTTATCAATTGTCACATCCCGGAGTACCTGCCGGGCGGGTTTCGAAATCACGAACCGCTGCGGAAACGCAAACTGCTGCTGAACCGTCGAGAGATTGACCGGCTGCTGGTCCAGACCCAGCAGAAAGGCATGACCATCATCCCCACCAAGATCTATTTCCGGGATGGCATCGCTAAATGCGAAATTTCCGTGGCCAAGGGCAAAAAATTTCACGATCGCCGGGAAAGCGAAAAACAGAAGGAAGCCAAGCGCGAAGCCAATGAAGCCATTGCGCGCTCGCGCCGCCGCGAATACTAAAAAGTTCATCGACTCATCATTGAAAGGGAGCTATGCAGATCCAACTTGAAAATCAGCAGTTTGCCTCAATCCACGCCGACGCACTCGTCACCTACATCTTCGATCAGGACAAAAAAGTCGATGGCCTGCTGGGCGACATCGATTCCGCCATGGACGGCCGCATTGCCGCGCTGGTAGCCAGTGGAGAAATCACCGGCAAAGCGCTGCAAACCGTGCTGCTCCATTTCCCCGAGGGCATGGACGCCAAGCGACTGCTGATTATCGGCGCCGGAAAAGTCGACAAGTTCACCACCGGCGACCTGCGCAAGATCGCCGGAACCGCCTTGCGTTATTTGAAAACGCGTGGCGTAAAGAAATTCGTCTTCCTGGCGCGCGAAGGGGAACGTGGCCCGGCTGACATACAAGCTGTCGTCGAAGGTCTAACCGTCGCCGACTTCGAATCGAACAAGTACCATACCGAAAAGAAAAAAGATCAGGAGATCCAGACGGTTTTGCTCGCTGGTTTCGACGGGTCGCAGAATCTCCAGGAAGCCATCGATCACGGCCGGGTGATCGCCGAATCACAGAACTTCGCGCGCGACCTGATCAATGAACCGTCCAACCGCCTCACGCCGCGCATGCTCGCCGCCAAAGCCGAAGCCATGGCCAAGGAAGTCGGCCTCGGCGTCGAGATCCTGGACGAACGCAAAATTTCCGAACTGAAGATGGGGGCTTTGATCGGCGTGGCCCAAGGTAGCGTCGAACCTCCGCGCGTCATTATCCTGCGCTACACGCCCGCAAACGTGCGACCCGACGCTCCAGTGCTTGGCCTGGTAGGGAAGGCGGTCACCTTTGATACCGGCGGTATTTCCATCAAACCCGCCGATCGTATGGAACTGATGAAGTACGACATGGGCGGCGGCGCCACCATGCTCGGCGCGATGCGCGCCATCGCTTACCTGAAACCCGCAATTTCGGTCATCGCCGTTATTCCCGCCACCGAAAATATGCCCGGGGGCCGCGCCCAGAAACCTGGCGACGTGCAAGTCGCCATGTCCGGCAAGACCATCGAAGTCATTAACACTGATGCCGAAGGCCGCATGGTTCTCGCCGACGGTGTTTTCTACGCCCGGAAACTCGGCGCCACGCACCTGATCGACGCTGCCACTTTGACCGGCGCAATCGGCGTCGCGCTGGCCAACGTACACGTCGGCGCGTTCGGAACACCGCGCGACTATCTCGATCAATTCCTCGATAGCGCCAAGGCCACCGGCGAAAAAATGTGGCCCATGCCCATCGACGACGAATATCGCGAAATGATCAAGAGCGACATCGCCGACATTCGCAACACCGGCAGCGGCAAAGGCGGCGGCGCCAGCACCGGCGCCTGGTTCATCAAGGAATTTGCCGAAGACACCCCCTGGATCCACCTCGACATAGCCTCCACCTGCTGGGTCGAAGAAGGCCGTCCCTGGCTAGCCAAAGGCCCCACCGGCGTAGCCATTCGCAGCATCGTTGATTTTGCGATGAAACTGTAGGCAGGCCGAGGAGAGCGTTCACCCAACGCATGACAACCTACGACGGTGTCATCCCGAAAGAGCGCAACGACTGAGGGATCTGCTTCTTGCATCCGTGCGGCATTACGCCGCCCGCACTACATTTTTTCCGGCGCGGTAATACCCAGCAACCCAAGCGTCGTCACCAACTGCTCGCGCACCAGCGCGGTCACCTGCAACAGAAACGCGCGCTTCTCCGGGTCCACCTCTTTCAAGATGTGATGCTTGTGGTAAAAAACGTTGAACATCTGCGCCAATTCAAACGCAAACCGAGTCAGAAAATTCGGCTCCAAAGACGTGAGCGTCACCTCCAGCCGTGCATCCAGCGACGCCGCCAGCACCACCAAATCCCAAATGTCATCGTCCGCCGGCGCGCCTAGAAATTTCCCGGCGTCAATCTCGCCGCTGCGCAATTTCGCCATGTTGGTCGCATCTTGAATCGCCAGTGCCGGATCCATCTCCGCGCCCTTGCGCAAAATCCCATTCACCCGCACCACCGCGTACTGCACATAAGGCCCCGTCTCGCCCTCAAAACTCAGCGCGTCCTTGAAATCGAAAGCAATCACGGTCGACCGCGTAAACCGCAGCAGAAAATACCGCAGCGCCCCAATCGCCACCGCATGTGCAATCGCGCGCCGTTCCGCCTCCGGTGCCTCCGGCTGCCGCGTCTCTACTTCTTTCAAGGCGCTCGCTTCCATCTGATCCAGCAGATCGTCCGCTTTCACGCCCTGGCCCTTCCGTCCGCTTACTTCGATATACGGCCGCTTGGAGTCTTCCCCCGGAATTTCGTAGCCCATCTCGATCGCGCAACGCGGCGTCAACGCCACCACGTTGTAGGCGAAATGCTTCAAATGATCGGCTTGATCGGTGTATCCCAGCGCGCGCAGCGCCGCCACCACCACTTTCTGCGGATACGCCTGCCGCGAATCGATCACATTGAATAGCTCCTGCGCGTGGCCGAAGTGCGGCGCGCTCGGATCGTCGCTTTCGCTGTTGGTGATCCAGGCTTCATGCCCGTCCGGATGCTTGTGAAAATGGCGATAGTGAAAGTCGCGCTCGAGCAGCCCGAATTTCCAGAGGTGCAGCGCGATGTCTTTACCCACATAGGTGACCGTGCCCGTCGAGCGCACGATGACCTTAGCGTCGGCTTCTTCCGGATTTTCTTCCACCGGCGCTTCGGCGCCTTCCGCTCCAGCCTCGCCCCCAGCCGTCGCCGCGCGCTCCGCCGGCAACTGCATGATCCAGCAGCCGGCATTCTTGCCGGACGTCGCCAGCTCCACCGCTCCGCGCTGCTTCAGCATCGCGAACGCCGCGTCCCAGAACTTCAACCGCAGAATGTCGCTTTCCTGGGTCAGCAAGTCGTAATCGATTCCCAGGCGGTCCAGCGTGCGCAAATGGCAATGGTTGATCGCAGTTGAAATCACTTCAGCCATCGCCGCCGTATCGCCGTGACCTTCTTCGATGTCCTTCAGCGTCTGGTTGCGCAGCTCCAGCCGCGATTTATCTTCGGCCAGAAACAGCGTCACCCGCGCATACAAATCCCAGCACAAATAATCGAACTTCGGCCCGGCAGCCAGCGCCGCCACTTCCGCGACGGATTTCTTTTCCAGATGCAGAAATCCCAGCACCACATCCGCGACCTGCACGCCTGTGTTGTCGATGTAATTCTGTACTTCCACCCGCCGCCCGGCGTGACGCAAAACCCGCGCGAACGTGTCGCCCAGCACCGCGTTGCGCAGGTGCCCGATGTGCGCCGCCTTGTTGGGATTGATGCTGGTGTGCTCGACAATCGTCTTTACCGCGTCGCCCTTCGGCGCCACCAGTTCAGCAACCGCTGCCGCTTCGTCCCCGGCTTCCGCGATCGCCGCCCGAAAAAATTCCCCCCGGTCGAAAAACGCGTTCAAATATCCGCCGCCCGCCACTTCCACCCGCGCGATGCCCTTGATCGGCTTCAGCGAATTCGCGATTTCCTGCGCCAGCGCCCGTGGCGCTTTCTTCATCCGTTTCGCCAGCTCAAAACACACCGGCGAAGCCGCTTCGCCCATCGAGAGCTTCGGCGGCCGCTCCGTCACAATCGGCACGTCCGTCTTATACCGGTCGTGAATGTGGTGCCGCAGCGCCTTCCGAAATCGCTCCTCGACAACTTTGTACACAAGTCTCCTTCGCGGTATCGAATGGAATGAGTCCCGCAATTATAGGGAACACCGCTAACCCGGTCAAAGCGGCGGCGACTCAGCCACCGTCCCGCGCGAACTCCCAATGACGCTTGGACAGAAACATCAGCAGGGCTAAACTCTCAGCAATGCACCGTCTCAAACTTCATCCGCTCGTGCTTGCGGCGCTAGTCGCATCGGTGGCGACCGCGGTGCCTGCGCAAAGTAGGGTTGTCCTGGTCACTCTTGCTCCGCCCACTTATCCTCCGATAGCACGTGCAGCGCACATCTCGGGCGATATGGTGCTGACAGTTACGGTCAACAAAGACGGTGCTGTAACATCGGCGACGATTGATAGTGGACCGGCGTTGATTTTACTTCGAGAGGCTACGCTAGCGAGTGTTAAGCAGTCCCGGTTCGATTGCCACGATTGCAGCGAGGCGGCAACTAATTTTCAGATGGCTTACTCATTTCAGCTTGAATTTCCGACAGACCCCTGCGCGGACATCAATTTGGAAAGGTTGGGCCAAAACGGCGTGAAACCGTATCCGCACGTTGAATATTCAGGTGTCCATGTAACAGTGACGGATCTCTCGTTCTCGACTTGTGATCCGGCCACCAAAATAACTCAAGTGCGTTCGATTCGGTGTTTGTACCTGTGGAGATGCCGCGCGGTCTCAAAATAGATTGCAGCGTCAACGCTGGACCGAAAGTTACAATTAATCTCATGATGACTCGAACCGCCTATTTCGATTGCTTCTCCGGCATCAGCGGCGACATGGTCCTCGGCGCGTTGGTCGACGCCGGCGCCGATCTGCGCCCCATCGAATCCGAGCTGCGCAAACTGGGTCTCGAAGGCTGGACCATCTCCGCCGAAAAAGTGAAGCGCGGCCAAATTTTCGCCACGCACGTGAACGTCGCGACCACCGAAGGCCATCATCACCGCGGGCTTTCGATCATTCTGGATCGCATTGAAAAAGCGCAACTCGCGCCCCGCGCCGCCGAACGCGCCCGCAAAATCTTCACCCGCCTCGCCGAATCCGAAGCCAAAGTCCACCACCTGCCCGTCGAGCAAGTCCATTTTCACGAAGTCGGCGCGGTCGATTCCATCGTCGACATCGTCGGCGCCTGCATCGGCTTCGAACTTCTCGGCATCGACGAATTCGCCTGCTCCCCGCTCGACGTCGGCGCCGGCCAGGTGATGACGGCCCACGGCTTGCTGCCGGTTCCCGCCCCAGCCACCGCCGACCTGCTGCGCGGCGCGCCCATCTACACCAGCGGCATCCAAAAAGAATTAGTCACGCCCACGGGCGCCGCCATCGCCACCACTCTCTCGATCAGTTATTCGAAAATTCCGGAAATGACCATGCGCGCCATCGGCTACGGCGCCGGCTCCGCCGATTTTCCCGAGAAGGCCAATGTGCTGCGCCTGCTGATCGGCGAAAGGGAATCGGCCGTCGCCGGAGAAAACCTGCACGGCGAGTCCGACGCGCCAATCACCGTCATCGAAACCAATGTCGACGACATGAGCCCGCAAATTTACGGCTACTTCGTCGACCGCGCCCTCGCCGCAGGCGCCCTCGACGTCTTCTCCACCGCGGTTCAAATGAAAAAAAATCGCCCCGGCCAGCTGATCACCATTCTCTGTGAGCCAACCAATGTCTCGCGCCTCACCGATTTGCTCTTCAGCGAAACCACCACGATTGGCGTGCGCATGCACCAAGCCCAGCGCCGCACCCTCGCCCGCGAATTCCTCAGCGTCGATACCAACCATGGCCCGGTGCGCATGAAAATTTCGCGCCTGAACGGCTCGGTGCTGAATGCGACGCCCGAATATGACGATTGCCAGCGCATCGCCTCCGAAAAGGGGATCCCACTGAAAGACGTCCTCGCCGCCGCGTCCTACGCATTCCAAAATCAGCACAAGCCCGCCAAGTAGCACAAAGTAGCGCCTCACCTCACCCCACCGTCTCCGTGCGCTCAGCTTTTTCTCTGTGCCCGCTGTGGTAAGTCTTTCAGGTCTCCCTCGCCCCCTGCTAAAATAAACCAGCAACCCAAATGGAAAATTCCAAGCCGAAGTATTACCTCACCACTCCCATCTACTACGCGAACTCGCGCCCGCACGTCGGCTCGGCCTACACCACCATCGTCTGCGACGTCATCGCCCGTTACAAACGAATGTGCGGCTATGACGTCGCCTACCTGACCGGCACCGACGAGCACGGCGTCAACATCGAACGCGCCGCCGAAAAAGCCGGAATCACGCCGCAAGAGCTGGTCGATAAAAACGAAAAAATATTCCGTGATCTCTGGAAGCTCCTCGGCATCAGCATCACCGATTTCGTGCGCACCACCTCCGATGAGCACGCCCGCGCGGTACAGACGCTGGTCCGTCGCACCATGGAACGCGACAAACAATTGCCGCCCGAAAAGCGCTCGATCTACAAGGCCAAATACGAAGGCCGCTACTGCATCTACGACAATCTCTACGTCACCGACACGCCCGAACCGGCCAACTGCCAGATTTGCGGTCGCCCGGCCGAATTAATTTCCGAAGAGAATTATTTCTTCAAGCTGTCGAGCTATCAGGATCGCCTGCTCGAGCTTTATAAAACTCAGCCGCAATTCGTCCAACCCGATTTCCGCCTCAACGAAGTCCGCAGCTTCGTGGAAAGCGGCCTCAAAGACGTCTCGATCAGCCGCAAAACCATCAAATGGGGCATCCCCTGGCCCGGCGATCCCGAGCACGTCTTCTACGTCTGGTACGACGCGCTCACCAGCTACATGACCGGTGTCGGCTACGGCGAAGGCGCCGGCGGAGAAGCGAATTCAAGATTCAAGAAATATTGGCCCGCCGATCTGCATATGATCGGCAAAGAAATCATCCGCTTTCACGCCGTATACTGGCCCTCATTTTTGATGGCCGCCGAACTTCCGCTGCCCAAGCGCATTCACGCTCACGGTTGGCTGCTCTTTGAATCAGAAAAAATGAGCAAGTCTAAAGGCAACGTGGCCTACGCCGAGCCCATCGTGTCAACTTTAGGCAATGACGCGCTGCGCTACTACCTTCTCCGCGAAGTGGTCTTCGGCCAGGACGGAAATTTCAGCCGCGAAGCCCTCATCACCCGTTACAACGCCGATCTGGCCAACGGCCTCGGCAATCTCGCCAGCCGTACCCTGACCATGATTGAGCGCTCGTTTCAGGGCGCGATTCCGCCTATCGAAGCTCCACCCGAATCGACGCTGTGGGGTAAAGACGATCTCGGCGTCACTCTCGCCAAAAATCACGCGCCCGAAGCGGTGCAAGTCGCGCAAGCTGCTTTCGATCGTTTCGATTTCTCCGCCTACGTCAGCGCGGTCTGGCAATTGATTTCTCAGGTCGATCAATTCCTCGCCATTGCGAAACCCTGGTCGGTAAAAGACCAGCACGATCTGCAGGCGATTTTGTATCGCGCCGCCGAAACCCTGCGCATCGCAGTGGTGCTGGCCCACCCCGTGATTCCCGAAGCCACTCAGAAAATCTGGCAACAGCTCGGCCAGTCCGGCAAGCTCGAAGACGTTCGCATCGACCAACTCGAATGGGGCGGCTTGAGGCCCGGAACGAAAATCGGAAAAATTGAAGCGGTGTTTCCGCGAGCAGACAAAAAAGAAACTCTGGAGAAAATCGAAACCATGGAAAACGAACTGCGCAATCCCGGCTCCTCCGCCGCCGAACCAAAGCCTTCGGCGCCGCCCACTACGGAAGCGGACGTGCCGACGCCGTCTGGCGCAGGCGCCGCTGCGGCCGCAGCGCCAGCAGCGTCTGCAGCCGCGACTCCTGCCGGCCCCGCGAAAATCGGCATCGAAGATTTTGCCAAAATCGAACTTCGCGTCGGCCTGGTGAAATCCGCCGAACGGATCCAAGGCGCCGACAAGCTCCTGAAACTTCTCGTCGACATCGGCGACGAAGTTCGCCAGGTTCTCGCCGGCATCGCGATGGGTTACACGCCGGAAGAACTCGTCGGCCGCAAAGTTGTAGTCGTCACCAATCTCGCGCCCCGCAAAATGCGTGGGCTCGAATCCAACGGCATGCTCCTCGCCGCCTCCGCCGGCCCAGACGGCAAGCCGATCCTTTGCACCTTCGCCGAAGATATTCCCGTAGGCTCGAAAGTAAAGTGACGACCCGCGAAGGTCGTCATCCTGAGGAAGCAACGCGACCGAAGGATCTGCTTCCTATGCAACTTTCAGCAATCGCAATCCGTAGGGGCGGGTCTCAGACCCGCCCGATTTAGATTCACCATTGCCGGGGCCCAAGAATCCCAGACCACCCGAGAACCAAATTGCAAATCGTCGATTCCCACGCCCATCTCGAATCCGAAGACTTCGACGCCGACCGCGCCGAAATGCTCGCCCGCGCCAAAGCCTCCGGCGTCGAATACATCCTCGCCATCGGGAGCGGCGGCTCCGGCCCCGACCAGCTCGACGCCGCCATCAACGTCGCTAAAGATTACGACTGGATCTACGCCACCATCGGCATTCACCCGCAGCACGCGCAACTGGCCCAGGAAGATCATTACGCCCAGCTCGCCGCTCTGGCCAAAAATCCCAAAGTCATCGCCTGGGGCGAAATCGGCCTCGACTACTACTGGAAAGAACTGCCCCGCGAATCGCAGCACCCCGTTTTTCGCCGCCAGCTCATCCAAGCCCGCGAGGCCAAATTGCCCATTGTCATCCACTGCCGCGACGCCTGGGACGATTGCCTTAAAATCCTGAAAGAAGATTGGGCGCCCTCCGGCCTCGGCGGGATTTTGCATTGCTTCACTGGCACGCCGGCGGACGCCGCCAAAGGAATCGAAATGGGCTTCATGATTTCCTTCGCGGCCAACGTGACCTACCCTAAAATGCAGCATTTGCGTGACGTCGCGCGCGATTTACCGCTCGAAAGCCTGCTCACCGAAACCGATTCGCCGTTTCTTCCCCCGCAAGGCCAGCGCGGAAAACGCAACGAGCCGGCCAATGTGGCGGAGGTAGCGCAGACGCTTGCGAGTGTGAGAAACTTAGGCACCGAAGAAATAGCCGCGACGACTGCGGCGAACTTTAGGCGTTTTTTCAGGCTTGGTGCGTCGTAGTCCAGCCCAGCCAAGGTGACCCTTTCAGGATGGCTTTCGCTGTCCAAACCGCGCGTAGTATTTTTGACTTGGTTCGCGACGATCTAGCGCTCGTCGAACAGGAAATCGCCGCCGAAAACAGCGCGGCCATTGAACCCGTCTGCCAAATTTCCAGTTATCTCACCGAAGGTGGCGGCAAGCGTCTGCGTCCGGCGCTGCTCCTGCTCGCCGCTGGGGCTTCGGGCTATCGCGGTAAGAGCGCGATTCGCCTGGGTGCCGTGGTCGAAATGCTTCACAGCGCTACGCTGATTCATGACGACGTGATTGACGCCGCTGATACCCGCCGCGGCCGGCCCAGCGCCAATTCGCGTTGGGGCAATCACATGAGCGTTCTCGCCGGCGATTGGCTCTACATGCAATCTTTTGAAGTCGCGCTGCGCGAACGGAATTTCGCCGTCCTCGATATCTTGATCGACCTCACCCAGAACATGGTCGAAGGCGAACTCTTGCAATTGACGCGCCTCGGCCGTATGGACGTGAATGAAACCGAAGCCACCGAGCTTGCTTATCGCAAGACCGCCTGCCTCTTCAGTGGGTGCGCGCGCCTGGGCGCAGTACTCGGCCAGCAACCCAAAGAAATCGAAGATGCGCTGTCAGCCTACGGTCGGTATGCCGGCCTGGCGTTCCAACTGGTTGACGACCTGCTCGATTTCACCGCTTCGCCCGAACAGCTGGGTAAGCCGGTGCTCAACGACTTGAAGGAAGGGAAGGTCACCTTACCGCTGATTTTCGCGCTGGAAAGTCAGAACGCGCACCACGCCAGCGATGGCGGCAGCAACGGCCACTTGCATTCGATCAACGGAAGCAGCGACGGCCGGAAACTCGTCTCAAAAGTTTTGGAGGAACGCGATTTCCACACCGTGCGCCCGGACCAGATCACCAAGTTGGTGCAGGAAACCGGCGCGCTCGAACGTTCCGCCAAGTTGGCCCGCGAATACGTTCAAAACGCGAAATCCTGCCTGGATGCGCTGCCCGACACGCAGTACCGGCGCGCGCTTCACGCCATTCCCGATTTCATCCTCGAGCGCGAAAACTAGCCAGCGATTCCAGCCGACGACATTAGCGAGCTGCTGCCTGCGTCCCAGGCGGCATCTTCCCAAACCGTACCTCGTGCGCGATCAGTTCCGTCCCCACTGGCTTGGCGTGAATCACCACGCGGTCTCCTACCTTCAGATCCTTTAGGCTGGCCGCCGCTCCGCTCTTCACAAACGAGGTATCGGCCGCGATTTTCACCACGGTCACTTGTTTGTCCGCGGCTTCCACCGTGACCTCGGTGTCCGTGATTTTCGTCACCACACCCATCACGTGCTTGTCGGTGCCGTGGGCCCAAGCCCCAGACGCCAGCGCCACCACCAAAACCGCAATCGAAAATAGCCTGGTCATTACTGTCTCCTCAAAACTGACATCAAATAGATTCTTCCATTGTCTATTTAGACTGTTCATTTAGGAACTGGTTTTCCTTCTCTTCTTCTTGCAGCTCCGCGGGACTTCGTGGATTGTAGTTTTCCATATCCAATAATTCCTGCCGCGATACGTCCGGCAGGTGACGCAGAAACAGAACCAGATTCCAGGTCTCTTGATCATTCGGGCCGCCGGCGCCCCACGCTGGCATCCCTGTAAAACGCACGCCGTTCTCGATGATGGAATACAACTCGCCGTCGGTCAGATTTTGTGTCGCCGGCAAAGTCATATCGGGCGCGGGCGGGTAAAGTTTCCGGCCCATTTCGGTCGCGCCGCGCCCGTCGTTCCCATGGCAGCTCGCGCAGTGGTCGGCGAAATGCCGGCCGCCTTCCAATAGCATCTCCGGCGAGGCCTTCATCGGATTCTGCATGCCGCGCGCTGATTTTGGGATCGACATGTTCCGCACCGACCGGCCCAGATAGCTCTCCACCGGTCCCGGCGTGGCCCGCGCGGACATTCCCGTCGAGGTGATCCAGAATAGTCCGGCGCCGACCGCGCAAATCAAAATCGCCAGTATCATCACCAGCAGACGAAGGGCGTTCATTGCTTAGCTATTCCGATATTCAAGTCGGTCATCTCCTCAGGCCACCGAGTATTAACCACCATCCTCAATAGTGAAAGCGCCATCGAATCTCGCCGTAGATTTCGCGCGGGTCGTTGTAATGAAACCCGCCGAAGGTCAGGCTGTTGTCGATCAGCAAATGACGATTCGCCACGTTCAGCGCAGTTAAGGACGCCGTGAAGCGCTCGCCGAAATGTTTGCCCACCGACAAATCGAACGTGGTGTGCTGTGGCAGGTGGCTACCCGGGAACTGCGCGTCCGGCATGCCATTCGTAAACCCCGAGCCATAGTACACGTTCGTCGATGCAAACGATTGCCACGGTAACGTGGCGTTGAATCCCAGGTTCAAAGTGTTGCGCTGGTCGTGATCCAGTGGCGTGTACCCGGGCGGCGGGATGCAGCTGGGGTCCGTTGGCGGAAAACAGATAAGGCCGCCGGTAATCGCTCCCCGGGCGTTCGCCACCTGATTGGAATAGGCCAGATGAAACTGGCCTCGATTCCAGATCCGCGGCGAACGCAGCGTCAGTTCCCATCCTCGAATCAGCGCCCCATCGATCGTCACCGGAATAAAGAGATTCGATTCGCCGATGTTGTTATGGTCGAAAAAATTATTCGCCCGCGTCTGAAAATTGTCGGCATCGAGCGTCCAGCCGCGGAAGGGAATGGTCACGCCGAATTGGTGCTCCTCGTCGCGCTCGCCGTGCAGCGGCGTGAACGACAATTGATCGCCATTCTGGATCGCGGCCACCAGCGGTCCGGTCAGCGAACTTAAGGGAGGCGCCTGGTAATAGTGGCCATAGAACGCGCGAAACACCACTTGGGTGTGCGGCACCCGAAACGCCACGCCGAATCGCGGATTGATCGTGTCTTCGATCACCTGCTTGTCCATCGGATTGGCCATGGGATTGACCTGCGGTGCGCCTACAAAATGCGTCGGACGCATCCCGGCAATCAGCGTCAGCCAGGAAGTCACGTTGAACCGGTCGTCGATAAACACTGCGACTTGCCCGCCCGATGGATTTTCTATATCCGGAGCAATTGGCTGCATCGTTTTGTCACTGAAGATCAAATGAAAGAATTCGCGGTCGTACTGCTTGAAGCCATAAAAACCAACTTGAATGCTGTTCCGAGCGACCGTTGCGCTAAACGTTGACTGCCCTCCGATGTAGTTCGAGGTGCGGTCATCCGTGGCGGCGGAGGGGACGTCATTCGGGTCCGGGCGATAATTCGCGGTATTCCGATGGTAGAACGGCGAAACCGTCAACAGCATATTCGGATTGATGGTGCGCACCCAAGTGAACGCCGCGAAACCGTCCGTCTCATGCTGGCCATCGCGCAGCCCACTGGTATTGGGGTCGGAATTGGGATTCGGATCGTAGGGAATCTGGTAGTAATCCTTGCGCAGTTGCGCGACGAACCGCAGTTGGTCTTTCGCATCTAAATTGTAGAGCAGCGTTCCGAACCCGCCGTAGCCATTCTCGGCGTCGTGAAATACCTGGCCAATGGGAGTTTGCAGCCCAAGGTTGCTGCGATTTCCATTGATACTCGCGTAGTACGCGAACTTTTGGGTGTGCCCGCCAAAATTTAACTGATCATTGGTCTGGTACCAATTTCCAAAGGTGGTGACCAGTTCCGCTTCGTTGTCACGTTCGAATCCGGAGCGCGGCACCACATTGAACTCGCCGTAAGTGCGGTCGCCCAAGCTGGCATCGTAGCTCCCCCGCTGCGCTTCCAGGTAATCGATGTCTTTCGGATCGATCTGCGGCCCCAGGTTGCTGGCGATATTTGTATTGGGAATCGGCACGCCGTCGATTAGCCAGCTCACCTGATGGCCCCCGCGAATGTGCAGCTGATCGTGCGTGTAGTAAGCGCCGGGCACGTAGTCCGTAATCATCTGCAAACTGTTCGACCGGTCGGCTCCCGGCGTTTGCGCGATGTCATTCCGTCCGATCAGCGTCGTGGGCGTAACCGAATCCGTGCTGGCTTGGTCGGCGGGCGCGGATACAGTCGTCGTCTGGCTCACCGGCGTCAGCCGCAGCTGAAAATGCAGAATCGGAGCGGAGCCCGACGTCACCGTCACCGTTTGCACCATGCCGTCGAAACCTGGCTGTGACACGGTCACGGTGTAGTCGCCCACCGTCACCGCGGAGAATTCGAATTGCCCATCGGCGTCGGTTTGGGTGGTCTGTGTGTAATCCGAAGTCGTCGCCTTCAGCACCACGGTCGCCCCGGCAATCGGACGATGCTGCGGGTCGTGCACGATACCTTGAATTTTTCCAAAACTCGCGTACGTCTGCGGCGCGAACAACGACGCCAAGACCGCCAAAAATACACACCACGCAAATACACGGGATTTTCCCCTGCGCATAAAGCTCTCCGTCCTTAGATTTTTTGGTTCAACCGGTTGGGGACGAAGCTAGGCGCGAGGAGGCTGGAAGGGTGTTGCGAGAAAACCAGGCAAGACTTGAGCGGGTTCTAGATAAAATTTCCCTGCGGCCGGCGGTTCCAGAATCTCCACGGATGCAAGGTTCGAGGGCTTGGTCGGAGCCAAAGGCGATACAAAAAAATGTACGGCGTGCGTGTTGCCGCAATTGAACGCGCAATTCAGTGGCGCTGAGGAGCCGTGTTCGCAGGCCGCGCTGGACTTCTCGTGATTCTGCCCCAGTGCGTGCACCGGTTCGTGCGTTGTCGCCTGAGCTGTCGCGTGCTGCGGGCTCGGATGGTGCGCCCCGTGGTGCGGCAGGCAGCACATTCCTCCGCACGACGGCATGTCTTCGCTCGCTGATTGCGCCAGCACCGCCAGCGGCATACTCAGCAAAGCGACAATCACCAGAATGGCTTTCACCCGGCGCATCAACAAAAGACTAACACACCCGGCGAGGTCCATTCGCAGCAATTCGAATATTGCCCGGTCAACTCCGGCTAAGGCTTCGCGGGAGCCATTGCGGCCTGGATCGCTGAAGTCAGCGCCTCTGGAAAACCGTCGGGCATAAACCCATCGGCGCGGTAAGAAATTTTACCCGCGCGATCGATAATCGCCACGGTGGGCAGCGAGTCCACCTTCATGAAGACGTCCAGCCCGTCGGCGTAAACCATCGGCACACTCCACTTTTCACGCGCCAAAAATGGAGCAACCGCCGCTTCATCTTCGTCGGTATTCACGGCGTAAAAATCGATCTGCGAATTTCCCGCGTAGTTTTTGGCCACCTGCGCGAACTCGGGCTCCAATTCGCGGCAGGGTCCGCACCACGTCGCCCAGAAACTCAGTACCAGCGTCTTACCCTTTTCAGCCGCCAGGGGAACCGCGGCTCCATCGAGCTTGCGCAACACAAAATCAAAGAGATCCTTGGCGTTTTGGTTGCGAGCTTCCGCACCAGGCTTTGGCGCCGGCGTGCCCACCCGGTCGTACGTCGCCAGAACCGCCTCGCCCAGCCCCTGCTCGCTTCCGTGCGCCTGCCGCCACAGGTTGCCGAGCTTCTTGCGCACGTCGTGACGATCCACTTTCCCGGACGTGCCGTCATCCGCCAGCACGAAAGCGATCAAGTACTCGTTGATCGCTTTGGCCTGGTCGTGGCGCAGTTCCGCAATCTCGCCAAGCTGTTCGGCCGCCGTGCCATTGGGTTTCACCGCGTAGCTCTTCTGCAAATCCTTCTCAGCGGCGTCGTAATTCTTCTGCGATTTTTCGATCTGCCCGCGCAGGCTATACAGCGCGGCGACCAGCTGGTCGTGGTGCTGCTGCCAAGCCTCGGTCGAAACCCGCGCCGGCTTCTCCGCTACCGAAGATTTTTCGATCCGGTCCAGCACCCGGCTCACATATCCCGAAGCGCGTTCCAGGCTGGCGTCGTCGCCCTGCTCCTGCAAAATTCCCACTGCCAGCATCATCATTTCCGAATCGTCCGGATGCAACGCGACGAACCGTTCCGCGTATTCCAGCGAACAAGCCGTATCCTGCAATTGTTCGCAGGACTCCACGATGGCTCGATACACCGCCGCCTTTCGCGGACTGTCCGGGAATTTTTGCAGATAAGCTTTTAGATTGCGCACCACCGCCGCGCGATCGTTTCCCGCATCCGCGAGCGCTTTCTGCAGAGCCAACTCCGGATCAGCGTCTTTTTTGGAAATGGAATCGGAAGGATTTTTCGGCGGAGCTTGTTCCGGCGCGGCGTTTTGAGCGAACGCGACGGGAACGCCGGGAACCAACAAGATGGCAGCGAGTGCGAGCGGGATCAAACGCATTCAATTGTGGATTTTAGCACTGATTGCTATTTCAGGCTGATTCCGCCGGACGACGAGGTCACCTCGACCCGAGCTTTGCCCTCGCCGATGCGCGCCTGAAATTCGTGTTTACCCGAAGTGCCTTCCATCGTCACCGGAATCGACGCTTCGATGTCTCCCGAACTGGATCGCGCGAACAGCCGGAAACTCGCGTCGGACGGCACATGCAGCGCGACATCGCCGGAATTGGTATGAAAATCCCAATAATTGCTCGCGCCGGGATTGCCATCCACCATCACATCGCCGGACGAAGTGCGAATGCGAATATCTTCGCTAGCTCCGCGGATGGTCACGTCTCCGCTGCCGGTGCTTGCTTCGAGTTTGCCCCCAGGATCGGTAATCTCAATCGAGCCGGAACCGGTCTGCAACCGGATATCATCGTGAATTCGATCCAGCGTGATGTCCCCGGAACCCGCGGTAGCCTGCACTTGCCCACCCACTTCGCTCAGCTCGATCGACCCGCTGCCGGCCGTGATCTGCACGTCGCCGGTAATCTTCGACGCCTTGATGTCGCCCGATCCCGCCACAAAATTTGCCGGCCCCTTCAAACCGATAATTTCCAAATCGCCGGAGCCCGTCACCGCCCGAATTTCCGCATCGGCCGGCACCGTGATTGTGTAATCGATGGAAGCATCTTTCGTGCTGGAACCGGCCCCGCCAATCCGCACCAGCGTACCGTCCTGGCTCACCGGAGGATTCGATTGCAGCTCGTCGATCCGTCGCTGGCCACTTTTCTCCGACCAGCCCCGCACCTGAATCTCGCCGTGGATGCGCACTTCGCCCGCCGGTCCAGCAGTCACGCGCGAATCGCCGCTGCCGTTGGTCAGTTCGATGCGCACCGGACCGCTTACCGTGAAGGTCTTGTCGAAACTCCCTTCCGCCGTGGGCTGCGAACGGCATCCCGCCGCGAGCATGGAGGCAAGCAAGACTGCGAAGGTTCCCAGACGAATTCGTGATGGCTTCATTTTGTTTGGCATCCCTGTGCGAACGTGAGGCGTCTCGCAACCCTTCCTATCAGAGATATACGAGGTAAGGCAACTCGAAGTTCCCTACCGCGCCCTGACGACGTTCTGTGGCATTGTCCCGTACCTGATTTTCCTTGGGAATTTCGTGGGAATGCACGATGCTCAGCGGGTTTTTAGCAGGGAATTGAGCGAACCCTGCCGGTAGCCTTCCGGGTCCAGCGTTACCGTATCGAACCCCGCCCGCTTCACGCCCTCGGCGATTGCCGCCGCCGTGGCCGGTTCGAAGCCGCGCGCCATTTCGTCCTGCGCCAGTTCGACGCGTGCCATTTCACCAAAGGCTCGAACCCGAAACTGCCGAAAATCCAGCGCGCGCAACGCGGCTTCGGCTCGATCGATTTTGTCCATCAGCTCAGCGGTGACCGCCGTGCCATACGGCACGCGGGAGGAAAGGCACGCCGACGCCGGACGGTCCCAGGTTGCCAGGCCGGCCTGCCTGGACAAAAACCGAATTTCATCCTTGTGCAATTGCGCATCCAGCAGCGGCGCCAGCACGTGATGTTCGCGCGCGGCGCGGTGTCCGGGACGAAAGTCGCGGGTGTCGTCGGCATTGATCCCATACGCGATCGCCGTCACGCCGCGCGCCCGAGCCAGCGAATCCATCTGCGCGAAAAGCTCGTCCTTGCAGTGGTAGCAGCGGTCCGCGCCGTTCGCGACATACAAAGGATTATCGAACTCGTTCGTCTCGATGAATTCGTGCCGGATTGCTGTTGCGGCGATGAATTTCTGCACCTGCTCATGATCGTGACGCGAAAAACTGGCGGAGAGCGCCGTGATGGAAACGGCGCGCTGGCCTATCGCGCGATGCGCCGCCCAGGCGAGATATGCCGAATCTGCGCCGCCGGAGAGCGCCACCAGAACCGAAGGCAGCGCCTTCAGAGCGGTGAACAGCGCGCGCTGTTTGTCCAGCGCCACAGCGGCATCGAAAGCTCGCGCTGGAGCCACGGCAGCCGCGCTCTTCGCGATGATGCTCTTAACGATGATCGGAAATTGTTCGGTGGCCATCTGCAGGGAAGTATAGCCGAATTCGAATTACTGAAAATCCAGTAAAACATCTACTTTCGCATTGGGGATGTCGAGCTGCAAAAAGTTGCCGATCTTCGAATAGTGCACCGGCAAACCGACGAACGCGGCCTTCAACCCCTTGTCGATGAAAATCTGGTAGGCGGTCTTGTCGAATAACGCGTTCTGGGGAATGGGAAACGCCTTGCGCACTCGCCGCTCACCCTCCACCGATAAACCGGTGAGCACCAAGTCCCGCATATGGTATTGCGGTCCTTCCGTGATCTTGACCGCGTACGAAACTTTTGAATTCTTATCATCGAAGCGCGGCGTCTGGCTGATGTCCACACCCAGAAATCCGGCTTCCTCGTATTTTTCGATCACCCGCTTCCAGATCCCTTCCACCTGGTTGCCATCCGCCACGCTACCCGGCTGCATCTGCACTACGCCGTCGAGATCGGAGTTGGAGATCGCGGAGTTGCCGCTCCATTCAATTCCGCCCCACTGATACGCGGGTCCGGGTTCGATGCCGGCTACGACTACCACTGATCCCGATAGCAGATTCGCCGGAGGGGTCGGGAACTTCGCAACCGGCGTGCTGAATTTTACGCGCAAATAGGCATGGGCCAGATAGAGGGGGCGTATCTGTTCGAATTCAAATAACTCGATCTTGCTTCGGGAGTAGGGCTGCCCCACGATATCGCCCAATCGATCCTGAATATGCGGCTCGGATTTCGCCAGCGAGTCCGAAAATTCCACCGACTGCACCAGAAATGCGGCATCTTCCACATGAAATTGTTGTACCTGCGCGTCCTGATCCGCCAGCGGAATCATCCGGTGCGTGACCTGCGCGTGAATCCCGTGCGCATCCAGGAATTTCGAAAGTGTTGCGTCCATCGCGTCGGCCAGCGTTCCGGTGGCCGGCGCCGAACCATTAAAAAGAATCCCGGAACTTTTCAACGCGTTCGCGAGTTCTTCGTCGGTGAACCACGGAAAATTATCGAAGGTCACCGGCAGCATCACCGCGTCAGTCACTTCGTAAGTGGCCCGAACCCCGGTGGCGACGGTATTGAAATGGTAGCGGACGGTGGCAAACGCACCCAGCGCCGAGAGTTTGTCGGCGATTTTCTGCAAACCGTCACGGTCGATCGCCGTCCCGGTCCGCAGCCCGAGCGCGGCGACGATTTCCTTGGAGGTGAATCGCGTCGACCCAGTCACCTCGATAGCTTCGAGGCGGGAGT
>Ga0307474_10000447_pt1 | contig 29673 bp, 46 predicted proteins | sample atmos_gasesECM1C_2_FD_203312 | JGI IMG/M metagenome (GOLD analysis project Ga0307474, IMG submission 203312) | Hardwood forest soil microbial communities from Morgan-Monroe State Forest, Indiana, United States - atmos_gasesECM1C_05 | ecosystem: Environmental > Terrestrial > Soil > Temperate... | reverse complement strand
GCGAGCATCGTGTAGTAGTCCGCGATCTTCGGGGTGTTTGGGCGCAAGAGCGAGAGTGCCCGTTGTGTGTCTGCTTCCTCGATGGTCTCCCGGTCCTCGCGCCGGGCTAACTTGCGCGCTTTTTTGACGACTGCGGCCAGGTCTGCCGCAGAGTACTTCTCGGCCAATTGCGCTGCCACGTTCACCGCCGCCTCGCTGATCTCAACGCCCTGGATTTTCCCTTGCGCCCGCAGGATGCCCTCGCGTGCCTCCTGGTTGGGGAGGAGCACCGGGATGATTGCGTCCATGCGCCCGAAGCGTAGGAGGGCTGCGTCTATCCGGTCGGGTTGGTTCGACGCGAAGAAGCAGAGCACGCCTGGAGTCTCCTCGCTCATGAAGGTAAGGAATTGGTTGAGCAAGTTTTGACCGACCGGGTCGTTGTCGCTGCCGCGCTTGCTTGGTCCTTGGTCCCACTCGTCGAAGAAGACCAGGCAAGGGGCGAGCGCACGAGCAAAGGCGAAGAAGCGTTTCAACTTCGCCTCCGAGTCCCCCACGTATTTCGAGAGGATGTTTTCCATTTTCAACATCACCGCATTGATCCCCAGCTCTCCTGCCAGGGCTGCGAGCGAGAAGGTCTTGCCTGTTCCGGGAGGGCCGACGAGCAACACGCCTTTAGGTACGTCTGTTCGACCTTTGCGGAGAGGCAAAACGATCTCATTCGTCATCCACTTGACGAGGTGCGCCTGACCACCGAGGGCAGCGAGGCCCCCTTTGAGCGGCTCGATTTTTTGGGCGATTTCCGAGAACTCGGCGGCGATGATGGCGGCGCTTCGGGCCGCGATGATCTGCCGGGTGATGCCGCCAGCCTTGTACCCCACCAGGGCAATGTCCTGGAGGTGGCGGCAGTTGAGTCCTGCGGTCGTGGCGGCAAACTCGTCCAAGGTCACGCCCACGAGCGGGATAGGGTCCATGCGGGCTTTGCGCTGGTCCAGGTAGTCCCGGATGTACGCCCTGCGCTCGCCCCTGGTAGGAAGCGCGATGTCGAGCACGCGCAGGCCCGAGTCCGACGAGCGCAGGTCCGGGTGCAACTCCTCCAGCTTCTTGCACAGGAAGAAGATCGGGTTGCCCGAGCGCTCGATGGCCCTGTTGGTGCCCCAGGAGAAGAGCAGCGACAGGACCTGCTTGTCCTGCGCGCTCATCATGGTTTTTTCTTGCGCGCCGCACACCAGCTCTGCGCTCTCGATAATAACGGCGACGCGCCCCTTCATCAGCGGATTGCCAGTGATCTTGCTCACCACCACCGCGCCGGTTGCGGGGTCTTTCAGCGGCTCGATCCCTTTGACGATCAGGCGCTCCAACAGTTTGAGCGCGTCCAGTACGCTCATCTCCGCCTCAAACGGGTCGTTCTGCGCGGCAGGCGTTGGGCGTCCGATGCTCGCGACCGCGCTCGTCATGGCATTTTTCTCCGCCGACTGCGCGGGCTTTACTATCCCGATCGCCTTGGCGCGAGCTGCGGCCTCAAAGGCCGGTGGGCCAAAGGTGATGCCGCGCGCCGGGTTATACGTGACAACGATCTCGCGCTTCTGCACGAGCCACTCTTCCAACGTCTCCTTCTGGGGGCGTCCGGTCGGGCCGTACCCGTGGACGTCGCCAGTTACAATGTATCCGTGGGCCGCGCCTGCCTGCCAGGTCTGGAGGTACGTCTGATACCAGTCCGGCAAGGCAACCTCGGTGTTTGGTGCTTTGGCAGCAGTAGTTGCGGTCATGGTCGTGTGTCATCCTTTCGTTGTGGTGTTAGTTGGTCTGGGTGTGGACGTGGACGTGGTCCAGTCCCCCAGGAATGTGTTGCTCGATTTCGCTGGTGCGGACGACGGAGACGTCCTCAGCCTCCAGGTTCTCCAGGAGCAGGAGCGTTGCCGCCTCCGCCTGGTTGAAGCTCCCTGAGTCGACCAGGATCTGCACCTGCCCGCCTGGCAAAACGTAGACGCGCATCTTGAGGCCGTTGAGTGCGACCGAGAACTCGGTGGCATCGACGATCTCCCCCCCGTTATTGACCTGTTTGCCCCAGACCTGGATCTCTTCTGCCGTCTGACGCAGGACCCGCTCCACTTCATCGGTGAAGAGCTTGTTCGCGAGCATCTGGACCAGCTCCATCGCTTCCATGACGTACGGGGTCTCCCCCACTGCCGCGCGCTCGGTCAGTTGCCCGTCGGAGAGCGACAGCTCACTGTCCTCGATGAACAAACGTCCGTTGCGCAGCCTGACGAAGAGGTTGGGGTACTTCTCCTGGAAGTAGCGCAAGAGCACCTGCATGACGTCTTTGTGATTGGCGCTGAGCAGCTTGACCAACGCCTCCTCGGTCACGGCTGCTTTGGTGATACTCACGGCTAAGTAGCATGGCATATTGTTGAGCTTCCTTTCTGTAGTGGGTAACAACGTGCTACACACATAATAACATACATACGTATGTATTGTCAAGCATAATTGCGACTACTTGCAATTATTGGGCGGGAAAGCGAAAAAAGGGGTTGAAATAGCGCGGCGAGTATGCGTGAAAAAAAAAGGGGGGAGGAAGGGTTGACGGCGCGGGCGTGGGCCGGGTATACTAGAAGAGGTCCATCCGTTACATTTTCTGCCACCACCACAACTACACCAAATTGCGAGGCATCTGGAGAGGCGCAGGAACGAGGAGAAGCAGTCACCTCGCCCCGCGCCTCTTGCTGTTAGAACTCCCTGTCCCCGAAGGGGATGATGGCCCCGAACGAGGAGAAGTGGGGCAAGTCGCACAGAACGTAGCCCTCGGGCGTGATCGTGTAACTTCTCAGCGCCGTCTTGACCGGGACCGGTACGAGGAACCTTTGTGTCTCTGTCGGGTCCGCTCCCCGGAAGAGGTCCTTGATCGCGACCAGGATGGAGTGCCCCCCGTCCACGGTGAAGCAGTACCAGCCCGCCACCTCTTCTGGCAGCGGGGTCGGGTACCGTTTGTCAGGGTCGAGACATTCCACCAGGCAGAACCTGATGATCGCCTCTCGCTCTTGTTGGTTCATGCGCTCCCTCCTTCTCCTGGTTACTTTGGGGTGGTTCCTCGCACACCCTTTGACCGCACAGAAAGCATGTGGTATCGGGGTGGACGTCGAGCGGGCTGATCGCTTCGAGGAGATCGACTTCGTCCCATCCTTTCCGGGCACTGTTGACTTGCTCGCCTTGCAATGCCCGTGCGACGGTGGCCGGGTTTCCAGACACAGTACATTCGGGGTGATAGTAGAGGAAGGTCGCCTCTGCCATCGTCCGGCTCCTCCAGGTGTTTTTGAGAACCATTCTCATTGTTGTGTCATCCTCTCGTGTTTTCAGTCGTAGACCGGGGTGACTTCCCAGTCGTAGACGTCACTCTTAAAATCCGATCCGTACAGGCGCTGCGGAGCAACCCCTTCGTCGTACCCAGGATGCCCACCAGGCTCCTTATAGCGGGGCGAAGCTGGATCGAAGTAGTCCTTTGCGGGGACGTAGTGGTCTGCAACATAGTGCACGGTAAAGACCTGATCGCGGTACTGCTCGCCGTAGTTATCGAGTGCATCCTTTTTCAGTGTGAATTTCTGTCCTACTCGCATGAGGGTTTCCTTTCTGTGGTTACTGAGCCTGGTAGTATTCGACAGTGACCCAGCGTCCTTGTCGATACTCTACTACAGAGACTTTGTTGTTGTATGGTTCGCCATCTGCAACAGTGCAACGGCTCAACCATATGCGTCTGAACCGCGTCTCGACCTTGAGGTCGTCTGCCTGTCCAGTGGCGAGGGTAGGCAGAGCCCTAAGCTCTGCCAAGGTATAGTGCCCTTCATGCATGTGCGTGGTCATCCTTTCTGTGGGCGCGTCGGGCTGTGTCGCTAGAGGGCGATTTCGAGGCCCTCTTCAAACGGGATGGTTGTCTCCCCCCGTACGACGAACCACTCACCGTTTTTGCTTTTTATCTGCCACCCGTTGGGCAGATACGGCTTCTGGCAGGTCATCGTGGTCTTCCACCCGCCGTTTTTCAGCACCACCTGCCCTTCGGGGGTGAAGGTGATGATATCGGTCTGGTGTAAGGTGATAGCGACTCCTGACGGGCGGCGGTTGAGCATCACGCTGTTCTCAAGCTTGACGCAGTCGTTTGTGCTGAGTTGGTCGAGGTACGCGGCGTACGTCTCATTCATGTGGTGTGTCATCCTTTTCTTGTTTTGCGGGCTGATGCCCTGCATGCGTGAGGAACGCCCCCACGCATGCATTATAACATACATACGTATGTAACACAATACTACGGTTGGGTCAGGTTATAGCGGGCGAGGAGCGCGCGGAGCTTGTCGTAGCGCTCTTGTGTGAGGCCGATGCACGGCCCGACCTTGTTGTCGAGCACGGCGACGAGGTCGGCGAAGCGCGGGTTGGTGCGCTCTGCCTCGTAGAGGCCGCGGATGTCCTTGACCTCATACTCCAGGTGCTCGTCGGTGGTCAGATCGACGTAGACCGTGATGGGCTTGCCTGCCACGCCGTAGACCTCGACCTGGATCGCGCGCCCGCTGGCACCGCGCCAGCGGGCCACGAGGTGCTCCTCGTTGAACTGTGCCTCCTCTGCCGCGTCCTGCTCTGCCTGTGCCGCATCCTCGCGCCGCATCTGCTCGATCTCGTCCGCGTCGTACTCTTGCCTGTAGCGAGGATCGAGGTCATACTTGTCGAGCTTGCTCGCTGCCTCTGCCGTCTCCGCCAGGATGCGGGCTGCCAGCACCGGAATGGCGCGCGAGTTCTTGATCGAGGTCTGGTTGGACAGCCACTCGACGTAGCTGCGGTCACTGAGGGCGAGGGCGCGCAGGCTCTCGCCGTTATGCTTGCCGAAGGTGAGGACCAGGTCCTCTGGTTGTTGGTCGGTCATTGTCATCCTTTCTTTAAAAGCTACTAGTCGGTTGTATGCTACAAAGGACGATAGTTGCAGGGGAAGCGTGGGTTACGGACCCGTACGCCTGGAGGCGCGCTTCCTTTCTTGCTATTCCTCGCGCAGGAGCGCGGGGTTGGCTGATAGGCAGTCCTGACAGAGGATGCGCGGCATGCTGCGGTAGCTCATGCCCTCAGTGAAGACGCACCCGCACTCGCTACACCAGACCTCCTCGAAGGCGGCCAGGAAGCCCTTCTGGCGCTCGGGGGAGATGCCGGGGTGGAGTTGCATGTACTCCTCCAGGAGCGCCTCCGGTTCCGCGCTCGGGTCGTCTCTGTGCTCCTCGCGCGCCAAGATACCTTGCCAGCACCCGTACAGGTGCTCGGTCAGGTCTCGGCTGCGCCTGTCCAGGCCGGGAATGGGGTCATTTCCAACCTGCTCTGCGAGTTGTCTGAGACGCCTTGCGCGCAGGGCAACCTCAGTTCTTATCTCTGCCATGTGATAGTCATCCTTTCTTGCCAGGCTATTCCCAGCCACGTGTCATCGCTTCTCGTACCCGTTCGTTGACGATCGTTCCATCGTCCGTATCGATGTCGAGAACCAGGCGGTCTTGAAAGTACACCTGGATGGTATTCCAACTCCGCACGCCTGACCCTAAGCCAATGATTGTTTCGCCTTCCAGGTCTCTGAACGCGTTCCAAGGCTTTCCATTTAAGATCACGTCATATGGGTATTCTGGATCGTACATCGCTCATCCTTTCTCGGATTGTCTCGCCCTCACGGTGAGGGCGGAAGGGGAGCGGGAGGTCACGACCCCCTGGCGCGGCTTGCCCGCGACCGCTCCCTGTACCGCCTCCTAGCGGTTGATATGCATCGGCATGCAGACGCCGATGTAGGACGGATAGTCAGGGCTGGTGATCTTGACGGGAGACGCCTCCGGTCGGCGTCCGAGGGCGACCGTGACCGTGGCAGGTTTGAGGGCAGAGGTCAAGGAGGTCAGGTAGCGGTTGTTCAGGACCGTCTCAGACGCTGCGGAGACGGCTGCCGTCGCCACCTCGAACCTCAGCGGGTCCTTCATGTCCTCGTGTTGTGCCGAGATTGTTACGCCTTCCCCGGACACCTCGTCTGCCAGGTGTAAACGGAAACGGGTGATCTCACTCGCCTTGTGGGCGATGGGAGCCGTGACCTTTAATGCCTCCAGCAGGTCGCCAGAAGGCACGGTGAACGTCGCCGTGACGTCTGCCTCGCGGGGGATGATCGAGGCATAGCGTGGGTATTGCCCTTCGATCAGGCGCGAGGTGAGCTTCACCGGCCCGCACTCCAGCGAGAGGTAGACGCCGCGTGCCGCGACGGTGAGACGCCCTTGCTTCGGTAAGTGCTTGGCAGCGAATTTCAGTGTACGGGCGGGCACCAGGACTGCTCCTTGATCTTCCCATCCCCCTTCGACCGGCAGCCTGTCCAGTGCCATCTGGAAGGCGTTCGCGGCGACCATCGTCAGGACGTCGTCGCGCCAGTCCAAGTAGACGGCTGTCAGGACCGGGCGCGAGTCGTCGTCTGCTGCCGAGGGGATCACGCGGGCGGCAACCTGGACAAACGCAGCCACATCGTCCACGATCATCTGCTCGCCGTCGGTGGGGTCAGGAATGTTCGGGTAGTCCTCGGCGTCGGTGGCCTCAAAAGAGGTGGTCAAGGTGTCTGCTTCCAGGCGCAACACGTCGTCACTGAAGCTGAGTGTGACCGTGTCTCCGGGGATTGAACGCGCGATCTCCAGGAGCGCCTGGTGATCGACGGTACAGCGGCCCGTGTACTCGATGCCGTCGGACGGCACGGTGTACTGGAGCGCTGCCTCCAGGTCTGTGGTCAAAAAGGTCACGACGGTCTCGCGCGCCTCGATCAGGACGTGGCTGAGGATCGGGAGCGTCGAACGCTTGGAGCAGGTGCTCTGGGTCGCGCGCAGGGCTGAGAGCAGTCCTTTTTTGCCGAGAGTTACTTTCATGTGGGTTGTGTCATCCTTTTCTTTGGTGTATCGCCTGTCGAACCACTCGACAGGCGAAGGAGGACGGCGGGTTTCGCACCCTACGCCGACGCGCGTACCGTCCTTGGGCACTACTTGATCGTTTCGATGAGCTGCTGGGCGTTGGTATAGTCAGAGCGGGTGATGAGTCCGTCCTGGTGCCAGCCATGAATGAGGTTCAAGAGCTGCCCTTTCGCGCTCTGGTTCCCCTGGCCTTCTCCTTGCGCCTCGTGCTGGTTGTGAAACGTGAATTGCTCACTGAGTTCTTTGAGCTGTTCTGGTGAGAGTCCGTTGAGTTGTTCTTCAATCTCGCGGAAAATGGCGATCGGCTGTTTTTCTTGGGTCATAAGTGTTCCCTTTCTCTTTGGTGCTACCAGGTCTCGTTCCAGTCCGTGAACGGGTAGCGCATCTTGACAACGGCGATGGGGTCGCCGTCGACAGGTTCCAGCCGCTGCCACCCTTCTTCAGTCAGGGCGTTGAGGCTGAACGCGCTCACCGTTAGCGGATCAACGCGCACAGGCGTGCCCGCCATCTCGACCTCCTCGCCATCGAGGTTTTTGAAGGTGCCCTGGACCTCTACCATACAGTCTTGCCGTTCGATGTCTCCTACGAGGGCCATGAGTTTGTAGAGCTTGGGGAGCACCTCCGCGATGGGCAGGTTCTCAAATTTAGCAGTCGCTTTCATTGACCGTCCTCCTGCGGGCGAGGTGCGCCCGTGTCGTCGTACAGGTTGCCGACCATCGAGAGGTGTGCTTGCCTGCTCGCGTCCTCAACCAGGATCTCGTACCGTCCGTCCGCCCCCAAGCGCGCCACGAGCGTGAGCACGCCTTGCGAGATGGTGGGGTGCGGCAGGCAGAGCCGCGCCTCGATATCCTGATTGAAGTTGGCGATATGCTCGCGCCGATCGCTCTCGGTTGCTAGCACTCCGTATCCGTTCTTTTTCATCGGTTGTCATCCTTTCCAAGATGTGTCTCATCAGTTCTGTCTCGGCCCGGTAGCCGAAAAGGAGCGGTAGAGTACGGCCCCATTCAACGCGCCCACGCGCGCCGCTCCTGGGTTCTTAACGAGGGCGGAGGTAGTCCTCCTGCTCCGCTTCCTCGTCCTCATCGTACCCTCCGTCTTTGTCCGCCCACTCAGGAGGAGGCAAGGGCGTCAAAGGGTAGTACCCCGCACAATACCCTTTGATAAAGGCAACGCGGATGGGCGTTGGGGCGAAGTAGTGCTCGGGATCGCATTCGTACCCGAGGACGGTGGCGAGTTGCGCGATCCCTGCGCTCGACCGGTCGGTCACACTCGGGTTGGTCAGGTGCTCTCCGCGCCTGCCGCGCCGGAAGCCGTCTTCAAAAGCGGCAGTAGGATTGCTTGCTGAGATGCTCATGCGTCCTCCTCAAGGCCAGCGAAGATCTCTGCTCCGCAGCTCTCGACGCAGCAATGGATACCCTCAGGCAAGTAGTGAGAACTGTCTGCGTACTGGAAGCTGTCTGTGTGCCAGGCGTTGACTGTGTGCCCGGACTGGTCGCGCAGATCGCCATTATTTGTGGCGCACCATTCAGCAAGCTCTTCGTGCTTCCCGCCGAAGATATAGTCGATGGAATGACTGATACAGTACCAACCTTCGTCACCTTCAAAACCGAGGTATTCATTCTCGGCTATTTTGAGTTCGGAGGCAGCTCTCGCTTCTTCGTAGTCCTTGTAGACGTTGCGCTCGTAGTCGGTCGCGAGCGCAGCCGTCATATAGGTTGCGTCGTTGGGCACCCCCAGGCGGGCGGCGACAATCTGGCGTGCCTCTTGCTGTGTCCCCCAGGCCGTCTGGTACGTATCGACGCCGAGCGTCATACGGTAGCATATGCGCCAGTAGGTCGGTTGCTCGTCTTGTTGTGTCATGGTTGTTGTCCTTTCTTAGTTGCGACTACTCGGTTGTATGCCCTGACTGGGCAAAGGGAGCGGTCGGTCGTGGGCCGTGGCAGCCTGAGAGCTGCGCCGCTCCTGGGTCCGTTAGTAGCGTGACCACTGTTCGCGCGGGGCGAGGAGTTGCCCGCTCATGTTGTAATCCCGCCCGCACCCCTCGCACGTGTTGGTGAACGAGTCCAGGTCCAGGCACGTGCCGCACTCGCAGCGGGCGCGGGCGCAGACGAAGAAGGTGTAGCTCTCGTCGCGCACCAGTGGCGCGCAGACGTCTTCCTCGCCCGCCCGACAGCGCCGCAAGTTCTCCTCGCCTGCCGGGTGCATGTCCGCGTGCTGGATGTTTCCATCCTTGTCGCACGGGAAACTGTAGCCCGCGCCCGGCGTCTCCTTGTCCTCGTAAAAGAGGCTGTAACGCTCGACGTGCTCGTGGTGGCTTTTGACTACCATTCTCATTGTTGTGTTTTTCCTTTCTCTGTTCTGCTCCAAGTATAACATACATACGTATGTATTGCAAGTGTGCATGCATACGCAAAAAACCGCGTGAGAGCGCGCTGTCGCGCAAGGGGTGCCCGTAGGGTGTTGTGTCGCAAAAAAGGGCGAGAGGGTGCTCTCAACGCGCAAAAAGGGCATGCAAGAGGGCAGGGGTGGCGGGAGCGTGTTCCCGGCCAGCCTGCCCTCTTGCTGTTCTACTGTTCTGCGCGAAAGACCATGTCGATATAGGCATAAATGTCCTGCCGGGCGATGGCGGCGACTTCCTCGTCGGTTGGCTCGCGCCCGAGGGCACGGCGCGCGAGGTCCTGGTAGACCGCGCGCCTCCGGTGGGTCTTCGTGTCGGAGAGGCTGATGTCTACCGCCAGCCTCTTCGGCCCCTCCTTCGCCGCCCGCGTGTTGCCGCGCGAGCCTGGCCTCTTGTCTCTCTTTTTCTGCTCTTCCATTGCTCCTTCCTTCCGTAGATTGTCGGACAATACTAGGCACAGTATAGCATAGGCTAGCGGGCCTTGCTATTCGGATCAAGGAGTGTGAAGAGGGCGAGGAAGATGCGGGCCAGGCGCAAAGACAAGAATTGGAGCGGGCGCGCGTATTGCCACTCGACCACCTCCCGCTCGCCTGAGAGGATCTTCGCCCGCAGCTCGCGGGAGTCCGCCTCTAAGGCGAGCAGGATCGCCAGTGCCCGCTCCTGCGCCGTCTTTGGCTTGCTGGGCCTGACCGGGGGAGGATCAGGCTCAGGCTCGGGAGTGGTGGCCGCTGGCGTGGGTGTTGGGTCAGGCGTTGGTGCTGGGGGAGGCGGTGGAGCCTCTTCTTCTTCAGGCTCAGGGGCTGGGGCTGGCTTTGGCTGCCCTTGTGCGAGCAGCTCTGCCAGCTCTTGTTGCTGATACTCATTCATCTTCAGCGGCTGGTTGGGATCGGCTGTGGGGGTCAGGTTTCCGCCTGCCCGTGTCGCTCTAGGCATGGCGAGCGCCGCCTTTCCTTTGACTACCTCGACCTTCACCTTGATCTTCTTTGGCTTGCGGGCACGCCTGTGGGGTGCTGGACGTCGGTGGTGGTGGTGGGCCGCTCTGCGTAGTTCGTGGCCGAAAAAAGCGGAGCAGTTCGCTGGCCTCCCGTCCTCTGCTAGGCATTGCGTGCCTCCTCCAGGCTCTGCGCCTCAATCTGCCCGCCGAACGCCCGCCAGTCCCGATAGACTATCGGGTACTCGGGGTTCTGCGGGCCTAACGTGTCCAGGACCTTGCGGAGCCTGGCCGCCTGCGCCCGCAGTTCCACGCTGGAAGGCGCGGCTGCCGTCGGTGTGTGTTTCATGTTGTGTCATCCTTTCAGAAAGTGGTTGCTTGTCCCGGTAGGGGACAAGGGGAGCGGGAGGTCATGGGCCTCCGGGCAGCCTTCCTGCTGCGCCGCTCCTGCCTGGGTTACTTGCCTTGCTTGCACCATTCGCGTAAGAAGAGGCGGAACGTGGTCAATCGGTAGGAAGCGGACTTGAGGTGTTGTGCGACCGGGTTCGGTCGGAAGGTGGCGGTGTTGTGGACGGGCAGCCGCTCGCCCATGCAAGATCCTCCGCCCGTCCACCGCATGCGCTCTACGCCTCCGACCGGCTCCCACCCTTCGTGCAGCCCTTTGTGCCCGTCCTTGCGGTCGCAGATAGCCAGGTAGGGGTCGAACGCCGGGCCAGTAGCGAAAGAGGCGTGGCATTGCTGTGCCTCCACTGCCGTCTCGGCGAGGTAGGCGGCGCGGTCCCGTCGGCTCATGTTGTCCCACCAGGGGTCAGGAGCGTGGGCCAACGCCTTCCAAGCATCGGAGAGGGACTCGTCTTCAGGGCCTGCATCGGAGAGGGCCAGCCTGGACTCCTCGTCCTCCTCTGGCCACTCGAAGCTCCCGTCGCCTGCCGGTCCAATCTCCACCACATACCGCTCTCCGTCCGGGTCAACAAGCGCGACCGCGATGCGTGGAAGTACGCCCTCCTCCGCCTCTATCGTTTCGACCAGCGTGTATCCCGCCTCACTCAGCGCCTTCTGAATGATCTCGTTAATCTCGTCCATTGCTGTGTCATCCTTTCGGTTCTGTCCTCGCATGCGTGCGGCATTGTGCTACACGCAAAAGGAGCAGGGGGCTTCGCACCCTACGCGCCATGCCGCGCGTCCCGCTCCTACCAGGGATTAGCTGAGGAACTGGTCGATGGCCCTTGCATACGCCGCCAGTTCTTGCACGAGGGGGTGGATGTTGGCAAAGGCGTCCATCACTGCTTGCTTGTGGGCCAGCAGGGCCTCGTGCGAGCGCTTCGCCATCTGCTCTGCGCTCAGGGTCGTCTCGGCGAGGGAGTAGAGGGCGTCGCGTGCCGCTTTTATGCTCGCCTCCAGCTCCGCCGCGCCGACCGTCTCGTTCTCCAGGTGCTCGACCCATTCCGCGCAGGATTTCTCCGATAGCCAGCGGACTGGTTGCCAGCGCCACAAGCCCTCAGCGGTGATCGGCACATTGAGGGCCTGCATCTCCTCCACCAGGGCGGTGAGGTATTCCTCGCGGTTCTGCGTTAAGCTTGTTGCCATTGTTGTGTATTCCTTTCCTTGTTGCCCGCGTGCAACACTGTGCTACACGCGAAGAGGAGCGTCGGGTTGTGGACCCGTGCGCCTACCCGCTCCGGGTAGCGTGCTCCTGATACCGGTTACTTCGTCCACTGTTCCAAGCTGTCCAGCCCCCGCTGGGCCGAAGCCGCCCGCCCGATGGCGCGCTTGAGGTCGTCGGTCATCTCGTCGTAGTGCCTGAGCGAGACGTCGCTGTAAAGCGTGCTCTCGTTGCCTCGCGGGCACAAAGCAGAGCGGATAGCACGTAGCTCGCCCTCCAGGCTGTCCAGCGCCTGAGCGACGTCCTTGCGCGCCTCGTCCAGCTCGCCTGTGTACTGTGCGGTAAAGTGGATGCCCCACTGCTTCTTGATCTCCGCCTGCTGTTCCTCGCTCAATGCGGGGAGGTTTTGCTTCTTGCTTGCCATGCTGTATGGTCCTTTCATAAAAGCCACTTGTCGGTCGTATGCCCTCACGCTGAGGACAAAGGAAGCGGAGGTCGTGGGCCTCCGGGCAGCCTGAGAGCTGCGCCGCTTCCTGCCTGCCTTACTCCTCGTCCTCGTCCTCGTGCCACACTTGCGCCGCCCACTCCTCCAGGTCCTTGTCGAGCGGAAGGTTGAAATGGGCTGCCGCAGCCTCGGCCAGCGCCTCGATCTCCACGCCGCAGCCGTCGTCGAGCAAGAACTTGCCCTCTTTGAACACCTGGTCGCGCATCCAGCGGTAGCGTTCCAAGCCCGCATATGCCTCGTCTTCCACCGCCGCCTCATCCTGGTAGCGTTGGAGGCAGCCGATGGTGTCGCGGAGTTGCTCCGCCTCCTCACCCTCCGTCTCGATGCCGCCCAAGCGCTCAAGCTGTGCCTTTGCCAGGTCGAGGAATTGTTGGACCTTCGCGTCCGTGAGGTTCAGTTGTGCCATAGGTTCGTGTCCTTTCTGCTTGCCCGCGCGCGGCACTGTGCTACACGCGGAGAGGAAGCCGGGGTATGCGAACCCCTACGCCCGAAAGGCGGAGCTTCCTGGTCCTTATTTGAGGTTCCGGTAGAAATCCATTGCCTCGCGGCGCGTATACAGCGTCTTGTAAGTGAGTGCTCCCACTGTCCGATACACCAGGCCCCGGCGCGGGACGTTGACGAGGGCGCGGGGATAGTACTCGATGCGGTACAGCGGATGGGAGGCGTCCTTACAGTGGACGACCTGCTTGCCGATGCGGTCGTTTGAGGCGATCACTACCTCCTCGTACGCAGGAAGCATGCGCGCCTCGTCCGCGTCGCATGCGTAGACGATCGTGCCTTTCGGCTGGATGCCGCTCACAATTGTCTGAGCCATTGTTGTGTCATCCTTTCCTTGTTGCTTGCTTGTGCGCGGCACTGTGCCGCACACACAAAAAGAAGCGGAGGGTTTGCCCCTTACGCCTGAAGCGTCCGCCTCTTGCCAGGCTCACCCCGCGAGCCTGATGCGGGCAGCGGAACTAGTCCGCCGCAGCAACCTCAACCTCTTCAACATCCTGAACCTGATCCGAAGCCGAAGCTGAGGATGCGAAACCGTACTGCACCGCCTCGCCCTCCTCCGTCTTCCAACGCCGGATCTCCGCCGCATAGCCGACGGCGTTCGCCTGGATCATGTCCTCATAATTCGGCTTGCCCTGCGCGTCGACTGGCGCGAGCATCATCACCCGTTTTCCAACCGACACTATTGTGTAAGTTGTCGTCGCGCCGCCCTTGTGCTCGACCTTCGCCAGCCCACCCTTCTCCGCCTTGAGGAGCACAATGTCCTCACCACGGACCAGGATGCCCTCAAGCTGATCGACGACCGTCAGCCCCTCGATCTTTTGATCGACCTTCACCTTGACCAGGCTCCCGTATAAGGGGTGCTTTTTGGAGGTCACGACGACCCCCGTCCAGCCATTCCCGACAAAGGAAACGCGGTCAAACTGTGCGAAAACGGTGGTCGTTGCGGTGGTGGAAGTGTTGTTGTTGTTTGCCATGATAGGAGTATCCCTTTCTCTGGACCTTTCAGGCCCTTGCTCGCCTGCTACACTGTGTAGCACACTTGCAAAAGGAAGCGTCGGGATATGATCCCGCACGCCCGAAAGGCGCGCTTCCTCACTGCCTACTCCAGGATTGGCACACACTGCCATCCTTTGGGTTCGATGCCCGCATACTCCTCCACCAGGAGCAACGAGAGCGCAATGTGCAGTTTGGTATACTTGTCCACTGCCTCTTCCTCTTTATCACCCTTTTCGTTGATGAGGTCCCGTGCCTGCTCCACCATCTCCCGCGTGACGCAAATTCCTTCAAACATTGCTCTGTTTCCTTTCCTCTTGCTGTGTAAATCGGTTGACCGATTTACACATGTTGCACCTTACGCGCGCAATAACCGTTACCTACTAACAATTAGTAAGCACCTTACGCGCTCGATTGTCTCCACCCCGTCTTTTGGAGCATTTTTGCTCTGGCGAGGGGGAAGAGGAAGCTGAGGTTATGAGCCTCCAGCGCCCTTCTGGCGCGCTTCCTGGGGTTACTGCCGCTTGCTTGTTACTGCGGCAATTGTGATGCTTGCAATGATTGCACAGCCAAGCGCGCAGGCAAAAGGCGCGCCCGACCGGGCAATAAGGAAGATATGACTGATGAGGTAAGCGAACATCCGCACCAGGAACGGGAACACGTACCAGGTGCTGAGGAAGGTGCAGGGTGCTGTAAGCACGACCGCGCCGACCTGCAACCAGTTGACCTGGTGCCTCTGCTCCAGCTTCGCATGCACCGGCTCCTCTTCCAGGGGGCCGTAGAGCTTCTCGTTCGCTGCCTCTTCTACAATCCAACGCTCCCACAAAACAATGTCCTCTGCATAGTCGAAGTATTGTGCCAGGCACAAGCCCTCTTGTAGCTCGTCCATTGTCAGGAAGCACCCGTCCGCAATTTTTGCGTTGAGGGCGTCGTAGCGCTCCTGCACCTGCTTGACGTGGTTGTAGGTGAGATTGCTTGCCATTGTTGTGTCATCCTTTCAGAAAGTTACAGCTACACTGTGTAGCGGCAACAAAGGAAGCTGGAGTATATGAACTCCCACGCCCGCTGGCGTCGCTTCCTCCTCTGCTATTCGGTATAAAACCTGGTGTAGTGGCCGTCTGCGTCCTGCTCGAAGTGGAGGCGCTCCCACGTAGCACCTGCCTGCCAATCCGGCAGGAGCGCCTCCACCCAGGACTCCTCCTCTTCCTCGCATTTAGCATAGTGGTTGAGTTCTGTTACAAACTCGTCTGCTGTAAGCAGTCCGTTGAAGTACAGGTCAGCTATGCCCTGCTCGAAGGGGATCTCAATAGTCGAGGTTGTTTGTTGTTGTGCCATTGTTGTGTTTCCTTTCGTCTTGCTGTGTTTTTTTGTAGCACAAGCGCTACAAATAGAGCTGCGGGAGTCGAACCTGCCCAAGCAGAACAGGACACATTGCTGTGCATTGTTCTGTTTGTACCCTTGCTCCGTGAATACTTGTGTTTTGAAAGGATACTTGGCAATTGAAATAAAGCTGTGCTTATAATCCTCGTGCGAAGCACTTTGCGTTTTACTGTACAGCTTTATTTGTTTGTTGCTACAACGTACTGTAGCGTTACGTGCCCCGGACCACCTACCCCCTTGCGGGGAGGCATAGCACAGCTTACCGGATTTTACCTCAGCTTATACGTTTTAGCCTGCGTATAAAGGGGTCCACCAACCTCATCCACTACTACCGCGCCTCAACCTCATCAGTACGTCTCAAGTTTGCGACACTTTTCACCAGGCACCTGACCTGGAGGAATTTTATTCAATTGTCCTGCTTGCACCTCCTGTATGAATGGTAGAGCTTGGGTGCCCTCCTATATGTATTGCTGTGCTGGGGAGTTGCACAGCCAGGACGCTTACACGCGCTGGGGAAACGCTGTTTTAGTTTTGTCCTACAATACTAGTATAGCTCCTATGTTCCAAAAAAGCAAGTGTTTTTTGGCGACTTTTACGTATTAAAAAAATACTCGCTAAAAGCAACAGACAAGCGGCGCGAGCGGATATGCTGTATACAAAACGCATAGTGCTATATAAAGCACACATTGTTTAGTGTGCACAGCACGTTTGTACACACTTGTACACAGCATCCTGCTGCGGGGAGCATGCATAGTTGTGCACAGCTCTGGCTCTGCTTGTTCTCATAACACAGCTATTGACATACTTGCCAGTAGTTGTGTTTATTGGAGAAGGTGATCCATTGAATTGCTCTGCTTTCAGAACGTGAACAATTTGACCTGTAGTTGTGCTATTTTGGCAAGCTGTGGCTGTGCTTCTGTTTTCTTGTTCTGCTTATTTTACTGAGGAGTTTATTTTAGCTGTGGCAGTGTTTATTTTCGCGAAAAAAGAGAATAGACGCGCTTAAAAAATGTTACTAACTGCTTGCAACGAGGAAAATACAAAAATCCGGTGCTCTGCATCCGCATGCTGTGCGGCGGCAGTGCATAGACCTCAGACACGCGTTTCTTTTGAGGGGGGTGGTATATTGCTACCCCGAAACTACACTAGCCTTTTTTGCCGCTGAGACGTGCGACTCGCGTTTTTTTGTTTTTTGTAGCACAGCACATTTTATATTAGACATAATATGTAGCAAATATTTACATTGAAATAGCAATATTTACTAGGTAAAGGGCAATATTTGTTTTTTGGCAGAAAGGCTTGTGCTGTACACCAGGCGTATGGTATTGTTGTGTAGAACAATATAGATGGTTACATTATGTTAGTTAATAAGACAGACGTACCTGTAGATCAGGTAAAATATAAACACATTAGTGAAAAATTTATAGCACAACTAGACGAGGCATATGGCTGTGCTATAAAGGAAAACGGCGGATACGTTGTGTTTACTCTGCGGTTTGAAGGAAAAGCTGAACCACGCTGGTGGGAAAAAGCTCTGCGTTTTCTCAAGCGCGACGGTGAGTAAGCTCTGCGGTGCGACGCCGCTTGAGACGCGGTGCGAAGCGCGACGGCAGAATGGTCCAGTTTCTCCCCCAATGGAGGAGCTTCTGGGGCACGCAGTATCGAGTTTAGCGACTCACCTCATCCAGCCCTAATGCTGCTGAGTTAAACACAGATACGACCGAGTAGTGGCCCGTATGTCTTGCGGGCAATGGAGCACCGACAGCAAGCCGACGAGCCTTAATGACGGGTGCATCACGGGAACGTGGTGTGCCCTTTTTTCGTGTGTTGCATATGCCCTATTTTGCTTCCCTCGCCCCCGCCCTTTCCCCCCGTGATGGGTGTGGGTGTGTGGAGGGGAGGAAGTGAGAAGAAGAGGATGATGAAGAACGCGAGTGTGCCAACCTGGCCTCTCGGGGACGGTCCTGAGCGGCAGAGTCCTCCCATAGCGTCCCGCCGCAAATCCTGGCCCTCTAGTCGGATGCCAGCCCCCACCTTTCCCCGCGAGCGTCCGAAAGTCTTTTTATTAAAGTGGAACAATGTGCATGCATTGCGGGAGGGTGAGGAGCGTCAGGTGTGGCATGAGTGTTGGGGGACCCTGTACCCCAACGGGCGTGTGACGCTGGATTACGGCAGTAGTGTGTACGGGACGATGGGGGAACTCCGCTCCCACGTCTCCCAAACCGGCGTCTACGTTTTCCAGTGGTTAGAGAACGCCTCCGACACCCTCACCCCCCCAGAAGGCACAGCAGTAGCCGAGCACGCAGAAGCAGTAGCGGGGAAGGAAGGGGGTGTGTGATGGGGTACGAGAGTACGAAATGCATCGGGGGAAGTCATACGGAGTGTATGACGCACACGAACATGGGCTATATCGGCACGATATGCACCTGTCCCTGCCACTTCCTCTCCGGTCCCGCCCGCGAAGTCCTGACAGCGATGTGCGAGAACGTGGAGTTCCGCGCCACCATGCTCGACCTCGTGAACAAACAGATCTACCGAGAGGACCACTCACTTGATTGAAAAGCTAGATAAGCTAGATAAGAAGCTGAAGCAGAACCGGGTGGTGCAAATCAAGGATCTGATCCCGCATCCCGACAACTACCGCAGCCATCCCCCGGTGCAGATCCGCAACCTGGTCGCGAGCCTGGTGCGCTTCGGGCAGGGGCGCAGTATTGTGATCCAGGACGGGCCGCAGGGGTACTTGATCGTGGCCGGGCATGGGATTGTGGAGGCGGCGAAGCAGTTGCGCTGGACGGAGTTGCGCGCCGATATCCTGCCCGCCGACTGGTCAGCGGAGCAGGTGCGCGGCTACTTGATCGCGGACAACGCGCATAATGAGGCGGCGGAAGACGACCACGACCTCTTGACGAGGTTGCTGAAGGAGCAGCACGAGGCTGGCTTCGACTTGGCCTCCCTCGGCAGTGATGAGGAGATGCTGCGCCAGATGCTGGCGTACGCGGAGGACGAGGCGGCGGGCTTGCACGAGGAAGTCGAGCGCCCGACGCGCAGCAAGAACCCGAATACGCGCAAGCTCGGCTTCGACATGATCTTCACCTGGAACTGCGCGGAGTCCCTCTGCTGTATCGCGGTCCAGGCCGGACTGCGCTATGGCTGCCAGAGCAAGGCTATCAGCAAGCGCCAGATTTGCCCGATTATCACCGAGGGGTTGTGGAAGGGGCGGCACGACGTGGCCTTCGTCGATAACGACTATTTCGACTACGACCACTCCCTCCACCTCTCCGTCGTGCAGAAGTACGCGCCCAAGTACGCGACGACGAAGGACGTGATGACGCGCGGGCAGTGCGGGGAGGCGGGGATCGAGTACGCGCCGCTGGAGCAGATCCTGGACTGGGGCGAGGAACTGCGGGAGCACGCGGAAAACGTGATTATCATTCCCAAGTACGACTGCGTCGACAAGATCCCCGAGCACTTCATGCTCGGATATAGCGTCCCCTCCTCCCACGGCGGCACCCCGCTGCCCACCGATGCCTTCCGGGGCAGGCGCGTCCACCTGCTGGGCGGAAGCTGGAAGAACCAGCTCGCGTATATGACGGACCTGGGCGACGATGTTATCAGCGCTGATAACAACTTGATCGCGCTGTTAGCGCAGCGCTTCGGGCGCTTCGTCCTGCCCGACGGCACCCCGCGCTCGATCGCCGAAATCGGCCTGAAAGACCTCTACGCCGACAACCACCGCCCCTTCAGCAACCCCCGCACCATCGCCTTCGCCCTCTCCGTCGGCGCGATCGCGGTCAAGATCCGCGAACTCAGGAACGAGGGGAAGGACGAGGAAGAGGAGGAAGACCTGGTGGAGGGGTACGGGTACAGTGCGGAAACAGAGGAAGAGGAAGGAGTGGACGAATGGGCGAACTTACGCTCTTAGGAGAGACCGTCAGGGAACCGGTCAAGAAGCTGGAGACCTTTTCCGCCCCACTCGGGGTGCGTGATGTGACGCTCACTACGGAGGAGTTCACGAGCGTGTGCCCGATCACCGGCCAGCCAGACTTCTCGACCGTGACCATCCTCTACCATCCCGACAAACTCTGCCTGGAAAGCAAGAGCCTCAAGCTCTACTTCTGGAGTTTCCGCGAGGAGGGGGCGTTCTGCGAAGCCCTGGCCTCGCAGATTTGCACCGACGTGCTGGCCGCGACGCAAGCCTTCTACTGCCGCGTCGACGTCGCCCAACGCCCGCGCGGCGGCATCGGCATCACCGCGATGGCGCAGATGGTACGGAAAGGCAAGAACGATGTTTGAGCGAACGCAGAAGGGGACACGCGGGAAACCGCTGCCGATGTTCGCCCGCCCCCACGTCTCGCATCCCGTGCGCTCGGTGCCACGGCACGTCGATAGCGTTGAGAAGCTGGTCGACCGCCTGGCGCTGGTCGCGAAGGTGCCCGTCATCTACAACGGCCACCGCCTGCGCCCGGCCCCACCGCGCCACCTCTTCCTCTCCCCATCCCTGCTGCGCGCGTTCCGCTGCCACGTCGGCTGTACGGCCTGTTGCCTCTCCATCACCCTCGACTTTACCGAGGCGGAGTTCGCGCGCTTTGTCTGGAGCGACGATGTCGCTGGCCCGGCACGCCACAAATTCCGCCCGCGCAAGGTGCAGGTGAACGGCTTCACCTACACCATCCTGTCCTACCCGCAGTACCAGGACCCCTCCTGCCCCTTCCTGCGCCCGACCCGGCCAGGCGGCGCGCTGGGGTGCGGGTTCTGGACGCAGAATAATGGGACGCAGCCGCTGGAGTGCTCGGCAGCCCCGCAGCTCTCAATGACCACGCGCGGCCCGGACACGACGGTGCTGATGAAGCGCCCGTTTGGGCGCGGATGGGCCTGGAAGGAGAAACCGCAGTGCGAGTTCGAGCCGACGCTCGACGGCATCGGCGACCTGGCCCGCGCCGTCGATCTGCGCGACGAGATCGCGCTGCTGCACCGCTATCAGCACTGGGCTGACGTACTGCACATCCCGACCCATTTACCGGCGATTATCACGGCCATGCACGCGCTGCGCGAGACGGTTGCGGAGCGTGGCGTTCACCTGGTCCAGGTTTTTTAGAGGAGTGTTATGTCGAAAGCGATTGCCATTGTCTCCGGGGGCCTCGATAGCGTGACCCTCGCCTACCTGCTCGCCAACCAGGGCTACAAACTGCACCTGCTCTCGTTCAACTACGGCCAGCGCCACATTCGCGAGCTGGAGTACGCCGCCAACTGCGCGGCACGGCTGGATGCGGAACACGACCTGATCGACCTCAGCGCTGTGACCCCGTTCCTGACCGGCTCTGCGCTGACCGACGATATCGCCGTACCGGAAGGGCACTACGCCGCGCCAAGCATGGCCGCAACCGTCGTTCCCAACCGCAACGCTATGCTCCTCTCCGTCGCCTACGCCGTCGCCGTCGCGGAAAGGGCAGGGGTTGTTGCGCTCGGGGTGCATGCGGGCGACCACCCCGTCTACCCCGATTGCCGCCCCGATTTCATCGGGGCCTTCAGCCGGATGGAGTATGTGGCGACAGAGGGCTATGCCCATCCTGGCCTGCTCCTGCTCGCGCCCTTCGTGTACAAGAGCAAGGCCGACGTGGTGAGGATCGGCAGCGAGTTGGGGGTGCCCTTCGCGGAAACCTGGAGCTGCTATAAAGGCGGGGACAGGCACTGCGGTCGCTGCGGGACGTGCGTGGAGCGGCGCGAGGCGTTCAGGCTGGCAGAGATCCCCGATCCGACCGAGTACGAGGACCGGGGCTTCGCCGAAGCAGAACTGGTGCAGGTGTAACCATGTTTACGATCAGCAAAGAGTTCGCCTTCAGCGCCTCCCATCAGCTCCGAGGCTTGCCGCTTGAGCACCCCTGTTCGCGGCTCCACGGCCATAACTACGTCGTGACCCTGGTACTCGCCGCAGAAAAACTGGACCGGCGCAGCTTCGTCGTCGACTACAACGACCTCGCGCCGTTCGAGCAGTACCTCAAGGAGAAGCTCGACCACCGCCACCTAAATGATGTGCTTCACTTCCCGCCGACCGCTGAGAAGCTGGCGCAGCACCTGTTTGAGTTCGCAGAGTCACTCTGGCCTGACGTGGTGTCCTCCGTCTTCGTGTCTGAGACCCCGAAGACCTGGGCAAATTATGCAAAGGACCACGACGATGAGTGCGATCAGGATTAGCGAGATCTTCGGCCCAACGATTGCCGGGGAGGGCGCGCAGATCGGCAAACCGACCGTCTTCGTACGCACGGGCGGTTGCGATTACCGCTGCGCCTGGTGCGACACCCTCTACGCCGTCGAGACGCAGTATAAGGCGGACTGGCTGCCGATGACCGCCAACGAGGTTTTCGAGGAGGTCCAGCACCTCTCCCCCGAGCCGATCCTCGTGACGCTCTCGGGCGGCAACCCGGCCATCCAGCCGCTCGGCGACCTGATCGATATCGGGCAGTGCGCGGGCTATACCTTTACGATGGAGACGCAGGGCAGCGTCGTGCGTCCTTGGATGTCGTGCCTGGACGCGCTGACCATCTCGCCGAAACCGCCATCGTCCCGGATGACCACCCGCTTCGACCTGCTCGATGAGTGCGTACGCTGCAACCCAAATCCCTCACTCAAGGTCGTGGTCGCGGACGAGGAGGATTACCAGTACGCCCGCGTGATCGCGGGCCGCTACCCGTTCGTCCCCTTGTACTTGCAACCGTGCAACATGACCGTCGGTGAAGCGACTGCCTTCGATCTCACCGCGCTGCTCGCGACCTATACCTGGCTGGTCGACCGCGCAGCGCAAGATCAGTGGCATACCGTGACCATCCTGCCACAACTCCACACCATAGTCTGGGGAAACCGCCGTGCCGTCTAACAACGATAAATGCAACTACTGGCTTTTAGAGACCGCTTGCAAGGAAATCCTGGAAGGTATCGGGGAAGACCCCGAGCGCGAAGGACTGAAGGACACGCCGCGCCGCTTTGCGTCCTGGTGGTCTGAGTTCATCGAGTATGAGCCGGGCACAACAGACACGTGCTTTGAGCACGTCACGACCGACCAGATGGTCGTGGTCTCCGGCATGCGGGTCTGGAGCCTGTGTGAACACCACCTGCTGCCCTTCTGGTGCGACGTGTCAATCGGCTATATCGCCACCGACAAGGTGCTCGGGTTATCGAAGTTCGCGCGCATCGCCCACGAGTGCGCGCATCGCCTCCAACTGCAAGAGCGGCTGACGCAGCAAATCGCCGACCGCATCGAGCAGGTGACGCAGTGCCCCGACGTCGCGGTCCTCGCGCGCGGGGAGCACTTGTGCATGACCATGCGCGGTATCCGCACCCCGTCCCGCATGACCTCGTCCGTCATGCGCGGGGTCTTCCGCGCTGAGAGTGAGGCGCGGGCAGAGTTCCTGCGCTTAGTGGAGGGAACATGAGCAAGAAGCAGCAAGAAGAAAAAGCGGAACAACCGGCCCCGCTGCCACTGCCCAAGCGGCGCAGACAAGGGCAGACGATGACGCACGAGGAGCGCAAGGAGGCCCAGGAAGCCTTTCTCAAGGCGCTCTCCAACACCGCCAACATCCGCGCAGCCTGCCTGCAAGCGGGCATCAGCCGCACGATCGTCTACCAATGGCAGGAGCACGACGAGGACTTCGGGCCGCGCTTCAAACAGGCGAACGAGGACGCCAACTGGATGATCTTCGGCGAGGCGTGGCGGCGGGCGATGCAAGGGGAGAAGGAGTACGTGGTCTCCCTCGGCAAGCTCGTCTACGGCCCGGACGGCCAGCCCCTCACGGTGCAGAAGAAGAGCGACCGCCTGCTGGAGCTGATGCTCAAGGCACGCATCTCCGAGTTCCGCGAGAAAGGCCCGACGATCGTCAACGTACTGCCGAAAGAGTACATCAACTTGCCGTCTGACGATGGGAACGTCGAGTGACCAAACGCGCGGACAAATCCGTCCTCGCGCGCCCGGTTGAACGCGCCCCCTATCAGCCCTTCGGCGCTGCCCGCAAGATGTGGCAGTCTCGGGCGCGCGAGGTTCTGCTCGCGGGCGCGGCAAACACCGGGAAGTCGCGTGGCTGCCTGGAGAAGCTCAATTACTGCGCGGACAAATACCCCCAGTGCCGTCTGCTGATCGTACGCCGCACGCGCCACAGCATCACGCAGACGGCGATGGTCACGTACGAACAGAAAGTCTTGCCGCAGGGCTGGCTGGAGACCAAACGCAATAGCGGGGGCATCATCCACTTCAATACCGGGGATCAGCAGTACGAGTACCCGAACGGCTCCATCATCGCGGTCGCAGGTATGGACGACTCGCAGAAGATCATGTCGTCTGAATGGGACATGATCTACGTGCAGGAGGCGATCGAGCTGTCCGAGCACAACTGGGAGTCGCTCACCACCCGCTTGCGCAACCACAAGATGCCGTACCAGCAACTGCTCGGCGACTGCAACCCCTCGTACCCGACCCACTGGTTGAAACAGCGGGTCGACAAGGGCGTGACCCTCATGCTCGACAGTCGGCACGAGGACAACCCGGCCTGCACAGAAGAGGACATCGCGGTCCTCGACGCGCTCACTGGCGTGCGCTACCTGCGCCTGCGCAAGGGCATCTGGGCGGCGGCGGAGGGCATGGTCTACGAGGGCTGGAACCCGAACAAGCACGTGCTCACGCGCGAGCAGCTCGTGGGACTGGGGGTCTTCGCGCCAGGTAGCCGGGGGAACTTCGACTGCCACCTCGACCGCGCGGGCGCGCGCCAGGTCATCGCCTCGGTCGACTTCGGCTGGACCAACCCTGGCGTCATCTTGGTCTGGGCCATCGACGGCGACGGGCGCATGTACCTCGTCCACGAGACCTACCAGACGCAGCGCGACATCAACTGGTGGCTCGGCCAGGCGCAGCAACTCAAGGCCCGCTTCGGCATCGAGCAGTTCGTGTGTGACCCGGCAGAACCGGCCTTCATCGAGCAGTTCACGCGCAACCGCCTGCCCGCCGTGAAGGCCATCAACGATATCGCCCCTGGTATCAGCGTGCTCCAGGCACGGCTCAAGGACGCGGACGACGGTCGCCCCCGCTTCTTCGTCTACGAGCACGCCCTGGCCGCGCGCGACGAGATCCGCGCCCACAACTACCAGCCCTGCTCCTTCCAGGGCGAGGTGCTGGAGTACGTGTGGCCCAAGTCCCGCGACGGCAGTCCGGTCAAGGAAGTCCCGGTCAAGGTCAACGACCACTCTCTCGACGCCGCCCGCTACGCTGCCATGTGGCTCGCGGAAGGACACGCGACCGGGCATACGCTGCTCACCGAGATCAAGGAGCGCAACGCCGCGCGCGAGAAAGTGCTCGCCCAGATCCGGGAACAGTACTGGTGATTGCATAAAAGCAACTAGTGGGATTTATGAGGACGCCCATGAGTAGGAAGCAGCGGAGTAGACGCGGAGGGGGGACAGTCACCAGGACGGCACCCCGGCAGCCCAACATTCGCCCGGGCGGGCAGAACTTTGTCCCGATTTCAGACAAAGTCGTCAACGCCATGTACCAGCACCTGGCTCCGCAGAGCAATCAGGGCTACATGTACGTGCCTGGCGCTCCTATCCGGCCCATCCCCGGTCTGACCCCTCCAGGTGGACCCCGAGGCTGGGAATATCCAATCGGGTACAATATCGCGCAGCTCCCGCGCTCGACGGAAGCGTACAGCTTCGCGGACTTGCGCTCGCTCGCGCAGATGTACTACGGCATCCAGATCTGCCAGCAGGTCTGGTTCGACTACATCAGCAAACTAGAACTGGTGATTGAGCCGCGCCCGGACCTCGTCGAGGAGAACCGCGATATCTCCGAGTACGCGACGGATATCCAGTACTACAAGGAGTTCTTTGCCTACCCCGACAAAGAGCACGACCTGCACTCCTGGCTCCAGATGGCCGTGCGCGACCAGCTTGAGATCGACGCGGTCGCGATCTACGTGCGCAAGAACAAGATCGGCCTGCCCTATGCCCTGGAGTTGCTCGACGGGGCGACCATCAAGCCGCTCATCAATGACCGTGGACGCAGGCCCGATCCGACCTTCCCGGCCTTCGAGCAGTTCGTTTACGGCGTCCCCGCCTGCTTCCTCACGTCTGATGACTTGATCTACATCAAGGAGACCGAGCGCACCGATAGCGTCTACGGCATGAGCCGCGTGGAGAAGATCATCCTCAATGTCAACGTCGCGCTGAGGAAGCAAACGAAGGACCTGGCGCGCTTCACCGACGGCACCGTGCCGCAGGGCGTCCTCCAGCCGAGCGTCGACGTGACCTGGTCGCAGGAAGAGATCGAGGCGTACGAACTCCAGTTCAACAACCTCATGGCCGGGAACGACGAGCTGCGCGCCCGCGTCAAAGTGCTGCCGCGCGGCTTCGAGTACCAGGCGACCGACGACCCCGATATCCACGTCGACCTCGACACGTACCTCCTGAACATCACCGCCTCCAACTACGGCATCACGATGTCTGAACTGGCCTTCACGCAGGACGTCAACCGCTCGACGGGCGAGATGCAAGAGAACGTGGTGTACCGGCGCGCCATGGGTCCGCTGATGGTGCGCTACGCGAAGCTCTTCACCGGGATCTTGCGCAAGTACTTCCAGGAGAACCGCTTTATCGTGCGCTTCGCGGGCTTCGGCGAGGTCGAGGACTTCCGCAGCCGTGCCCAGGCGTACGCGACGCTAACCAACGCCGGGATTATCTCCCCGTCGCGCGCGGCGCACGAGATGAACCTGCCCGTCGACGTCGATTTGCCTTCCCCGCTGCTCAACACCAAGAACGGGCCGATGCTGCTGGAGGATTTCGTCGATCCGAGCGTGCGCGAAGGGCAGAAACAGGCCATCATCGCGGCAGGCACGCCGCCAGAACCGGCAACCCCGCAGACAGTACAGCCGGAGAGCGAGGAAACGGACGAAGAGCCGCCAGAGGACAGCCAGAAAGCGCCAAAACCCCGCCAGGGTTCCGCACAACCGGCGAAAAAAGCGGTCGGGAAGCCGCAAAAAGCCGCCAGGCGGGAGGCTGACGCGCTGCTCTTGCGGGTCGCGGACGCCCTGGAGCGCCTGGAACTGCGCATCGACGGGAAACAGTTTGTCGGCATTCCGCGAAACGGGTCCACGAGCAAAGAGCAGACCGGCATGATGTTGGCCTTTCGCATCGATCCCGAGGTTGCGTCTCAGCTTGCCCTCCCAGGTGGCGAAGATCCGTCCGAGTTGCACTGTACGCTAGCCTTTCTCGGGGACATGCGCAAGATCCAGGTCGATGTCGAGGCCCTCAAGCAAGCGGTCGCGGACTTCGCATCGAGCGCACCCCCACTCACCGGCAAAACAGGAGGTGTCGGGCGCTTTACGTCCTCGCCTTCCTCTGACGGGAAGTCTCCTGTTATCGCCCTGGTCAATGCGCCGGGTTTGCAAGCATGGAGGCAAGCCCTGGTTGAGCACGTCGAGCAGGCAGGGGTGCAGGTCGCGAAGGACTTCGACTATACCCCGCACATCACCCTGGCATATGTCCCTGATGGAGCACCAATGCCCATCGAGCAGTTACCGGCACTCCCACTCACCTTCGAGTCGATCATTTTAGCGATTGGAGGCGAATGCACGCAGTTCCCGCTCCAGGGCAGCCAACTGGTGAAGCGCGATGAAGAGCCGGACGCGGGGAAAGAGGTCGTCGACGACGAGGACACCGGGCAGGACGACAACGAAGGCGAGGAGTTTCCCTCGGATACGCGCGTCCTGACCGGCGAGGATGAGGACCCCGAGGACCTCGATGAGGACGACGAACAGGAAGACGAGGACCAGGAGACGTCCGACCAGGACAGCTCCTGGATCGATCAAGAACTCCCGGAGGAACCAGAAGATGAGCCGATCACACCGACAGGTGCAAAAAGCGCACCGCCGCGCGCTCGCGTACGCACGCGAACTCAAGCTGCCCGGTCTGGAACAGGTGCCACGGCACCAGCAGCAGGAGTGGCTGAAAACGACGATCAAGCGCGTCACCCGCGAACTGCAACACGCACGGCCAGCGACGACTACCGAAGCTGGCGAACCCGGGCCATCGCCGATGTAAAGGCCGGTCGTGCCCTGCGCGGCTTCACGACCACACTCATCCCCGAGTACCTGCACACCTTTATCAGCCGCGAGCTGGTGACCTGCACGAGCGCCGACGCCGTACGCTCGGTCTTCGCACGCGCACGAAACTCAGCAGAAGAGAAGGAGAACGATGGGCACTGATCCCGAAGCGTATAAGCGAGCACTCTACCCGCCTGGCGTCCATCGGCGCGCTGACCAGGAAGAGGATTTGCCTTTTTTAGAGGTTTCGCCGATCGTCAATCCGAAGAGCCGCCTGAGGAAAGCGCGCCCGCGCCCAGTAAAACCACAAGGAGAACAAACGAGTGGACGAGAAGAAAAACACAGCAGAACACGACACGACACAAACTGATAGGTTGGTTGTCGACATAAAGCAGATGCGCGTCCAGATCGACGCCTGCATTCGCGGCGAACAGAGACTTGCGGAACGCATCGCACGCGGCGATGCCGGGCGCGAGGTCGCTCTCTCCATTACGAAGCTCCAAGAGGCGAAGATGTGGCTTGGACAAGCGTTGGGTGCGATCGGCTTTTTCTTGCCCAACGAGTACCGCGACTTTAGCGAGTGAGCAGTGCAAGGAGAAGAGTATGCGAGAAATCAGGACCCTGTACCAGCACGTCCCGCACCCGCACCAGCCGAAGAACGTCAATGAGGTCCACAAGGCGGAGCAACAGGGCTTTAACATCACCCTCGCCATCTGGCTCACGCACAACGTGGGGACGATGGCCTGCGCGTATGTCTTCACCGTGATCGGCCTGTGCGGCATGATCGGAGCCTTTACCGGGAGTACGACGCTCGTGCTCATCTTTGGCTCGATATCGAGTTACTTCCTCCAGCTCGTGCTCTTGCCTGTCATCCTCGTTGGTGGAAATGTGCTCAACCGGAAGGCGGAACTTCAGGCCGACGAGGACTTCCGCATTAACCAGAAGAGTTTTTCAGACCTTGAGCAGATCGTCGAGCACCTCAATAAACAAGACGCAGCAATGCTCGATATCTTAAAAAAAGTTGAGACGCAGCAGACATCGGTTGATCTGCTGCTGCTCAAAACGCCGGGAAAGACGAAGCCGTTATGATGACACCGGGCGACCTGGTCCTCTATAAATCTCGGGGGAGGTGGTACGAGCGCGTGATCGCGTTCGCGACCAAAGGTCCGTACGTCCACGTGGGGATCGTCTTCGGGGCCAATTACGTGCTCGCGGCGACCGCGCACGGCATCGCGTATGATGTTTTACCGCTACCTGTGGCGCAGAAGTTCTGTACGATCGTGCCGCTGCAACTCCTGGTGACACAGGAGCAAGAAGCGCAAGGCATGGCCTGGGCGCGGGAGCAAAAAGGACGGGAGTACGGCTGGCTCGATATCGTCTACCAGGCCCTCAAATTCCTCGCCCCGAACAACCCCCTGCGCTTCTACATCGAGGGGCACTACGATTGCAGCGACTTCGCCACCCGCTACCTCCAGCACGCAGGCGTCGCACTGCCGGACGCGTATAGCGATCCGTACGCGAACAGCCCCAATGACCTGGCGCGCTACTTCCAACTCCTCCCGCCGCGCGCGAGAAAGGATGCCCATGCACACTAACGTCATCACCCCTTCTTGGTTCGATCCCAAACCAGAGGCAGAGGGGAAAGCCAAAATTTCCAAGAAACAGCTCAATTCCGGGGGGATCTCCGACGAGTTGTTCGACTTCTACCACGCCCTGGCGAAGCGGCGCGGCACCCACATCAGCGTGGGGGTCACTGAGGCGTTGGAACTGGCGATGCCCGCGATGGCCGAGAAGTACGGCGTCGATCGCTGCTGGCAGTGCCGCGAGCGCATCGAGCCGAAGCACGCGTTCTGCTGGTCCTGCGGGACGCGCATCCTACAAGAAAAGAGTGACGTATGACCGATCCTGTGACCGATGAGATGCGCGCATTCATCCGCGCGGAAGTCCGGCGCGTCCTGGACCAGGAAAGCCTCACCATGGCCGACACCACCCGTTACGCCCACGTCGCCTTCTGCATCGGGGGTACCAAAGAGGTGTGGCGCGGTGTGATTTATCCTGATGACCGCAAGGATCTTGACGACGACTTCGAGCAAGCCTGGGAGCAACTACCATGACCAGCATGCCACAAGATGACAGCGTCCTGCGCATCACCTGCACAGCCCCCGGTATCCGTAACCACAACGGCACTCCCAAGCCCGTTGCAACCCTCGCCGACGACGGCATCTGGGTCTTCTGCCGCTGGTCGCGCGAGCTGGAGTTCATCCCGAAAGACGTCTGCCTGCGGTTCTGGAACGGCGAACAAGAGCCGCAGCAACCAGCTTCCACGGGCGAGGATCTCGCCACGCACTGGTAAAGGCAACTAGTGGGTTTTATG
>Ga0307474_10000446_pt1 | contig 29682 bp, 28 predicted proteins | sample atmos_gasesECM1C_2_FD_203312 | JGI IMG/M metagenome (GOLD analysis project Ga0307474, IMG submission 203312) | Hardwood forest soil microbial communities from Morgan-Monroe State Forest, Indiana, United States - atmos_gasesECM1C_05 | ecosystem: Environmental > Terrestrial > Soil > Temperate... | reverse complement strand
GAACCCTGCTTTCTCAGCTTTGCGGAATCACCGGTGCTCCATCCAGAAGGAACTGGGTTCCCGATACAATCACCTTGTCACCCGGCTTGAGTCCATCCTGGACTTCGTAATCGTTCCCCACGGTCTGGCCGATCTTAAGCGCCTTCTGCCGCGCCACGTAGCCGCCGTTTTGCGGCTCGGCCACGAACGCGAAATATTGCCCCGCGAGCCGGGACACGGCGAGAATCGGAACCTCCGGATTGTTGTGCGTACCCCAAACGATGCGTGCCCGGATGAACTGCGATTGCCGGAGTGCGTCATTCCTATTGGCAATAAGTGCTTTCATTAAAACCGTTTGCGTGGCGTTGTCCACTTGCGGCGAGATAAAGGTGACGCGGCTGTTGGCCACCACCTTGCCGTTGCTGTCCAAGACCTGCACCGGCAGGTTCATTTTGAGCTGCGCGGAATGCTCAATGGGGACGTAGACGTAAATTTCCAGGCTCCCGGGCTTATCCACCGTCGTGAGTTGGGTCGCAGTCGTGACCCGGTCCCCCACGCGAACTGGAACATCACCAACAATTCCTCTCCACGGGGCCACCACTTTGTAATAATGCAGTTGAACTTGCTGTTCACTTACCTGTGCATCGAGCGAGTCCATCTGCGCCTGGGCCGCGTCCATGGCGGACTTCGCCTGATCGAGATCCTGCTTGCTCACCACACCTGCAGAGTAGAGTCCTTGGGCGCGCTCGTACTGCTGTGTGGTCCACTTCAGGTTCGCCAGTTGCGCCGCCCGCGAGCTTTCCTGACTCTTTACCGTGGCCTGTTGCTTGAGCGGATCGATCTCCATCAGAGCGGCACCGGCATTCACCGACTCTCCCGAATGAACGAGGATCTTCGTGACCTGACCTTCGACCTGCGGCATGATGACGGCGGAATCGCGCGACTTCAGCGTGGCCACGTATTCCGTAGCATCATTGACCGGAGTTGCGTGCGCCTCCTTCACTTTGACCGGCATTCCGGCTGGAGCTTGGGCGTGAGCATCCTGCGGGGCGTTATTCGAGCAAGCCAACGTTGCCCCGCAGATCGCAAGGGTTAGCATGAGAAGGCTCTGAACCAAACGTCGTCGAAGTTTCATCAACATGAACTCACGGTCAGCCGATCCAAACACGATGAACAACTACAATACCGAATCATAAGCTCTCAGGAAAGCCCTGAACCTGCTTAGACGCCGGAACGGTGTAAGCGTTAGGCGTCTCGGGCACAAAATAACTCCAGCCGGATGTTGCCCAAGCAGGTTTTGAACGCCGTTGCTCTCCTCACACATCATCTCACTCTGCTACATTGTTTCGCTATGGAGCAACTTCCCCATCCTACTCGCAGCTTCGCCAGCGACAACAATGCCGGTGTGCACCCCGAGATTCTCGCGGCGGTCGCACGGGCTAACCAGGGTCACGTGGTGGCCTACGGAGCCGATCCCTACACATCGTCGGCGATCAAGAAGTTCGAAGAACATTTCGGCGCCGACATTGCCGTCTTTTTTACCTTCAACGGCACCGGCGCGAATGTTCTCGGGCTGCAAGCCTTGACTCGCTCCTTCCACTCGGTACTGTGCAGCGCCTACGCCCACATCTACACCGACGAATGCGGTGCGCCGGAGAAGCATACCGGCTGCAGATTGATTCCGCTGCCGCAGCGGGACGGCAAGATCACGCTCGAGTCCGTGCGCCATGCCTACCATGGCATCGGCGATGAACATCACTCTCAGCCCCGCGTCATTTCTATCACGCAATCGACAGAGATGGGAACGGTCTACCAGCCCCAGGAGATTCAAGCGCTCGCACAGTTCGCACACGAGAATGGCATGTTTCTGCACATGGACGGGGCCCGGATTGCCAACGCGGCCGCTTCGCTCGGACAGACGCTCCGCGGGGTTACGCGTGACCTGGGAGTAGACGTGCTCTCCTTTGGCGGCACGAAAAACGGAATCCTGGGAGGCGAAGCGGTTGTCTTTTTCCAATCTGGACTGAGCCATGACTTCCTTTTCCTGCGCAAGCAAAGCATGCAGTTGGCATCGAAGATGCGCTTCATCGCCGCTCAATTTGAGGCTTTGCTGACTGCCGATCTCTGGCGGCGTAGTGCCGAACATGCCAACCGCATGGCCCGTTTGCTGGAGGAGGAACTGAGTCGCATTCCGCAAGTCAGGGTTGTCTGGAAGGTGGAAGCGAACGGCGTCTTCGCGCAGATTCCGCCGCACTCTATCGAAAAAATCAAGCGGCATTACTTTTTCTACATGTGGATGGAAGAGGAATCGATCGTGCGCTGGATGTGCTCGTTCGATACCACGGAGGAGGATATCCGCGAATTTGTGAAGGTGGTCGCGGAGGCGGTGAAGGGATGATAAACAGTGGCCAACTGCGCGATTAACGATTGCTTTTTCTCGGGTTTTTGACTAAATTGGCGCATCCTCCGAATCCATAATCAGTCAATCGGATCGTTCGATCCCGGGAGTCATTGATGAACCGGAAATGGTTCAGCATCTTTGTTCTTATCGCCGCCGCTACAATATTGCTAAGCCTGTCCAGTTGCGGGTTCAATCAGCATCTGGTGTCGATCCAGATCCAGCCCACGGCGGGAACCTTCGGCGCAGTCGATCCCAGCATATTTTTCGACTTCCAGGCTATCGGAACCTACATTCACCCCCCGCAGACCAAGGACCTTACGAGTTTGGTAACCTGGCGCTCCGACAACCCGCAAGTTGTTCAGGTGAGTAGCGCGGGCGTGGTCTCGCCGAACCTCAACTGCGGCACCGCCGACATTTCTGCCAGCTTCTACGACAGTCCCAATGACATCGTGAGCAACTCCGCTACCATTACCGTAGACGGACCCTCCAGCCTGGGCTGTACGCCCGCCGGCCCTGAGCCGATTCTCACCATCAGTTTTGCTGGTACCGGTACTGGAACCATCACCGGCTCAGGCATCAGTTGTTCGACCCCGTCGGCCTGTAGCGATCAGTTCCAGGTAGGCACCACGATTACGCTGACGGCTTCCCCCACCCTCACATCGACGTTCGGGGGCTGGACAAACTGCAATTCGACAAGTGGCGCCGGTGCCACGGTCTGCACCGTCCTTCTCGAAAACAATGTCACCGTCACCGCTACGTTCGACTGATAATGAATCCGGAGCTATTCCGCTTCGCCCAGCAGCTTTCCGAGAGTGGCTTTGTGCTTTGCCGGGTCCCTCTTTTTGTGGGGAACCACCTTCGCCGCTGGAGGCGAGCCCATACGTTCTCGCGCCAGTTCTTTCACGGCCTGCACGGCTTGAAACCGTTTTAGCTTTTTCTTGCGTGCCATTTTCTTGCCTACCCCGTGATCCATGTTGCCATAGCTTTGTCCGCCGCAAAACTGCAATAATGATTCTTCGCGGTTGGATCGACCGGCCCGTGATTGAGAAACGGTTGGACCGGCAGACGACCAAGACTAGCGACCGGCGACGATTTCATGGAAGAACGCGATTTTTTTGACGAGCGCACCGAGAGAAAGCCAGCAACCTTAAATTGTCCCCACTGCCACCAGGCGGCCGAGTATGAAGTGACCTGGGTGGTGCGTACGAAAAGACGCCAGCTTGCCGGGCGCGCGGATGAGCGCGACCGCGCACGTTTCGCCAAATTCCGGTCGTACATGGTTCGCAAGGACGACATGATGGCGTGCAAGAACCTGCGCTGTCGCAAGCGATTCGAGATTTCCGGCCAGTCGACGGTGATCACCGAGTAGGGCTTCCCCTGCCGTGTCTCACGAATACGAATCGTCTCACGAATACGAATCAATGATAAGGCCGCATTTCCTCTGGCGGCGGGTGCTCATTTATACTTCAAGGTTTTCCCGTCTCGCTTCAAAGTCAGAGGGCAAGGAGTCTTCTTGAAAATTCTGGTTTGCATGAAGCAGGTGCCGCAGAAGGATGCACCGCTCAAGCTGAACGAAACCGGCGCGTGGATTCGCGAAGATGTCTCGTACGAAGTCAACGAACCAGACGCGTACGCGCTGGAAGAGGCGCTGCGCCAGAAAGAAAAGCATACCGGAGAAGTGGTGGTGATCACTTCCGGCCCGGCCCGCTCACAGCAGGTATTGCGCGAGGCTCTGGCAAAGGGTGCAGACCGCGCCATCCATCTGGAAGACAATGCCTTCGTAGGACTCGATGCCTTCAACACCGCCAAGGCCTTCGCCGCCGCCATCAAAGATGAAAAATTCGATCTCATCTTCACCGGTTTGCAATCCGACGATTATGGGTACGCGCAGACCGGAGTAATCCTGGCGGAGTTGCTCGGATGGCCGCACGCGACAATTATTATGCATATCGAAAAAACCGAAGGCGGCATCCGTGTGAAGCGCGAACTAGAAGCGGGATTTTTTCAGTTCGTCGATATGCCCTTGCCGGCCCTGCTGACGATTCAGTCTGGCATTAACAAGCTCCGCTACGCCACGCTGATTGGCATCAAGCAGGCGAAAAACAAACCGCTACGGAAAGTGGCTCTAGCGGAGGTGCAATCCGCGATCGGTGAGAATCTGCAGAAAATCGAACGCCTTTACATTCCGCAGAAGACTAAGAAGACGGAGCACATCGAAGGCTCCCCTGTAGAGATCGCGAAAAAATTGGTGGATAAACTGCGCAACGAATTGCGCGTGCTGTGAAACCTGATGTGGGGACAGCCGCCTAAGCCTGCCCGGAGCGAAGTCGAAGGGGCTGTCCGCCGAGCGAAGCTCGGCCGTTCTGCTGAGAACTGACTTTATGCCCGACACCATTTTAGTAGTCGCCGAACAACGCGAAGGTAAGCTCAACCGCGTCTCCTGGGAGACCATCACGGCCGGCCAAGCTATCGCTGCCGCTACGGGCTGGATTCTGGAGGCCGCCGTGGCTGGTGCCAGCGCTGCCTCTGTCGCCGCCGAAGTCGCGGGCAAGAAGGTGGCAAAGGTCTATGCCATCGAATCGCCAAAGCTTGAGCCTTATACGCCCGACGCCTTCGCCGCCGCGCTCAAACAAGTGCTCGCCGTCAAACAACCGAAGCTTGTGCTGATGCCGCACACCTATCAGGTGCGCGACTTTGTTCCGAAACTGGCTACGGCGATGGGGCGGACGGTGATCAGCGATTGCATCGGTTTCAAACACGAAAACGGCAAACTCGTTTTCACCCGTCAGATGTTTCAGGGCAAGCTGGCTGCCGACGTGAGCTTCGTCAGTGATGCGCCGTGGTTCGTAACTTTCCAGAACGGATCTTTCCGTGGTGACCAGGCCGAATCGGGCGACAGCGCGGCTCCTGTGGAGTCCGTGAAAGTCGACATTGCGGAGGGAGTGATTCGCAACAAGCCGCAGGAAGTCTTCAAAGAAGCCAAGCAGGCGGTCGATCTCACGCAGGCTGAAATCATTGTCTCTGTGGGGCGCGGCATTAAAGAACAGAAAAATATCGAGATCGCCAAACAACTCGCCGAGGCTTTGGGCGGAGATTTGGCAGCCTCGCGTCCCATCTGCGATTCGGGATGGCTCCCTATGGACCGTCAGATCGGTTCCTCGGGACAGACTGTTGCGCCGAAGCTTTACTTGGCTCTCGGCATTAGCGGGGCGATTCAACACATCGTCGGCATGAAAGGCTCGCGCACCATTATCGCTGTGAACAAGGATTCAGAAGCGCCCATCTTCGAGATCGCGGACTATGCGATCGTTGGGAATCTTTTCGACATCGTCCCGCCGCTAATCGAAGAATTGAAGAAGGCAAAGGCGGGAGGATAAGGATGAATATGCGGGCCCGGCTTGAGTTTTCGATGATTTTGCCCCTTGTCCTTGCCGGTTCGTTCAATTGTGCAAGCGGACCAGGCGACCCCTGTATTCGCGGCTGTGGAGCAGCCTCCGTTGAGCAGGTCTTGCGAGATCGACAACATTCTGTCGCTGTCGACGATCGCGCTCAGGTGGTTAAGATGGTTGGCTTTCCGATCAAAATCACTGAGGAAGGCAAGTCGCGGACGCTGCGAAACCAAAAATCAGTTGCTTGAGTACCACAACCTGGCTTTCGACGCGAGGGTAAGGGGCTTCATCTCAAGCCGAAGGTCTCTGAGCTGTTCTGGAATTGGAAGGGAATCATGATCGGCGGCGGAGAAATCTGGATGAACACGGGCGGCAGATCTTCCTGTCCCAGAATGATTGCGATCAACAACAATCCCCCGTGGTGGCGGGAGGACAATTAGATCGAAATGTTGATCTTCCGCAAACCGATTGAAGGCGTCGAGCGTCCGCAGATGCCCGCCGATGTGGTCATCGTCGGGGGTGGCCCTGCTGGTATGGCCTGCGCGTTGCGCTTATCGCAGCTGATTGATCAGCACAACGCGGCGCACCCCAGCTCTCAGATCAGCAAAGAAAATATCTACGTCCTCGAAAAGGCGCGCGAGATCGGTCAGCACTGCCTCTCCGGAGCTTTACTCGATCCGCGCTCGATGCGCGAACTGCTTCCGGGATTCGAAAAAGAAGCGCCGCTCGATGCCCAAGTGACCAAAGAGGCGGTTTATTTTCTAACCGAGAAGAGCAAATTCAAACTTCCAATTACCCCCCCTCCTCTGCGCGATCATGGCAATTACATCATCTCGCTGAATCGCTTCGTGAAGTGGCTGGGCGGCAAGGTGGAAGAGACCGGCATTACCATCTTTACCGGATTCGCGGGCTCCGAACTACTGTTCGACGGCGACCGCGTTACCGGCGTCCGCACCGACGACAAGGGCGTGGACAAAGAGGGGCATCAAAAATCCAACTTTGAACCCGGCTATGATCTTAAAGCCAAGATTACGATTCTCGCCGAAGGGCCGCGGGGATCGTTGACCAAACAACTTATCTCGAAGTTCGACCTCGCCCGCAACGCCAATCCGCAAACCTACGGCATCGGCGTGAAAGAACTTTGGGAAGTTCCTTCCGGCCGTATCGCTCCGGGTGAAGTCATCTATACTCTGGGCTGGCCACTCACCACAAAAGAATACGGCGGCGCCTGGATCTACGGCGGCCGGGACAACGTAGTCTCGCTGGGCTTCGTCACCGGACTTGACTATCCCGACCCGCGTCTCGATCCGCAACGCGTGCTGCAGGATTTCAAACAGCATCCCATGGCCGCGAAGTTGCTTGAGGGCGGCAAGATGATCCGCTATGGCGCGAAGTCTCTGCCTTACGGCGGCTGGTGGGCGATTCCGCCGCTCGCCGGCAAGGGCTGGATGATCCTCGGCGACTCCGCCGGCTTCTTGAATGCTGCGCGGCTGAAGGGAATTCATCTCGCCATCAAGAGCGGGATGCTCGCGGCCGAAACTGCGTTCGAAGGGTTGAAGAAAGATGATTCGTCAGCCGCGACGCTCGGCGAGTATCAGAAGAAGGTTGAATCCAGCTGGATCAAAGACGAGCTGTGGAAAGTTCGTAACATGCATCAGGGATTCGAGCAGGGTCTTTATGCCGGGATGTTCCACACCGGGCTGCAGATGATCACCGGCGGACGCGGCTTGCGCAACCGCTATCCCGCCCGAGCCGGACACGAGCACATGCACAAGCTTGCCCAACTCCCAGCCGACGGAGGCGCCGAAGCCCACCTGCTGGGGCCCGCCAAAGGTGACGGCAAGCTTACTTTCGATAAGCTCACCGACCTCTACCACTCTGGCACCAAGCACGAAGAAGACCAGCCCTCGCACCTGGTCATTGACGACACAAATATTTGCAACACGCGCTGCGTGAAAGAATTCGGCAGCCCCTGTCAGAATTTCTGTCCTGCAAATGTGTACGAAATGGTGGATGACTCGACGCAGCCGAACGGCAAGCGCATCAGCCTGAACCCCTCGAACTGCGTGCACTGCAAGACCTGCGACATCGCCGACCCGTACCAGATCATCACCTGGGTGCCACCGGAAGGCGGGGGTGGACCGAACTACGATGGGATGTGAACAATGACAATAAAAATCGATCTCGGAAGACAGGAATGATGTCGCGACTATCAGCCGCGCAGTTTGCATCAATCCTGCTCCTGGTGGCCTCTGCTTTTGCTCAGCAGCCCTCCGCCACGAAGCCAGCGCCCACAATTCCTTCCACCGGTTTCGCCGGTCTCGACCAGTACCGGGCCTCGCGCATTGCGGTCTTCACTGACGATTTCGGACAGCTCACGCGCTACCGCGACGCGAATGCCGCGCTGCCAATGCCGGGGCCTGGTGAGAATCGCGTTGTGTTCTTCGGAGACTCCATCACCGACATGTGGCACCTAGGCCAATCCTTTCCCGGCAAGCCCTACGTCAATCGGGGCATTGGCGGGCAGACTACGCCGCAGATGATCGTCCGTTTCCGGCAGGATGTAATCGAACTCCGTCCGAAGGTCGTGATCATTCTTGCCGGCACGAACGACATTGCCGGCAATACCGGGCCGATGCGTCTCGAAGAGATTGAGGCCAACTACGCCTCCCTGGCCGAACTCGCCCGCGCGCACGATATCAAAGTGATCTACTCTTCCGTACTGCCGGTCCACAATTACACGCCACAATCACAAGAACTTTTTCCGCAGCGCTCGCCTAAGAAAATTCTCGAACTGAACCTCTGGCTGAAGAATTACTGTCTTTCGTCTAATGCCCCCTGCCTCTATCTCGACTATTTCAGCGCCATGGTCGACGACAGGGGCTACCTGAAGAAAGATCTGGCCGATGATGGTCTGCACCCGAACGCTGCGGGATACAAGATCATGGCGCCGCTGGCCGAGACGGCGATTGAAAAGGCTCTGGTCACGGCTAAACCTTGAAACCTTTTCGTTCTCTCGAAGCTCTATAATGAGGTGAGTTTCCGACCGCTGCGGCCTTCGGGCATACCCAGGCTGTGGCGGCGAGGTTGTAGCGCTGAAATCTTGTCGGCTCTTCGCGGACGTTTCGCCCCTGCGTACGGGAGCGATGCTTCGGCAAGGACGGCCGGGATGGCGGCCGCTACTTCCGAGGGTGCAGGCGGAAACGCTTGCGCCTCCCGCATTCCGCAAGGAGTGCATTGGAAAGGAATCGGCTGCCAGGATCATCCTGCCTGTTCGTTTTCCTTCCGCAACAAATTCGAGTTCCTGCCACAAGAATTCGACGACCGTGCATCTTACCGACAAATTCGGGCGCGCCATCACCGACCTGCGGATCTCCATCACAGACCGCTGCAATTACAGGTGCGTTTACTGCCGCACGGGCAACGAAGGTGCGCTTTACGGCGACTTGCCGTTTGCCGACTACCTGCGCATGGCTCGCGTACTGGTCGGGATGGGTGTGACTAAAATTCGTTTGACCGGCGGCGAACCGCTGCTGCGCAACGGCGTGGTGCAATTTGTGGGTGAGTTGGCGAAGCTGCGTCCTCGAGGGCTAAAGCCGTTATCTTTTTCGAAGGCTTACGGCGCGGCTGAAGCCGCGCCCTTTCAAAGCCAAGATCCCGACTCGCTCGACATTGCCCTTACCACGAATGGGCATCTGCTGGCCGAGCTCGCGCAGCCGCTCAAGGACGCGGGACTCACGCGCGTTACCGTCTCCATGGACGCCGTGGATCCCGAGCGCTTCGCACGCATCACGCGCGTATCCAACGGTTACGAGCACGTGCTTGCTGGCATTCGCGCCGCGCGCCGCGCCGCATTATGGCCGCTGAAAGTAAACTGCGTGCTGATGCGAGGCTTCAACGAGGATCAGATCATTCCGTTTGGGATGTTCGCGCGCGAAGAAGGGGTTACCGTACGCTTCATCGAATTCATGCCCCTCGAAGAAGGGCGTACTTGGTCGCCAGATACGGTGGTCCCGCTCGACGAAATTCTGTCGCGCATGAGCGAATATCGTCCGCTGGTCGAGATTCCGCACGCGCATTCCGAAACCGCACGCCGCTATCGCTTCGACGACGGCATCGGCGAAATTGGCATCATTGCACCGGTCTCGCATCCTTTCTGCGGACGCTGCAGCCGCATTCGGATTACCAGCGACGGCAAAATCCGCACATGTTTATTCTCGACGTGGGACCACGATCTGCACGCCCAGATGCGCCGCGGCGCGTCGGATGAAGACCTGGCCGATTTCATCCGCGGAGTCGTGCAGAAAAAAGAAGAGCGCCACCACATCGGAGAGCCGGACTTTGTGCCGGCGTCGAGAACAATGGTGCATATCGGTGGCTGACGGCACACGTTCTAGAGGAATAGCTTGCTTGTCTCTCTTCCAAATGAAACGGATTGCCTGCGCGAGACGCGTCGGTTTAACTCTGCTGATCCTGATCGCAGGCCTTAGCTTGTTAACGTTGTCCGTCGTTCAGGCACAAACGTCGTCTACCACCCACCTCGGTTTCGACCGCAACACCTACCCCGGGGACCCTAATCTGGGAGCCCTGCATCAAACGTTCTCCTACACCGGCTACTGGCTCAACAATCCTCCTGGCGAGAGAACAAACACCTGGGCCGGCCACCGCGCGGCCGTCGAATCCGCCGGGTTCGGATTCCTCGTGCTCTTCAACGGACGGCTCTATGGGGAACTGAAATTGGTCGCCAACGCCGCGAAGCTTGGCAAGTCCGACGCGCAAGCTGCCGCGGCCGCCGCACGCCGGGAAGGCTTTCCCGCGAAGACCATTATCTTCCTCGACCAAGAGCAAGGCGGACGCATGCTGCCCGAGCAGAAGGCGTACATCTACGCTTGGGTCGACGGCATCACCGCCGCCGGATTCCGCGCTGGCGTCTACTGCTCTGGCATCCCCGCCGCCGACGACGGCAATATCGTGACCGCGAAAGACATTCGTCAGAGCGCCGGCGGAAGGCAGATCGTCTACTGGGCGATTAACGACGCGTGCCCGCCCGCGCCTGGCTGTACTTTTCCCAAGCGGCCACCCAGCCCCAGCGAAAGCGGTGTGAGCTTCGCCGAGGTCTGGCAGTTCGCGCAATCGCCGCAGCGTAAAGATGTTGCCACTCACTGCGCCGGCTACAGCCGCGACGGAGAATGTTATCCGCCGGGAATTCCCGCAGTCCAGCGATTGCATGTGGACGTCAACACTGCCACGTCACCAGATCCCTCAAAAGGCAGAACGCGCTGACTTGCCGGCTTGCGCTATCGAACGGTGGCGTGCACGATGGTGATGAAATCTCAGTGCGGCTGCCGAAACTGTATCTTGCGGTCGCCTCCGAGCATCCAACAATCCTAAGAGCAACAAGTGGCTCCAACATCCCCGCAGGCTGGGCGCTGGATCGGACCTGATTCTCCCGACCACGCGCAGTGAGTCTGCTGTAGCCGCTGGAAGCTTTCAACAACCCCGTTCCAACGCGAGCTGACAGGATTCTTGCCGGCGTGTTTTTGGAGCTGAAAGCGTGACAAAATATGGCTACCGCTAGTGCCGTTTGCAGCTTGGAGAATTATCTGGTCCTGCCGGACCACACCATGGACGACCGCATTCGTGCGGCCCGCGAAGCTCTCGGTCGAGATTTAGTAATCCTCGGCCATCATTACCAGCGCGATGAGGTGATTCGCTTCGCTGATTTCCGCGGTGACTCCTACAAGCTTTCGCAGGAAGCCGCGAACGCCGCTGGCAAATACATTGTTTTCTGCGGCGTTCATTTTATGGCCGAAAGCGCCGATGTTCTTGCCCGTCCCGGGCAAATTGTTATACTTCCCGACCTCAACGCTGGGTGTTCCATGGCTGACATGGCGGACATCACTCAGGTCGAGGATTGCTGGGAACAAATGGTGCGAGCCGGCGTGACCACGGACTTAGGCGAGGGTGTCACGCCTGTGACCTACATCAATTCTACGGCCGCCATCAAGGCCTTCTGCGGAGAGCGTGGAGGCGTGGTCTGCACATCTTCCAATGCCGCAGGCGCCATGAAATGGGGACTGGCGAAGAATTCCAAATTGCTTTTTCTTCCCGACCAGCATCTCGGCCGCAATACCGGACAGGCTCTCGGCATACCGCTTAACGAAATGGTGGTATGGGATCCTTACCTGATTCATGGCGGACTCACTCCTGACCGCCTGCGCGCCGCGAAAGTAATTCTGTGGAAGGGACATTGTTCGGTCCACCAGCGATTTCTGCCGGAGCACGTCGACAACGTTCGCGCAAAATATCCCGGTATTCAGGTCATTGTCCATCCCGAATGCCGCCTGGAAGTCTGCCGAAAAGCCGACGCCGTTGGTTCAACGGAACGCCTGCTACAAATCATTCACGAGGCGCCCGCAGGTACCGAATCGCATCCAACCACCTTTGCCGTGGGCACGGAGATACACCTGGTCAACCGCATGGGCAAGGAGTTGGCGGCGCACGGCAAGAAAGTGGTCACGCTCGATGATACCGGGTGCCTGTGTACAACCATGTTCCGCATCTCCCCCCAGCATCTGTGCTGGGTGCTCGAAAACCTCCTCGAGGGCAACGTGGTCAACCAGATCAAAGTGAAAGACGACGTGAAACACTGGGCGCGGGCGGCGCTCGATCGCATGCTAGAAATTCAGTAGGAAAACATTCGCCGGATGGCGCCGATTGCCGCCTGTTAATTGGCAGCCGCCACGCTCCAGCATGCGGTAGAATAGATTCAATGTCTGCCCGTACATTTACTCTCGACGAAGCCAAATTGCTCCTTCCAGTGTTGGAATCGCTTCTGCGTGCAGCGATCAGCGGTAAGACACTAATGGAAGAAGTAGACGGCGAGTTGCAGGAACTCAGCCATCGCATTTTCCTCAATGGCGGCACCCACGTTGACGTTGTGGCCGTCGCCCGGCGGAAGGCTGAGCGGGCCAAGGCTGAGCAACGTGCCAAGGATGCTCTCGCGGAGATCGATTCCATTGGTGTGCAGGTGAAAGATCTCGATATTGGCCTGCTCGATTTTCCCTGTGAAGTGGATGGCAAGACGGTGCTGTTGTGCTGGAAGATGGGGGAGAATTCCATTACTCATTGGCACGGCACGGACGAAGGATTTGCCGGCCGCAAGCTGATTGACGAGCGCATTGCGCGGTCGAAGAGGGCGAATTAGTCCCCGGGTTGTCCCCAAAAGCTTCACATTCCAAACAACTTCTTACGCAGGAACATACTCCAATCTGCTGGGTTTAATTAGACAGAAGATTCAAGGCTAGACTGCTGGTTGTGGAATCGTTCCGCGCCAGGTTTTTTGGGGCCAAATTTGCCCGTTGATGGTGCTGCCGCTTCAAAGGCAAGCCCATCGGGCGAGAGGAAACAAAATGAAACTCCCCCGTATAGCTCATTTGTTAGCGTTTGGATTTCTGCTGATGGTCTTACCCGCGGCGTTCTCGTCTCTGTCCGCCGCGCAAATCGGCATCGGCATTTCGGTGCGCGTCGGTCCACCTGCCCTGCCAGTCTACGAACAACCGATCTGCCCCGGAGAGGGCTATCTCTGGACTCCCGGTTACTGGGCCTGGAGCGATGATGATGGCTACTACTGGGTTCCCGGAACATGGGTGGAAGCGCCCGAACCGGGCCTGCTGTGGACGCCGGGTTACTGGGGTTGGAATGACGGTGTCTACGCCTGGAATGGAGGCTATTGGGGTCCGCAGATCGGATTTTATGGCGGTATTAATTACGGATTCGGATATGGTGGCAATGGCTTTTACGGCGGCGAATGGCGCGGCGGCCACTTCTTCTACAACACCGCGGTCATGCACGTGGACTCAACCCGCATCACCAATGTGTACGTAAATCGCACCGTGATCGTGAATAACAATACGCACGTGGCATTCAACGGCGGCCACGGTGGGGTGAGCGCGCGCCCAACACCGGAACAAGAACATTACGCCCATGAATCGCATCATCCGCCGGTAGCCGCGCAGATGCAGCAGGAACATGCTGCAAGTCAGAATCGGGCATTGCGCGCATCGACCAACCATGGACGACCGGCAGTAGCTGCCACAGCGCGTCCAGGAGAGTTCAGCGGACACGGCGTGGTCGCGGCTAAGGCCGCGGGCGGGGCGTATCATGCTCCGGGCATGTCGCCAAAGGCAGCTCGTGCAACCGCTCCCGCTGGCAATCACGCTGGCGAGAATCGCCCCGCAGGAAGCAAGTCGGCCGGAAACCGTCCGGCCGGGGCTCACGCCTCATCGCCGAGCGGGACGAAAGCGGCCAACCGGCCATCCGTTGCGCCGAACAAGAGCGCTACTGCAAACCGGCCGGAGAAGGCGAACACGGCGCGTGGGAACACGGCGCGTCCGAATGAAACTCATGCCGCGAAAGCATCGCCGGCTCCAGCTTCGCATGCGACAAAAGCGCCGCGAACTGAGACGGCTCACCCGGCTGCCCAACCGCACGCCGCGAATAAGCCGAGTTCCGCTCCGAAGCCCGCGCCCAGGGAGAGTGCGCCCAAGGCAAGCGCTCCGAAGCCCGCACCCAGGGAGAGTGCGCCCCGGGCAAGCGCTCCGAAGCCCGCACCCAGGGAGAGTGCGCCCCGGGCAAGCGCTCCGAAGCCCGCACCCAGGGAGAGTGCGCCCCGGGCAAGCGCTCCGAAGCCCGCGCCCAGGGAGAGTGCGCCCCGGGCAAGTGCTCCGAAGCCCGCGCCCAGGGAGAGTGCGCCCAAGGCAAGTGCACCGAGGGAGACCCATAGTGCTCCGCCGCCGCAAAGACAAGCTGCGCCGCCTAAGCACGAAAGCGCTCCTCCGCCTAAGCACGAAAGCGCTCCTCCCCCGAAAGAGCATAAGGGGCAGTAGCGTGATTCTTGATTGATTCGATCGGCCAGTGCTGCTTCCGGCGCTGGCCATTTTTCCTTGCAAGGACTTCAGGTCTCCGACGTTCTAAGCTTGAGCCCGGCAATACGAGGTGTTAGTTACGTAGGTGCACGAAAGTGCAGGTGCGGGTGCGGATTGAAATCTCCCTCTGCTACAATTTTTTACAAGCGCCATAACGCGGAAGCAGTATTCTAAGAGCAACCAATCGGCAGTTTTCGCGTAGAGCACACTTAGAGCGAAAGATGGTTAAGAGCGAGCGTCGACTAAGCGCAACGCCGTGCGAGCAGGATCAAAGCAGCGCGCGACCGACGGTTTGAGATAACTATGTCATCCACGAAGCACAAAATCCGCCTCGCTGGCGGCTTCGCCTTTCTCGCAACGCTAGCCTTAACCATAAGCTGCACTGGTTTTTTCGTGAACCCTACCGTGTCCGCCATCACGATTGACCCACCCAATCCGACAGTGAGCCAAGGGCTGACTACACAATTGACCGCGGCAGGAACCGACAGCAATGGCAACGCGATTACCTTGACGGGTGGCACGAGTTGCAGCGGGACGACTGTGTGTTGGTCCAGCGGCACGCCCACCGTCGCGACCATTACCACCGGCGGCCTGCTGACCGGAGTTTCGGCTGGAACCACCACAATAACAGCGTCCTCTGGCACCGCCAGCGCCACCGCGACTGCCACCGTTACCCTGGGCAACGTCACAAGCATCGTTGTCGGGCCGGTGACCTCCTTTAACCTCCCCGAGAACTCGGTCGCGACCGGGAACGACTGCCTGACCGCCAAAGCGACCGCGGGAGGAACAACAGTTGACGTCACTGCGAGCGTAACCTGGGTCCCGGGAGACTCAACCATTATCACGGTTCAAAATGGCGTAACCCCGATGTGCGTGCAATCTTTAGCCAATCCGGGCCCAACGACGGTCGTTGCACAGTACATCAGCGGTACGAACACCGTAACCTCGAATACCGTGACCATCACGGTAAGCCCTTAGGCGGCCGGCTACACGCTCGTGCACGGGGGTGGATCACATCTGGGTGTCCGATTTCTCGCTTTCTTGCCGAGAAGTGGGATTTGATTGTTCCCCTTCCAGCCTACATCCCCGGCACTTGAATCTTCTCCGCACTCGCGGCTCTGCGAAGATCCCGATCAACCGTGGCCAGCGGCAGCCCGCGCCGTAACGCCACTTCCAGATAAGCCGCGTCATACACGGTCAAGCTATGGCGCTCGGCCAAGATTAGACTTCCGCTCCATGCTTGGCGGCCCGCCTCGGCATCCTCTTGGATTGGGAACAGCGCGAGATCAGCCAACGCGCGGTCGCGGAATTTCGCGTTGTGGCGACCGCGCCTTACGTTCATTTGCAATACGTTCGCGACTTCCCAAAGCCACAGCACCGGAACCCACGCGCCGTTTGTCCTTACGATGTCGAATGAGCGCTGAACCGCTTCTGTGGTTTCATCCTCATAACACCACGCCAGCGTAATGGAAGCGTCGAGAACCAGATTCATACCGAGGGATTCAGCTTTGGCTCGCCTAAGGACGCCCTTCGTCGCGGAGCTTCTTCAGCTCATTCCAATCGAACGATGGCACCCCAGGATTTTTCCGGGCCAGTTTTCTTGCCCGTTCTCTTATCCGCTGAAACGCCGCAGACACTTGATCCCGATCCTGCCGGGCGGCATTGGGCACCAATCGAGCCACTGGCTTTCCATGCCGGGTGATTACGATTTCCTCTCCCTGTTCCACCCGGTCAAGCAAAGTTCCGAGCGAATTCTTGGCCTCGAAGGCCCCAATTTGCGCCGACTGCGTAACAGATGTCTTCATAACAGTCTAGCTTAAGCTAGATTAATTGGACTGGTCAACCTCGTGGCGCTACTCCAGTGGAGACAGCGCGCAATCGGCGAGTCCACAACCAGGCAGTGAAGGTCCTCGTGATTCGAAATCAGCGACCGGGGCGATGTTTATCGGTGACAGAAGTTCCTTCCCTCCACGGCCCACTCGTAAGTTGTCATTCTGCGTGGCGACAGTATCATCGTGAAGAGCGGCCTTATTTACTTACATTCTGGCCTCCTACGATCACCCTATGTCTGACATTCGCTGTATCGGTATCGCCACCGGAGGCGGGGATGCGCCCGGCCTGAACGCCGTCATTCGCGCTGCCACCAAAGCTGCCATCCTTAAGTATGGATGGAAGGTTATCGGCATCCCTGATGGCTTCGACGGGCTTATCTGGCCGGAGAAGTCGTTCGAACTCACGCTCAAGGAAGTCAGTGGGATTCTGCCGCGTGGCGGCACGATTCTCGGCACCACCAACCGTGGCGATCCATTTCACTACAAGAGAGTGGAGCGCGGGAAGGAAGTGGAGCGCGACATTTCCGCAAAGGTAGTTGCCAATGCCGCTAAGCTGGGCATTGACGCCATCATCAGCATCGGCGGCGACGGATCGCAGAAAATCGCCTATGAGCTCTTCAAAAAGGGAATGAAGATCGTAGGTGTGCCCAAGACGATCGACAACGATCTTTCGGCCACCGAGGTTACGTTTGGATTTGATACCGCGCTGCACACCGTCACCGATGCGCTCGACAAGATTCATACCACCGCGGCCTCGCACCATCGCGTGATGGTGGTTGAGGTGATGGGACGCGACTGCGGCTGGATCGCACTCGAGGCGGGCATTGCCGGCGGGGCTCATGTCATCCTGATTCCGGAAATTCCGTTCACCGTCAAACACGTTTGCCGTCACATCGCGGAGCGCGAAAAGGTCGGCAAGGATTTCACGATTGTCGTAGTCGCCGAAGGCGTGAAGACGCCGCCGGAGCTGAAAGAGAACCGCCGCGCCAGTTCGATCGGTAATCTGCTGGGCAACGCCATTGCCCGCGGCTCCGGCAAAGACGTACGGGTCATCGTCCTGGGACACATTCAGCGTGGCGGCACGCCCTCGCCCTTCGATCGCATCCTGGCAACGCGTTTTGGCGTGGCCGCTGTCGATCTGATAGCCGCCGGAGGTTTCGGTATGATGGTAGCCTTGCACGGCGACACTGTAGTCTCTGTGGACGTGGCCCATGCTATTGGCCACCTGAAGTCCGTGAATCCCAGTGGACAAATTGTGCGGACGGCACGCGCCGTAGGCATTGGCTTCGGGGATTGAGAAGAAACAAAAATCACGGAAAGTGGCTTTAGTAACTTCCCGGAAATGGCCCGGTCACGTTTTAATACGAAGGCGTTTTCGTACAGAGAACTCTATCGATGACTATTTTGGGAATATGTCTGGTTGTTCAGGTCTGCCTGGCATTCGGGGTGGCTGGGCTACTCTGGCCGGAGAAGCTGATGCCGTTCTTCGAAGTCCTAATGTTCCCGTGGGCAGCCAGCTATCGCGGAATAAAGGCAAACAGCATTGCCGCCATCGGACTGTCAGTTCTGCTTTTCGCCAGGCTACTCTCTGGCCTTCGCTAAACACCTAAACAATAAAACCTGTTTCCAGAAGCGACCTTGCCTCCGGCGACGCGCGATTGACCATCCTTCGATTCACGTCGGCGTGACGGGGTGGTCCCCGTCACACCACCGCTCTCAAATGGAAAGCAATCGGTGAAAGAAGGATCGATAGCGTTGCAGCGCGATGCGAAGCTCCTCGGTGGAAACATTGTCGCCGCGATCCCACTGCTGCTCCAGCTTGGAGCGTTCTTCGGCAAAGACTTCAGCCAGCCGTTTCATCGCTGAAGCTACCAGGCCGTCCGCCTGTTCGACGGCACGGCGGGGTTCGTCGACGAAAGCGGTCTGAACGCCGCTCCAGCGGTTTCGCAGCTCTTCCAGTTCGCTGGTGGGAAACAGGGGGGCAGTGGCGGACGCATTCCGGGTTTCGGAAGCACTTCGCACCTCGGAATTGGCGATCGCCGCCACTTCCACTTCCCCGGCGGGGCGCTCGGCGAGAACAGGACCTGGCTGGTCATTTATGGCTCGATCGTTTATGGCTCGATCGTTTATGGCTCGATCGTTTATGGCTCGATCGTTTATGGTCCGATCACTTAGCGCCTGATCACTTACGTCCTCCGCGCTTGGGCGATCAGCATTCGTCCCATCGTGTAAAAGGTCGTGCGCTGCGGTCGGACGTTTGCCCTGAGCCAAATCCGCGGTTGTCAAATTTTCGCCTTCGAATTGTTCTTTCCTCATTGGCAGGCTCACGCTCGTGCCTCCTTTCTTTCGGGTAGTGAATCTGAGAGCAATTCTTCAAACAGCGAGCGATAGTGGACCATGGCTTTGCGCAAATCCTCGGTGCTGGACAGGCCGCGGCTGTGCCGCAGGGCAATATCGTGGGCCGCACGATAATTCTGAACGACGACGGGATGATCGACGGAGATGTCTTCGACGCGCTGCTCAAAATCAGCCATGGGATATCCGCGGGCTGCCATCAGTTCGCTCACCAGTTGATCGGCGCGCGATACGGAGCCTTTGGGATCATCGACAAATTGCGATTGCACCACCCGCCAGCGCTCAGCAAAGTCTGCACGGTTGGCTGAGGGGAGCGGACGGATTTCAAACTTCTCGCGCCGCTTGGCTCGCATTTCGAGGACGCCCTCAGCGCGGCGGACTTGGCCTTCCTTCTTCACGACCCGGTCGTATTCCGGACCGAAGCGCTCGCGTAATTGTTGGCTGCGCCGCTTTCGCGCGATAACAAAACTGATAACGGCAATGACTGCGACTGCCACGATCACGGCAATCAGTATGCTGATCTGATGCTGCTCCATGCAGCCTCCGGGACTACTCAAACCAAGTCAGGTATCAGATTCCGCGCGAATGAGATGGGTTGTAGACAAACTCCGGAGGTGGTCTGTGGATTTCTCAGCCCATCCAACCAAGGCTCGCTCGCAATCCGTTTCAGGTCAGGAACTCAGTCCGGCCCAGTAATCATGATCGGACGTTGCGACCAAACAGATGCAGGGCTGGAATCTGTTTCCTACTCTTTCATCATCGTGTCAATGAGTGCGTAAAGCTGGGAGCGGTCGACCACCTCGACAAAAGGCTTGCCGGAGCGTTTGTTGCTTACTATGTAGAGCGTAGGTGTGTGCTGAAGGTTGATCGCTTTCCCTAATTCCTTGTCGGCATTGATCAGAGCGGCGAGTCTGCCATCGGGATCAACTACGAAGGGCAGCTCAATTTTATGCTCCGCTGCGAATCTTTCCGAGAAGCCCCTCAGGTTCTGCGGAGTCACTTCCAGCTGATTGGCAAAAATGTAGTCGCGGAACTCATTGCCCAACGCCTTCGAGTGGGTATCGAAGTAACGCGCAAATATCGCTGCCTCGTATGACCAGTTATGAAAGGGAAGCGGAAAATCGTGGCGCACAACTGGAATCTTGTAGGTCCTGGCGGCTTCTTCGACCAGTGGCGCGGCACGGCGGCAATCGGGGCACTGCAAGTCTTCGAATACCACAATGGCAACTTGCGCGCCTTTAGGAGGACGCAAGGCGGGATTCACCGCTTGCTGAGACGAGGCGCACAACGCAGCCGCGAAGATGAATCCAATGGGTAGTGACAGAAGGGCAAACCGATTCCTGGATATGTTTTTAATCATGAAAATTTTTCAGGTCCCGCCGGGAGCCGACCATACATGCAATCCGACAATCGAACGCGCTGCCTTCATGTTAACCGAAGCGATGGCGTCCTGTAAGCTCAAGCGGACTACTCAAGTTGGCCGGAGGTGCATTCTGCGTAAACCTTGGAACCGAGAAGCCGATTCGGCAACGCGCTATAGTGAAAACTGTGTTTGTCTGAAGAATACGTCGCGAAGATTGTGAAAAATTCCTGCTCATCAAGTGTCTATCGGGCCACTCTGATATTCGGGTTAGCCGCCGTTGTATTGTTGGGCTCCGCGGCCTGCAATCGCGGGCGGCGCCGGGTATTGGAGGTGAACTACGTCTCGGCGGTGCAGGCGACGCTGCGCGATCAGGTGGCCACGGTGTACAGTCGCGTGGGCACCGTGAAGAACGGAGAGCGGGTGGACGTGCTGGAGCGAGAGAAACGTTTTTCCCGCGTGCGCACCGCTGGCGGCGTGGAGGGCTGGATCGAGCAGCGCTACCTGGTGGATCAGTCAACCTACGACGGCCTGCAGAAACTGACGAAAGAAAACCTGAGCGATCCAGTGCAGGCGCCAGGTGTTCTGCGCAACGATACGAATCTGCATCTCACCCCTGGCCGCGAGACAGAGCACCTGTATCAGCTTTCGGCCGGCGCGAAAGTTTCTGTCCTGAAGCGCGCGACGGTGCAGAAGCAGCCAGGAGTTGCCGCGCAGCCAAAAGCGGGCGCGAAAAGCTCCGGTCCCGCGCTGGAAGATTGGTGGCTGGTACGTGACTCCGAAAATCGTGTGGGTTGGGTGTTGGCGCGCATGGTGGACATCGATGTCCCGCTCGATATCGCCCAATACGCCGAAGGCCAACGCTTCGTTGCCTTCTTCGCGTTGAATCAGGTACAGGATCAGGGCAAGGAGGGCGCAGACAAAAACGTCTCACAATACTTGTGCGCGATCACCGAACCGCACGACGGCCTGCCCTACGATTACGATCAGATCCGCGTCTTCACGTGGAACGTGAGAAAGCACCGCTACGAAACTGCTTATCGCGAGCATGGACTCAACGGTGTTCTGCCGGTGACGATGACCAGTGGGAATTTCGACAAAGAGGGCACGTTGCCAGTCTTCATCCTGCGCGTGAAAGACGATAGCGGTAATGTCCGCGAACGCAAGTATAAAATGAACACGCCGATCGTTCGCCGGGTGCTGGCTCCAGGCGAGGAGAAGGAAACGCCGAAGTCGGCGCCGAAGCGTCGGCGGCGCTGATCGTCAAACTCCTTGGCGAAGCCTCGATGCTTGTCGAAGCCGCACCCAGAATTTCCCGGCTCTTTTTCTTCTGCACGAAAACCAACACTCGCAGTTTCGCAGGATCCCAGTGAGATTTGAACTCTATGACGGGATTTCCAGTGAAGGATACCGGGCCGGCGCCGGCGACGCCGATCTTGTGCAAGGAACGCAGCGTGGAAATGTGACGCAGGACTCGCCCTGCATTTTCTCCAGCGCTCACGGATGAGTGCAGCCCGTCTTCCGCAACCGCCAACCAGACTTCTGCCAGATCGCCGTCCGCGTTTCCCGTAAGCTTTCCCACTGATACGTTGAAGCGCTGCGACCCTGTCGCATCCGCTTTTGCGGAAGTGATCGCGACCGATGTCTTTTCCGTGCGAGCAGCGCTTGCGATTTCGAGTTCGGCCCCTCGACCGCTATTGCCCACGAACTGAGTTCGCCCATCCACCACCATTTGCGGGGTATACGCATCGTTTTTGAACTTGGCCCCATATTCCAATTGCCGCTGGGTCCATTCCGGCGAAGAAAAAGGATCGCTCCACCCATCGTGATTCCAATAGTCCACGTGCTCTTCGAGCGCGATGACCTCTGCGCCAGCTACTGGTTGCTGCTCTTGCAGCCGCTGCAGTAACGCATCCGCCGGTGGACAAGAGGAACAGCCCTCCGAGGTGAATAGCTCAACCACCACAGCTTTGCGGTCGGTTTCCACGGAAGATATTTGTGCCTTCGGTTTTGCAGCCAGGGCAAAGCAAACGAGAAAAAATCCGAAGAACAGCCAGAACACCGCACCCTGAAAAGTCTTCATTGCTTCATGCTCCCTGAAGCTGATGCTTCTCCATACTAGATGATGACCGGCTGGGGAGAAAGTTACGCCGTCGGAGCGGCAACTAACAGTAGAAGTCCGCAATGCTGGTCACGACCCAGCGCTGCTCGTCTTCTGTGAGTTCAGGAAACATGGGCAGCGCGAGAACTTCTCTTGCCGCACGCTCGGCTTCTGGGAAGTCGCCTTGGCGGTAGCCGAGATAGACGAAGCAAGGCTGCAGGTGCAGTGGGATGGGATAGTAGACTTCCGTCCCGATCTTGCGGGCCGTAAGGAACTCGCGCAGTTCATCGCGCCGGTAGGCGCGGACGACGTACTGATGATAAACGTGGTGGGCTTGCGCGGCAGTGGGCGGGAGTTGGATGGGTGCGGTGTTCTCATCGCGCCCAGCCGCAGACTGCTCTGCCGATGAAGTTAAGCCGGCATTGGCGAAGAACTGGTCGTAGCGCGTAGCGCACTGGCGACGGGCCTCATTCCATCCTTCCACGTACTTCAACTTCACGCGCAGGATAGCGGCCTGAATAGCATCGAGACGGCTGTTCCATCCAAACTCCTCGTGAACGTATCGGCGTGGGCTGCCGTGATTGCGCAGGCGGCGCAGGTGCGCTGCCATCTCCGGATTGCTGGTGGTGACTAATCCGGCATCGCCATAAGCGCTGAGATTCTTGGTGGGATAGAAACTGAAGGCTGCGCCGATCCCCATGGATCCTGCGCCGCGGACTTTACCGGATTCATTTCGCCAGGTTGCCCCGATAGCCTGCGCGACGTCTTCGATCAATGACAGATGAAATTCGCCCGCGAGATGCTGCAAGCGGTCCATGTCGGCGCACTGGCCATAAAGATGAACCGGCAGCAGAACGCGGAGCTTGTCGTGCTTGCTGCCGCGCAGGAAAGATTCGACCTGATCCGGATCGAGATTGAATGTCCGCGGATCGATGTCGGCAAATACGGGCCGCGCGCCGGCCCGCACGACGGCGCTCGCAGAAGCAAAAAAACTAAATGGCGTTGTGAGTACCTGATCTCCAGGTTGCACTTCAGCGGCAGCGAGAGCGAGCCACAAGGCGTCGGTGCCTGAAGCGCAACCGATCGCGTCGCCTGCCCCACAGAAATTGGCGAGTTCGCGCTCGAATCCATCGACCTCCGCCCCGAAGATGTATTGCTGCGATGCGCAAACCCTCTCGATCGCGGCGAGCACCTCGTCCCGTACCTGCAAATATTGTCGCTGCAGGTCGAGGAGGGGAACGGAGTCGAAATGCTGCGCGCCCGGTGCAGGCGGGTCGGCCCTGTGCGGATTCGACGGACTAAGCTTGGTCGGAGAGATAGTCACAGAAAACGCGATTGTAGCAGGCTGGACGGTTCGAAGACATTTCGGCTCATACCATTTCCCATAGTTATCTTCCACAAACACATGTTTTTTGTTATGGCGTTCGTGACAGGTCTGTCCCTAAGTAGCTGACGAGCATGCCCCTTAGGGTGAAATCTTTTTGGAGCACAAATTGCTTTAGCTAGGCCCGAGTAATTTGCGCAGCACCGTTGCTCCCCCACATCTTCTGGGTCACAGATCGAAAGATCACGTATGGAGGGCTTTTGATGAGTAATCGCTTCAGTTTCGTGGCTATTGTGCTGGCACTCGGACTCGTATTTGGAATGGTCTGGTCCACTCCGGCGAACGCCGACAACCTCTACGCAAGCATTCGCGGCACGGTTGTAGACCCGAGCGGCGCCGTGGTGCCAGACGCGAAGCTGATGGCGACCAACGTTGCCACGGGCATCAGTTACAACGCCACGTCTAACAAGGATGGATTGTTTACCTTCGTCCAGCTGCCCATTGGTGACTACACGGTGAAGGTTGAGAAATCGGGTTTCAAGACATTCTCAGAGAGCCGCATTCATCTCGACCTCGATCAGATATACAACCTTAAAGTCGGAATGGAGCTGGGTGTGGTGAGCGACACGATAACCGTCGATGCCAATCCGGCCCAGGTGGAAACCACCAGCATGCAGCTGGGGACCACCGTCACCTCGCAGCAGATCGTGGATATACCGCTGAATGGCCGCAACTGGACCCAGCTCATGCAGCTTCAGCCGGGAGTGCAGTCATCTTCTGACCGCTTCGGCGCGGGCGCATATTCCACAAACGGTTCCGAGACCCAGCAAAACTCTTTCCTGATCAATGGAACCGATTCGAACGACACGTCCTTAAACACTCCTCTGGTTATTCCCAGCCCGGACGCCATCGGGGAGTTCAATCTGGTCACCAGCACCATCAATCCTGAATACGGGCGGAACTCCGGCGCCGTCGTCAATGCCGCCATCAAGAGCGGGACCAATCAGTTTCACGGCGATGTTTTCGAGTTCTATCGCGATACCTTCCTGGACGCCAAGAGTTGGTTCGAGGACACTCCGGCGCCGTTCCACCAGAACGAATTTGGCGGAACGATCGGTGGGCCGATCGTCAAGGATCATGCCTTCATCTTTTTCTCCTACCAGGGTTTACGCGCCACGCAGCCGCAGGCACTGGTGAACAATCAAGTTCCTGTGGTGCTGAGCCCAGCCCAGCGAGGCGGCGACTTCTCGGCCGATACGGGCGGCTCAACTTTCAGCCCGCCTGCGTCCGGCGCGGGCGTCTCGCCCGTTCCGCTCGTCGATTCGACCGGCGTCTTGCAACCGGCGGGTACCTCATACGCCGCGCTCTTTCCGACGGGCGTGATCCCCACGGCGGATTTGAGCCCGCTATCTCTCAAACTGTTGAACCAGTATGTTCCGCTGCCGAATGCGGCCAACAATACTTTTCAATTCAATCCCACAATAACGCGCAAGCAAGACCAGTATCTCGGTCGAATCGACGAAAAGCTCACCAGCAAAGATTCTCTGTGGTTCTATGGTTTGTATCAGAACAGTCCGTTTAACGAGACCCTGCCCTTTACCGGAGCGTCGCTTCCGGGTTTCGGTAGCACCAACCCGGAGAAGACTTACGAATTCACGGTGGCGTTGAATCATACTTTTTCGCCCACCTCGCTGAATGAGGTACGCTTTGCCTATCTGCGGTTCAACTTCGTCGCGAACGGCCCCCAAACTGTGATTAATCCAACAGCCTATGGATTCACGGGCATAACCCCGCAGGTGCCCGGGCTCGAATCTCTTCCTGTGATGACTGTAGGAAGTTCCGGAAATCCCCTGTTTTCGCTTGGCTTCAGCACGAACGGTCCGCAACCGCGCGTCCAGAATACCTATCAGGTGACGGACAACTTCAGCAAGGTTGCCGGTCACCACACGATAAAGCTGGGCTTCAATATGGACCGGCTGGAGATCAATAACCCGTTTTACAATAGCTTGAGCGGCGATTATGCGTTCGGCGCGACTGGAACTTTTTCCACCGGCAACCCCGAGGCGGACTTTCTGCTTGGCTTTCCGGATACCTATGCCCAAGGCAGCGGGTCGATCATCCGAGCCCGGGCACGTGAATATTACTCGTATGGTCAAGACCAATGGCAAGTCAAACCAAACCTGACCTTGACCATGGGTGTCGCATGGGATATTGAAACGCCGTATGAGAACCTCTACGCGAAAGGGGAAGTGATGTCCGCCTTCCGCGCGGGCCAGCAATCCACCATCTTCCCCAGCGCGCCACTTGGCATTGTCTTCCCCGGCGATAAGGGAATCAACAAGTACGGCGGGCCCAACGTTCCTTACAAAAACTTTGCGCCACGCTTAGGTTTCGCCTGGAGCCCGGGAAGCTCGCATAATCTCAGTGTCCGCGGCGGTATCGGACTTTACTATAACCGCTCGGAAGAAGAGACGGCACTGCAGACACTGGGTAACCCTCCGTTCTCTTTGCTGACGGCTGGGGTCGGACAGCAGGGTGCCGCACCGAACTTTGGCAACCCCTACACCTCGCAAAATCCCGGTGTAGTACCGGGTACCACGATTACGCCGGTGACGATGGCCAATCCGTTTCCCTTTTCTCCGCCCGCGCCCGGATCGAACCCAGATTTCACGCCGTTCGAGCCGCTCGGATTCAACATGAATACCGAGGATCCGCATCTGACCTCCCCTCGATCGACAAACTTCAATCTGAACGTTCAATACCAGGTTACCAAGTCGATGATAGCTACGCTCGGTTATATAGGAGCTATCGGCAGGCACGAAATCGGCGCCTATAACCTGAATCCCGCCGGCGTATCTCCGGGAGTGAATCTCAATCCGGCCGCTCAAGCTTATGGCAGCGATATCTTCCTGGCGAGTCAGGTCAATGGTGCAGGCTTCGAGCAAGGCGCTGCCACCAACGTCATCGGGCAAATCGGTGTGCAGAAGACGGGCTTTAGCTCAAACTATAATTCGCTACAGGCATCCTTAAACCGGCGCTTTAGCAATGGATTGGGCTTCCAGATCGCCTACACCTGGTCTCGTAACTTTGACTACACTTCGAATCTTGAGAACAGCGGCTTCAATGGCCCTGGCTTCAATAACTTCAATGTAGCTCAGAATTACGGCCCCTCCGCAAATGACGCCCCACAGCGGCTGGTGGCTAACTACATCTACACGCTTCCTTTCTACAGGTACGGCCACCACTGGAGGGCGTTGACCGATGGCTGGAACCTTTCCGGCATCGCAACCTTCCAGCATGGCTTCCCGGTCGCAGTTTCGAACTCCAACCTCAACGACTTGCAGTGGTCCTACCCTGACGCGTATTACGCGCCTCCCGGCCGGGGCCAGGTCACCGGGGCGCCCTTGGGTCTCCACAGCAACCCCAGGAGTGCGCTGGCTGCCGGTCAAGCAGCCAATTGGATAAATCCGGCAGCTTTTGGACTTCCTGATCCCGGCTTTATCGGTGACGCCAACCGCAACCCATTCTATGGACCTGGGCTTAATTTCTGGGACATGGCATTGGAAAAGGATATTCACTTTACCGAGTCAAAGTATCTCGAACTGCGGCTCGAGACCTTTAATACCTTCAACCACGCGCAGTTCGCCGCTCCAAACGGAACCATCCCCGCCGCTGGTACCCCGGCGAGCCAAAACACGTTTGGACAAATCCTGGGGGTTCAGCAGGGAACGACGAACGGTGACGGTCGCGTAGTGCAGTTAGCCGGAAAAATCTACTTCTAGCTGGCCGAAACAAAGCAAGAACAAGGAGCATCCTGAGAAGGATGCTCCTTGTTCTTTTGTCTGGCGTACTTCAGCCCGCTAAAGTCATCACTTCCCAAACATCGGATAGTGGCTGGCAGCGCCCATGAAGAACAACATCACCACCGACAGAAACGCGTTGGCTCGTGATGCCAGGAAGGCTTGGCGGGCCATTGCCTTCGCTTTGTCCGGCATGGGAGTGCCGTTGGCGGCATGGTCACGCGTCCATTGAATGAGCCGCTTCTGGATGCGCCAGATGACTCCCCACACGTTCAGCAGCATCACCCAGCCGATACCGCCGCCGATGCCGATCGAAAGCAGGCGATTGCTTTCCCAGCCATGGTTGTTCAAGCTTAGAAAGAGCCAGGCTGCGGCCGCGACCACCGCCGCATAGACCACGCCGACAAACGCGCCCTTGTCGAAAATTCCTTTGCCCGGGATAAGGCAGGCGTAGAGCACGCCCCAGACAATCGTCCAGATCAGAAAGAAACTCCCCATGACCGCGCCTGCTGAGCCGCCTCCGTTGTGCGCATCTGCGCCTACGATGTTGCCAAAGTAGGCCAGGCCCGCGAGCACGGTGAGCGCCGCCGACATGCGGAACCACCACAGGGCTCGCGTCATGAGCGCGGGCATGACTTTGCCCTTAGTAGAGGCGTCGAGCTCCTTCATCAAAGGGACGTTTACCAGATTGAAGAAGTAAAGCAGTCCGATCCAGGTGATGCCGGCGAGGAAGTGAATCCAGCGGACCAGCATCAGGAAGTTTGTGTTGAAGTCTGGAGGGATGTTGATTTGGGGTCCAAAACTAAAGAAGGTTGAGCCCAAGAAAGGTGCGAGAGCGGCGCTTGCCATGATGCCTCCTTAAGATTTCACCGGTGGAGTTCATCCCAAGAAAATGGTCCGGTTGCACTATGCCGGGAGGAAGCCCACGCGAGGAATTGTACACAACGGCCTGCGGGTACCCCCTCTTCCGGCGAACTATCACATTTCTGTAACAATTCTTGGCCATCGGTACAAAATCTGATTCGCGCAAACTTACGGTTGAAAAGCGCGGGGAGACGCCGTATGGTACTCGCAGCTACCTGCCGGGCGGCGCAGCCCCGTGAAGGGGGCGGCGAGGAGGCAGGTTGTCCCCCCGTGTTCCTTGTGCGGAAGGCCGCGAGGAAACCGCTGTTACATTGAGCTGGTCCTGAGGCAAATGCCGAAGGAGCAAATGGATAGGTTGCGGTTCAAAAGAACCTTAGGAGATCGGCTATGGAGAGCAGTAAGCCGGCACAAAACATTCAGGATTCCTTCCTTAACACGGCACGCAAAGAGAGATTGAGCATCACCATTTATTTGCTCAGTGGAGTGAAGTTGACGGGCCGGATTCGTTCCTTCGATAAGTACTCGGTGGTTCTGGAGGCCAACGGACAGGAGCAGTTGATCTTCAAACATGCCATCTCGACCGTGGTGATGGGTCGGACGATGGCGCATGCGGCGCACCTGGCGCATTCCGACGGGAAGACTGTGCCTGCAACCGGGGCAGCATCGTCGCCTGCTTCCACGGCGGCTTCGGCCGCCAGTGCTTCCGGTACCGAAGGGTAAGGCGTTTTCGGATTGCGCAAGTCTCACCCCAAGAAGACTCGTGTTCACGCAGCCCGGGCTGAACAGGCGTCACTCGGTAGCGCGCCGGCGTCGGGTGAGCCCGAGCAGGAGCGCGCATTCTTAGTTGGGATCGAAGTGCGAACGCGCGGACGCAGCGGGACAAAAGTGACCGCGCAGGCGCAGGCCGCACGAGATGCCGCGTCCGTGACGAAGGACGAGAAGGTTGGCCTGGCGGCTCATGCCTCGGCCAGGTCCTCCAGTAATAAGCCCAGCATTCCCGAGTTTGACGCAGAAGAGTCCCTGGCCGAGCTGCGTACGCTCGCGGGGAGCGCGGGGGCGAAAGTTGTTGGCGAAATTCTGCAGCGGCGCGACCGGCCCGATCCCGCGACCTTGATCGGCGCAGGCAAGCTGGAAGAGATAGCGGGTGCGGCCGCCTCCATGAATGCCGATCTTCTTCTCTTCGATCACGACCTTACAGCTTCCCAGCAGCGCAATATAGAAAGGATCGTCAAGCGGCGCGTGATCGACCGCACCCAACTCATCCTGGATATTTTTGCGCGGCATGCGCGTACGCGGGAAGGTCAGTTGCAAGTGGAGTTGGCTCAGCTGCAATACATGCTGCCGCGGCTG
>Ga0307474_10000444_pt1 | contig 29718 bp, 26 predicted proteins | sample atmos_gasesECM1C_2_FD_203312 | JGI IMG/M metagenome (GOLD analysis project Ga0307474, IMG submission 203312) | Hardwood forest soil microbial communities from Morgan-Monroe State Forest, Indiana, United States - atmos_gasesECM1C_05 | ecosystem: Environmental > Terrestrial > Soil > Temperate... | reverse complement strand
GCCCGCTTGCGCGCGGGCTGGCTGTCATGTCGTGCGGCGGCTACTTCTTTGGTAGCGCAAAACAGTTCGCGCCGCTGGCGTTGGTTTTGTCGAGCCAGATCGGACGGGTGTAGAATTCGAGATGTTTTGTGCCCGGCTTCTCCCCGGATTCCAGGAGCGTCTCGGCGGCGAACATCAGGTCATGGCCTTGCTCGGTCGCCTTGTAGCTCAGGAACTTGTAGAAATTGCCTTGATTGACCTGGTCGCAGTCGAGCTGGGAGCCTTCGCCGGAGGCATAGACCTTGACCTGGTCGATCTTGCCGGCGTTGCGAATCGCCTGCGCCGCGCCCGACTGCATGATGCCCCAGAAGCCGACGCTGGCGCAGAGATCCGGATGCTGCTGGATCACGGTGGCGGTGGTGTTCAGCGCAGTGTTGGCGTCCCAGTTAGCGGCCTGGTTGGAGACGACCTTGATGGCCGGATCCTTGTTGAAGACCTCCATGATGCCGGCGACCTGGTCGACGCTGGCGGCTGCGGTCAACTCGCCCTGGACGATCTGCACCTTGCCCGATTTGCCCGAGCCCGTGCCGCATGCCTTGACGACGTCCTGCGCCAGAATCCGGCCGATCTCGTTCCAGTCGGCGCCGACAAAGGCGCCCGACTTGTAGTTCGAGGACATGTTGATCTGAATGACGTGGGTGCCCTGGGCCTCGGCGCGCTTCAGATCCTTCATCAAGAGCGTAACGCTGGGGTTCTGCACAATCAGCACGTCAGGCTTCTGGTCGACCAGTGCGGTCAAAGCCTGCTGCATCGCCGACGGGTTGTTGTTGGGATCGCGTACGACATATTTCATGCCGCGCCATTCGGCTTCCTCCTGCACGACGCGGCCCCATTCGTCCGACAGCGGTACGCCGAGCGCGATCGGCAAATAGGCGATGGTCTTGCCCTTGAGCGACTTGTCATAGTCGGAGCGCAGTTCGCGTGCGGTCTTGGTGCCGCCTTCCTCCTGCGCCTTCGTCACCAGCGGCAATGCTGCCAATGCGAGGCCCGCGACGACGGCCATCCACTTCCACCCGATTGTCATGAAACTCCTCCCTGTGTTCTTGATTTGATGCGTTGCGATTGGTCCGGTCGGCCGGGCTCTTCTTGATTGTCGATCTGCTCTCGATCTGCTCTTAATCTCCTTGGCGCGCAGTCTCCTCGTCGCGCGGATGCAGGAAGTTATCGAGCACGATGGCAGCGAGCAGCACGATCCCCTTGATGATGTTCTGCACCTCGCTGTTGACGTCCATGATGGTGAAGGCGTTGAGGAGCGTCCCGATCAGGACGCAACCCACCACCACGCTAAACACGCCGCCGCGACCGCCGACGAGGCTAATGCCACCGATCACGACCACGAGCACGACATCGAAAATCATCGTCCCTTGCGTGATCGCCATCTGAATACTGCCCGTGGTACCGATCCAGACGAGACCCGCGATCCAGGCAAGCAGGGCGACCAGCACATGCTCGAGCACGATCAGAGGGCGCAGCGCGACGCCGGAGAGTCGCGTGGCCTCTGGATTGTCGCCTTGCGCATAGATGAAGCGGCCGACCGAGGTCTGCGACAGGAAGAGATGGATGGTCAGCGCCGCAACTGCGAACACGAAGATCGGCACGGGCACGCCTAACAGGTGGCCGGCACCGAGATACATCAGCGCCGGCGCGTCCTTGGGCGCGTAGACCACCCAGGCCGGCGCAAACCAGAAGGCGAGTCCATAGATGACAAAGCCGGCGGCCAGCGTGACGAACAGAGCCGGCGCTTCGACGAAGGCGACCATCACGCCGTTGATGACACCGATCGTCAACGCAAGGCCAAGTGCGACCAGGCAGGCCCAGCCGATTGGCATCCCCTGCTGCATCTCGTTCAGGGCGATCGCCCATGAACCTGCCATGATCGCGACCTCGCTCAAGTCGATGCCGCGGCTGATCACGATCAGCCCCATGCCAAGGCCGAGGATTCCGAGGATCGAAATGCTACGCAGCAGGTTGAGCAGATTAGAGACCGTGGCAAAGCCGTTCAGCGTCAGCCCGAAGACAATGACCAGCGCGATCGTGATCAACAGCACGATCTGCTCCTGGGTCGGCTTGGTCAGTGCGAAACGAAAGCGGGGAGTGTTTGCCGGCGCAAGCGGCGTTTCAACGGCCACGACGCACCCCCGGCGCAGCGCGCGACATATCTGTGGTGGACAGGGCTGTGCCCATCACATCCTCCCGAATTATTTTCTGCTTGCTCTCAACTTTCCACGGGTTTGCGTCAGACGTCAAATGGCAAATGAAGATCGCCGGTATGGCGACACGGAAATTGTCTCGCTCGACACTTGCGGTGCGCTTGCAAGCGCCAGGGCTGGCGTTTCAAACAATGTTTCAAATCGTCTGCCGTCAACACGCTCAACGCAACGCGTTGATCTTCGCGCGTATCAATCGATGTCGCGTACGTCGGCCGCGCGTGCTTGAGAGGGAATCGCAGCGAGACTTATTCCGGAAGCCGCAAAATCTCACAAGCCGAGCCGGTCTTCGCTGCGGGCGCGAAGGGCACGCGGATCACAAGCCCTTGCGAGCGGGAGAGGTTGGCGAGCAGGGAGGAGTCCTGCTTGGTGACGGGGCTTGCGACCACGGTGCCATCGGCGCGCTCCTCGATGACGGCCCGCAAATAGTCTTCGCGGACATCGTTGGCGCCGAGATCGCGCCCGAGCAGCGCGGTCTCAGTCCGGTGATGGACGATCGTGTTGCCGAGGAGGGCACGAATCAGCGGAACTACAAACAGGAAGGTGCACACGTAGGAGGAGACAGGATTGCCGGGCACGCCGATCACCCGCATGGAACCGAGCCTGCCATGCATCATGGGCTTGCCCGGCCGCATCGCGATCTTCCAGAACGCCATCGCAACGCCTTCGGCATCGAGCGCCTTCTTCACCAGGTCATGGTCGCCGACCGAGGCCCCGCCTGTCGTGACCAGGATGTCGGCGCCAACATCGCGCGCGGCCCTGATCCCGGCGGTGGTGGCGGCCATGGTGTCGGCAGCGACGCCGAGATCGACCGTCTCGGCGCCTTCGCTTCGCATCAGGGCGCGCAGTGCGTAGCCGTTGGAATAGACGATCTGGCCGGGCCCGGGCTCGTTGCCGGGCATCACGAGCTCATCACCGGTGGCAAGCAGCGCGACCTTCGGCCGCCGCCGCACCGGCAGTTCCGGATAGTTCATGCTGGCAGCGAGCGAGAGGTCGCGGTCGGTGAGGCGGTTGCCGGCTTTCAGGAGCACGTCGCCTTCGCGGAAATCGACGCCGGCGGGGCGGATATGTCTTCCTGAAATGGCGACTTCCTTGACCGTGATGGAGGTGCCGTCGGCAACCGTATCTTCCTGGATCACGACCGCGTCGGCGCCATCGGGAATGACGCCGCCGGTGAAGATGCGGGCCGCTTCGCGCGGGCCAAGGGTGCGATCGAAGGGACGGCCGGCGGCAACCTCACCGATCACCTCGAGTGTTGCGTTGACTAGAGCGGCATCGGCCGCACGCACCGCATAACCATCCATCGCCGACATTGCCTGCGGCGGCTGAGTGCGCCGCGCCGCGACGTCCCGCGACAGCGTGCGGTGATGGGCGGCATCGAGCGCGGCCATCTCCTCATTGAGCGGCTCGCTGCCTCTCAGGATCGCGGCAAGCGCGTCCGCAACCGGCATCAGGGCCAAGGGATCGAACTCCGCTGTTGTGTCCCCGTCGGGATCATAGGTTCGCGCGTTCTAGCCGACCAAGGGCGGGGAGGCAAAGCTCGGCTCGTCGCCTCACGATGAATCGTCGCCGGCGCCAAGCCGGAAAGATGCTGCATTTTCCACCGGGATATGTATGGTCGGCGTCAGCTCGCTCAACTAGGCTCTCCGCATGGGTGAGTGGCTTGTTACGCAATTTCCCGTTTGGGTATCCCGTTTCAGAACTGGATGGTGATTGCGATCACGATTCTACTGGCCTCGGCCTTGTTCGCGGGGCTGACACGGAGGTGGCGACAAGGGAGACCGCGCGCTGAGCCGATCGCTTCTCAAAGCTGAGGTTCGATCGCCGCCTTGTCGATGACCGACCAGACGCGCACGATCTTGTCTTGCCAAAACTCGTAAAAGACGTTCTCGGCAAAGGAGACGCGCTTGCCGTTGATGTCGAGCCCAAGGAATTGTCCGTTTGGGGAACAGTCGAAGGCGAGCCGGCTCGCGACATAGGGCGGATCCGAGATCAGCAATTCAATGTTGAAATGAAGGTCCGGAATGTCGCGAAAGTCCTTCTCCAGCATCGAGCGATAGCCTGACAGGCCGATCTTCCGTCCATTGTGGGAGACGTTCGCGTCAACGAACTTTCCGAGCTTGAGCCAGTCTTGCTCGTTCAGGCAGGCGATGTAGCCCCGGTAGATGTCGGCCAGGTCGGATTTGCTCACGGCAACTGCTCCCGTCTCTCCGCCATGTCTGGGTTGCCTAAAAGGACGTGGTGCGGATCAAGGGATGCGCCTCGTCGATGGCTGGATCAGGAATCTGCGCAAAGGCCACGGCCCCAACCCAGAAATGGGTCGGGGCCGTCCGGACGGTTGAGCCGCGGGCTGGCACGGCACGGGGCTTAAAACCCAGAACCGTCGAAAAGGTTCCGGGGTGGCGAGCTCCAGACCAAGCCGGTTTCCGTCGTTGAGCGCCACGTGAGGGCTCAATATTTATGGATCATGGATCGGGCGGAGAATTCTAAATTTATGGATCATGGATCGGGCGGAGAATTCTAAATTGCCCCATGATCACCTTGGAACTTGCAGGTGAACCGTCATGACGTCGGCAGTGGAGAGCGAATCGGACACAACAATATTGGTAAGACCTGTAAAAGCGAGGGCTCCGGGTTCCACGACTGTTTGTCAAAGCCGCAATAGGCGCCCGGATAAACTGCTCATCAGTTTGATTTTTTCGGATGCTTTTTTTGTTTAGGCCCAGCCAGGGCATCGTCGCCCTGGCACGGCCAAGCATCTCTGAATGCTTCGATAGCAAGGGTAATCCCAGCCTCGTTCAGTCGATCCGGATTCCTGTCGATGTAACGCAACAGGACCTTGGCGCTTTCCAGGGTGCTACCTTGCGCCGGAGGGCATCCGCGCACGTCACCTGGCAGGTTCGGCGCAAAGAGCATCGCAGTCTCAATCATTCCCTCGCATGAGCCGGCGGACCGGGCCTCGGCGTTATCGTGAAACGAGCCCCCAACAAATAGCTGGCAGTATTTCTCCGCATCCGGTCCCGTATCGACAACCGATCCTTTGGCATTTCCGGCGACGAAAAAGGCCAGGGTGGCAGCAACAATGATATAGACCCGCATTATGATTCCCCGAATACGCGCTCCGCGATATTCAATTTCGTGCCTCTCTGGCAACACTGAGGCGATAAGACTGGAAATCACAATAACCTCGCTCCGCTACCAAGGTTGGGTCGCGTCGCATCTGCGGCGGGGTGTATTACGTCGCTGACCCGGCGAGAAGCTCGGCCCTCAGGACCGAGAATAGTCACGGCCAATGTGCGCGATTTGAGACGGCTCAAGCAAGGCCCGACCAATGCAATCAGGTCTGCCACATTGTGCAATCCGTCCAAAGACGCAAGGCCGCTCGCTTCTGTGCAGAGCGGCCAATCACCACGACCTGAACGATGTCACTGTGTTTGCTGACGAGCAGAACCCGGAGGGCGCAAGCTAACGATCGGAACTCAGTTGCACCGTTTGGCGCCCATCGTTTATCGCTTTGAGCTCGTTTACGTATGCCTCAGGCTTCATCAAATGGAATGGAGCCTTCAGGCCCATAAAACTCGCTATGCGGCCAATAAAAAGGGTGCAGTTGGCGGTTTCAGCATTCCATAACGGCGAGGTCTCCTGGAGATGTTTGATATAAGCAAACACCTTCTTGGCGTCAGCCTCATTCAAATAGACACGATAGCTCGCCGTCAAATATTCCTCATCAAGATCGCCATATGTCGCCCCTGTCATAGAGGGTACAAATATAAGGTGTCCCAAGATGTACGGCACCGTATCGCCAGCCGGAGCCAAACCCGCGACATCGACCTGCTTTTCGCTCGTCTTTCCGTACCAGACGAATGCGTGCCCGTAGGTCGCCGCGGTGCGGGCACGAAAATCCACGTAATACGGTCCTTTGCCCACAACCCTTCGAACCGGCTTTACATCCGATGTCGAGTCAGGGGCGTTCGGTGCAGCAGAGGCCATCGTCACAGCAGGCTTTACCGAGAGCTTGGCGGGAGCGCCCTGTTGCTGTTGATCAGCGCGCGCCGCGAGTTGTTGTGCGCTGCTGCTTTCGAGGCCCAAGGCCAAGGAGGCAGCGAGGACGGCGACGCCGGCCAAAAATTCCAGACCTGGGTTTTTCCGAATCACTTTCTCACCTTCAAGCGTTCGCGTAGCCCTAAGACTCCGAACCAAAACGGCCGATGTCACGATTAATCCGCACCGCCAGACGACTGCCCCCAGCCGAAAGGGTTGGAGGCGCATAAGGCCGAGCAACCCCTCGGGTTAGCCCTTGGTTACCAGCGGGGCTGGAGCAGGAGCCTTACCGATCGGATATTTACCGACCGGGGATTTCCCGATGGGGCTTTTGCCAGGCCATTTGCCAACGGGCGCGGCTTGGACAACCGGTTGCGGATGCGGCAGGTCCGCAGCTACGGCTGTTCCCATGAAAGCCAAAGACGCAGTGCCAGCGATAACGAATTTCAGCATGCTAGGTCCCCTTGCAACTAGTAATGAGTCTGGAGTTAACCCGATGCTCGTTATTGGCGCAACAAATAGACTCCGTAGGCGACGACTGCAGCGCCCTTTTTCAAGCGGATGTTGCAAAAATGGCACTGGATTTGAGCGATTCAGTGGTCGCCCGGAGGATGCAGCCGCGCTTGAGGAATCATTTGGAAGATCTGTATCCGAGGATCGACGGGAAAACCCGGCCGGTACGCGCCATATACGCGCGATAGCTGTCGCCGAAGGCTTCCAACATCATTCTCTCTTCCCTGGCAACGCGGCCAAAAAACAGAGTCCCAAAACCGACCAAGCCCGCGAGACCGGCAATCCAGTTAGGCAGCAATAATGCCTGGGCGATAGCCCAAAGCCAAAACGCTGCATACATGGGGTGTCGAACCCTCCGGTAAATGCCGTCCGTGATGAGTTGATGGCCTTCCCTTACATCGAGACTGATCGACCAATTCCGTCCGAGCGCGCGATGCGTCAGGTGAAACATACCCAAAGCCGCAATCGCAAAGAAAAGTCCCAGCCAAGCGAACAAGGGATGAAAGCTGTAAGCCGTGAAACGAGGAATCCCTGTCGCTACGTAGACGAGCGGGAGAAGTCCAAGTCCTGTAAGAGACATGAGCAGTAGCGCAGTTTCCACGGGGCCACGAGCGCTCCGTACAATCTTTTCGCGGCGAGAGCGCCGCGCGTATTCATAACGTATGACGTACCAGCCGATCACCAAGGCGACGAAAATGACTTTTGAAATGGTAGCCGTCATTTTGAATCAGGCTGCCGCGCCCGGACTTCCCAGCAGTCCGCTCTCTGACAACGGCGCGCTCGCAATAAGTCCCCCGTCGTCAGCGATCATCGACAAGGCGCCATCCGGGGCGAGCGTCTGGGATTTGGCCGAAATAGGTCCGCATGTGAGCATAAAGTAGTCGTACGATGCTCGCCTATCGTTTCCGCTGACGAACTGGTTGTGCAAGCGGAAGAAATGGAGGCGGATACGTCGATAAATCTCGTCGTTAAGCATTCGACTAAGTCTCACGACCCTGACGGTCGCTTCGTTTTCTGTCGACAAGCCCATTTCGGCCATTGGCCGGCTTTTGTAGAAGTTCAATGGGTCGGTGAGGGCCTGATAGTCCCCCCAGAAGATCGCTCGCGACTTGGCGACGCGTTCAATCGCGGTGCGAAAGCGTATTGCCTTCGGGTGCAGGCCGACCTTGAGTATGGATGATCCAACGCTCAAGAATGTGACGGGCATTTTGTTCCGACCGAGCGCAGGCTCCAGCTTCAGGGCGCGATCAAGTAAATCAACCGCAAGTACGGCGCCAAGACTGTGCCCTATGACCAAAATTTCGTCTGCGGCAAAGTTGCTCGCCGCAGCCACGAGGTCGGTGGCCAACCTGTCTAATCTTTGCTCGATTTCCGAATTGCCGCGTCGAATATACTGGCGAGAAAAAATCCAATCGTCGAACAAGTCGCCCACGTGCAGCCAGCGCCACGGACCGGCCAAAACGGCCGCGAACCCGAAGAGACCGCTAGCGGTAGCGATGGCAATTGATCCGGTGATTTTGAATGCAAACACGCCAATCAAGAAGGCGGCCGCGAGGAGCAGTCCGAACATGACGAATGGATAGAGAAAGAAACCTGCGTAGCGCCAGTTGGCCAGCAGGTAACGCCAAAGAGTGCCGGACAACACGAAATCCAGAAACGCAAGAATGCCGACGGAAATGCGTGAGCCAATGCTTCGACGCCCGAAAGCGTCAATGACGTCGTGCCACCGGACCAGACGGTAATCGGTTTCGACCTGCCAATCGGGGCCGGTTGTCGTCACATTCCATCGTATTTGATCGGCGGTATCATGCAAACCGTCAACTGCCGCTTTCACTGACCAGGTACGTTGGAACCTGGCTATTTCGCGCACAAAGCGTCGTTGCGCGCTGACATGCGACGTGATTGGATCATAGCCGCCAATATGGAATACCAGCCGCTTCGCTACAGACTTTCCGGTCATTGTCCCGCCCGCGACTCGTCGTCTCGCCCGCGCTATCCGCGGCTTCACGCGTCACTCGTTGCTCACACGTCAATAGACCTGTAATTCAAGGACATAGCGAACCGTCTGACGTCAAGGGTTGTCAAGAGAGAATCGGGGAAGATGTGTTGACTTATTTTGCCCTCCCTACCGGAACCGCTCGAACAATAGTGTCGATCGGCGCGGCCTTGCTTATGGGATTGTCTGGCAGTGCGCCCTCTCAAGCAAAGGACGAGTTATCATCTGCAGAGAGGTGCCTATCGGCAAATTTCAACCTCTCGCTGGGTGCACAATTGCCCCGCACGGCGGCGCGTTTGAAATCTGGTGAGCCGCTAAAGATTGTAGCGATTGGATCATCTTCGACAGTGGGACTCTGGGTGCTTAGGTCCGCGGCCACATATCCGGAGGTGATGCGCCGAGAGCTCTTGAGACTTAGATCCAACGCCACGATCAAGGTCATCAACAGCGGTCGAGTCGGCGACACGATCCCGGGCAACATCGCTCGCTTCGAGCGTGACGTTTTCGCGCACACGCCTGACCTCGTTGTCTGGCAATTGGGTACTAATGACGTTGCTTGGGGTGGTCGACCGGACGACGGACTCAAGAGAAGCGTTCTTGAAGGGGTAAGGGCACTTAAGGCAGGCTCTTCGGACGTCGTGTTGATGGACATGCAATATGCGCCACAGGTGCTCGCTTCAGCGAGCTACTCAACGATGGAGGCCATCATCGCCGACGTCGCAAAGCAGGAAAGTGTTGGACTATTCTCTCGCTTCGCGCTGATGCGAAACTCGATTGATGCCGGGGTTGCGCAGAGCGCACTTGTAACGTTTGACGGATTGCACAACACCGCCGATGGCTATGATTGCATTGGACGAGCCCTTGCCCGAGCCATCTCGACGAGTGCGCGTTGACGGGCCTGGCTCGGCCGAATCAAAAGCTGCGCCTTCGCATGAGTTGGGCCCTGGCGGGGACAGCGGCGCCAAGCGTGCAGATGCCCGAGAACGCCAACAAGACCAAATTCTCCTCGGCGATCACCGCGACAGCCGCTCACGGTGGGTGACAGCAATTCGCGCCGACGCTGTCAGGAGGTGCGCTCATGCAACATTATGTCAGCGAACTTATTGACTTATTACTGGTGCTTGTCGCCGCGTGGATGGTGCCAGCCGTCATCTTCGTGATCTACGCATATTTTGCACGTCTTAAGTACCCGGTGAGCGAATCGGTCTTTGGACGTGTGGTCGTCATTTCCTTCTTCATCATAACCACGTCGATTTGGCTCCCTATTATTGTGGGAGCGCTAGCCCTATCGCTGATCGGTCATTTGTGGTCTCGCTTCAGGGCAAAACCACGCGTCGACGGTGCTGACCGACACCGATCCTGAAGCCCAGGTCATGCGAAGTCCGGCGTGGCTTTGAAGCCGTCTGTCCGGTCAAGCGGGCGACGACACCGGAACCATTATTGAGACTAGATCCCTAGCGCGTCCAGCGCCTCGGCAATGTCCGCCGACGACTTCACCTGCACCGCGTGAATGCCGACAGCGCGGGCGCCTTCGACGTTTTCGGCGACATCGTCGAAGAACACGATGCGCGAGGCGGGAACGCCGATCGCCTTCACCACGTGGTCGTAGGCCGCAGCGTCAGGTTTGCGCAGGCCAATGCTGGAGGACAGGAAGACTTCACGGAAATGGCTGAGCACGTCGGCGTAAGCGCTGGAAAAATATTCGACATGCGGACGGTTGGTGTTGGAGAAGGCGTAAAGCGGCAAATGCTTGCCGGCCCGCGCAAGCTGGTTTGCGATATCGGGCATCTCGCCGGCGAAGATGGCGTTCCAGCCCTCCAGGAATTGCGCGTCCGAAATGCCGATGCCAAGCGAGCGTCGCAGGGCCTCGAAATATTCGGCGTCTCCGAGCTTTCCGGTCTCATGGTGCCGGTAGGATTCGTCAGGCGTGAAACGCGCGGCGAGGTCGGAGGCAACGCAGCCGGCATGACCAGCCCAGCAGGCGAGCGCCTTGCCGAAATCGATGTTGATGACGACTCGGCCGAGGTCGAACAGGAGCGCATCGGCGGCGCCAGGCGAAAGGGCAAGAAGGGACATCCGAGGTCAAATTCCGTAATGGCGCTTGCGTTCGGCGCGGAACGTCGCGCTCACAAATCCGACGTCACCGAGGCCGCGGTGAAGTTCCTGCGAGTACAGGCAAGCTGTGAGGATCAGGACGCCCGCTGCAACGATTGCGGTTGCCAAGGTGGGATTGGAGCAGACCGCAGTCAATATGCTCTCGATTCGAGCGGGTGGAGGCGAGATGCAGACAGAGGCAAGCGGCCGCGCGAGCACGATAGCTGCTACGACAACGCCACACGCATTTGCAACCGAGAGCGAGGCTGCCGCGATGGCGAGACCCTTGGTGAGCGAGAGCAAGATATCCATGACCTTGACGATGAGGAGGCACAAGGCGAAATAGATGCCGAACGGTGCCCATGCCTCGAATTCGCCCGACCATGCTGCCTGACGCTCAAAGAGGGGGAGCGCAAAGATGCAGCCGAGTGCCAGCAAATTCGTCTTGATGAATTCCGGGAACTTGCAGCGAAGCAGGAGAGAATTGGCTTTTTCGACGAGGTCCAGCACCGCGCAGGCGATCAGGCCTGCGGCAAATCCGCCAAGATGCACGCTCCAGTCGATCCGCGAATTGGTCAGTGCGATCGCGAGATTCAATCCAATGTTGACGACGAAGAAGCTTGCGGGAAAATCCAGCCGGCCGAGGATCCAAAGGCACAACAGGGCGCCCAGAATGCCGGATGTAGCGCCGGAGGCTCCGGCCGTCAGATAGGGCGTCGCGTGAATAAAATACCCGGCAAGGCCGCCAAAGATAAGCGAGCAGGCATAGATGAAAAGGAAATAGGCCGGACCCACCCGCTTTTCGAGATGTCCACCCCACAGCACCAGGCAAAGCATGTTGCTGGCGAGATGGACCAGATTGAAATGCAGGAAGCCGTAGGTCACCAGTCGCCAGTATTCGTGGCGTTGCAGCGCGAGCGAGTACATCGCTCCATAGCGATACAAGACCTCGGCCGGAATGGCCGGGCCAGCCGACTGGTTAAGACAGAGGCCATAGACGACGATATTCACCGTCAGCAGCAGATATACCGCGGCGTGTGGGATCTCGATGAAGCCCTGGCCTGTCCGACGTCCCGTCATGCGTGATGCATCCAACGAAAGCAGCGCTGTCTAGCTCAATAGTGATACGGTTCGATGTCGAGCAGCGGGAACGCGCTGAACACGCCGGGCGCATTGGCGGCTGTGGCCGGATGTAGATAGGACTTGTTGAGCTCGGCAAAGGAGGTGACGCCGAGCAGGCCCAGGGTGCGAATCACCTCGTCCTCCAGGAGTTCCAGCATGCGCAGCACGCCGGTCTCGCCGGCAGCTGCCAGCGCCCAGCATTGTAGCCGGCCGATGCCGACAATGTCGGCGCCGAGCGCAATCGCCTTTACCACGTCCGAGCCGCGGCAGAAGCCGCCGTCGACCATGATCTTCGCGCGCCCCTTCACCGCGTCGACGATCTCGGGCAGCACATGCATGGCACCGCGGCCATGATCGAGCTGGCGACCGCCATGGTTGGAGACGTAGATCCATTCGACTCCGTGATCGAGCGCGATCAACGCGTCTTCTGCCGTGGCAATGCCCTTGATGATCAGCGGGATCTTGTACGTCTCCTTGATCAGCTTCACCGTCTTCCAGCTCAGCGCTTTCTGGAAATCGCCGCCGGTGGAGCGCAGCCGGCTTTCGCGCACATAGCGCTTGGCGATGTCGCGTTCACGCCGGCTGTAATGGGCGGTGTCGACGGTCAGACAAAAGGCGGTGTAGCTGTTGGCAATGCTGCGGGCCACGACATCCGCGACAAAGGCGTCGTCGCCGCGCACATAGAGTTGATAGATGCGCAGCGCGTCAGGGGCGGCTTCCGCAACCTTCTCGAGCCCCGGCTCGGAGACCGAGCTGAGCATATGCGCAGCACCAAATCGGCCGGCCGCCTTGGTCACTGCGGCGGCGGCCGCGTTAGGTTCAAAAATCTCCAGTGCGCCGACCGGCGCCATCATGACAGGCAGCCGCATCTTGCGGCCGAATCTTTCCACCGATGCATCGACGCGAGAGACGTCGCGCAGCACACGCGGCCGGAAGGCGATCTCGTCCAGCGCCATCCGGTTGCGGCGCAGCGTGGTCTCGGTCTCCGCACCGCCGACGATGTAGTCCCAAGCGTTCTGGTTGAGGTCGGCGCGCGCCTTGCGGATGAACTCGTGCAGGTTCTGGAAGGGGTCATTGCTCGCGCCGAGCTCGACATTCCGCGTTGGCTGATGCGGTGTCGCGTCGTTCATGACATGCCTCCCGGACCCGTGATACGTGGTTCTACCTCTCGCGTATCGCGTCGTGCGGCGCCATGCCATCCTAATTTTGCATGGCTTGCGCGCGAAGTCGGGCGTAGGGTCGCGCCGCGAGCCTGCCGGCGATCGCTTGAGGACGACCGAATGACCGAGCCGCTGCTGTTTACGCCGCTGTCGATCCGGGACGTGACCTTCCGCAATCGGGTGGTGGTGCCGCCGATGCACCAATATTCCGCCACCAGGGGCTTTCCGACCGAGTGGCACATGGTCAATGCCGGCAAGTTCGCCGCTGGCGGCGCGGGGCTTGTCATCGTCGAATCGACCAAGGTCGAGCGGCGCGGTTGCGGCACCATCGGCGATCTCGGCCTCTGGGACGACGCATTCGTGGCGCCGCTCAAACGGATCACCGACTTCATCAGGCAGCAGAATGCCGTGCCCGGCATCCAGCTCGGCCATTCCGGGCGCAAGGCGCGCGCTTATCGGCCTTGGGAGGGCGGTGGCCCGCTACAGCACACTGACGAGATCGAAGATTGGGACGCCTGGACGCCGGTCGCCCCCAGCGCCATCGCCCACAGCGAGAAATGGCCAGTGCCGCGGGCGCTGGAACGGAGCGAAATCAAAGATCTGGTGCGGGCATGGGGCGAAGCGGCGCGGCGCGCGCACGCGGCCGGTTTCGAGGTACTGGAGTTGCATGGCGCGCACGGCTACCTCGTGCACGAGTTTCTCTCGGAGTTGTCGAACCAGCGCACCGACGAATATGGCGGCTCGGAGCCGAACCGGATGCGCTTCCTGATCGAGGTGACGGAGGCGGTCCGAGCCCACTGGCCAGAGACCAAGCCACTGTTCGTGCGGCTGTCGGTTGAGGATCACGCCGGTTGGGGGCCGGAAAATAGCGTCAGGCTCGCAAAAATCCTCAAGTCCAGGGGTGTCGACGTCGTCGACTGCTCCTCAGGTGGGATTACCGACCAGGCCCCGATTCTCGGCAATGAGATCAAATACAATTACCAGGTGCCGCTCTCCGATTACCTCCGGACCCATGCGGGAATCATGACCATGGCGGTCGGACTGATCATCCACGGCGACCAGGCGGAGGAAATCTTACAAAATGGTAAGGCGGATCTGATCGCGGTCGGGCGGGAAATCCTCAACAATCCCAATTGGCCGATGGATGCTGCCTTGAAATTGGGCGCGAAAGAGGTGTTCCGGAACGTGCCCCCGCAGTTCGGCTATTGGCTGGGCGTGCGGGCGAGGCGCGGCTTTGGCACAAAACCGTCAACTTGGCAGGTTGGCCTTGAAGAAACCAGAAAGGTATTGTGAGCATCTGATTTCGATCATACTTGATCCGATTGGGCGGCACCGGATCAGCTCAAAGCGCGGAAGGCAGCGGCGGCAATGCGAAAGAATTGGCTCTTCTTGATGGGTTCCGTAACCGGCGTGTGCCTGACCCTCGTTGTGACGGGTCCGCAAAGCGCGCATCTGATCGCACGTGCGATGGCAGCCGGCGCTGATACCTATTCGCAGCTCAATCTGTTCGGCGAGGTATTTGAGCGTGTGCGCGCCGACTATGTCGAGAAACCCGACGATTCCAAATTGGTCGAGGGCGCGATCAACGGCATGGTGACCTCGCTCGATCCGCATTCGCGCTACATGAACGACAAGGCCTGGCGCGAAATGCAGGAGACGACGTCCGGCGAGTTCGGCGGGCTCGGTATCGAGGTCACGATGGAAGATGGCCTCGTCAAGGTCGTGGCGCCGATCGACGACACGCCGGCGGCTCGCGCAGGGCTTCTGTCCGGTGACTTCATCACCCAAATCGACGGCGAGCAGGTGCAGGGCCTGACGCTCGAGCAGGCCGTCAACAAGATGAAGGGCGCGGCCGATACCAAGACCAAGCTTACCATCATCCGCAAGGGCAAGGATGCACCTTTCGATGTCTCCATTACGCGCGAGATCATCCGCGTGAAGCCGGTGCGCTACCACACCGAGGGCGGCGACATCGGCTACATCCGCATCACCTCCTTCAACGAGCAGACCACCGACGGCCTGCACAAGGCAATCGGCGACATCGAGAAGCAGATCCCGGCCGAGAAGCTCGCGGGCTTCGTGGTCGACCTGCGCAACAATCCGGGCGGTCTGCTTGACCAGGCGGTATCGGTGTCGAGCTCGTTCCTCGCCCGCGGCGAGGTCGTATCTACCCGCGGTCGCAATCCGGAGGAGACCCAGCGATTCACCGCGCGCGGTGGCGACCTGACCAAGAGCAAGCCGCTCGTGGTCCTGATCAACGGCGGCTCGGCCTCTGCGTCGGAAATCGTCGCTGGCGCCCTGCATGATCACAAGCGCGCAACGCTGATCGGCACGCGTTCCTTTGGCAAGGGCTCGGTGCAGACCATCATTCCGCTCGGTGCCGGCAATGGTGCGCTGGCGCTGACCACGGCGCGCTACTTCACGCCGTCCGGGCACTCGATCCAGGCCCTGGGCATCACGCCCGATATCGAGATCCTGCAGAACGTGCCAGATGATCTCAAGGGTCGTACCGACACCAAGGGCGAAGCTTCCATGCGTGGCCATCTCGCGGCCGAAGGCAAGGAGCAGTCCGGCTCGCAGTCCTACGTGCCGCCGGACGAAAAGGACGACAAGGCGCTGCACGCGGCCTACGACCTGTTGCGCGGCGCCACCGTCAACGCGGATGCGCCGGCCGCCACCAAGGCGACGGTGCCGAACTAAGCGGCCAGGAACGGGCCGAGAGATAGCAAAAGATCAAAGGGCGGCCTTGCGCCGCCCTTGCTGTTGTTGAAGCGCTTCGCCTCCACAATAGGTGGCAAAAAGCTCGGCGATCTGGTGGGCCGATTTGGCGGCGCTGAAAAGGTAGCCCTGCATCTCGGAGCAGCCGAGACTGCGCAAAAGCTGCTTCTGCGCATCGGTCTCGACGCCCTCGGCTGTCGTTGCCATGTGGCGGGCGCTCGCGAGATGGACCACGGCCTGGACGATGGACGATGACCCGCCGCCGGGAGCCGCGATATCGTTGACGAAGACGCGGTCGATCTTGATCTTGTCGAAGGGAAAGCGTTGCAGATAGCTCAGCGACGAATAGCCGGTGCCGAAATCGTCGAGCGCGATGCGCACGCCGATGGCGCGCAGCTGATGCAGGATCGCAAGGGCCGCCTCGTCGTCGCGGATCAGAACGGCCTCGGTGATCTCGAGCTCCAGCCGCTCTGCCGGCAGTCCCGATGCCGCGAGCGCCGCTATGATCTTCAGTGCCAACGTGTCGCTTTTGAACTGCACCGGCGAGACGTTGACCGCAAGCCGTACGTCCTCGGGCCAGCGGGCCGCATCACGGCAGGCGGTGGTCAGGACCCATTCGCCGAGTTCGTTGATTAGGCCGCTTTCCTCGGCGATCGGAATGAACTCCGCGGGCGAGATGGGGCCGCGCTCGGGATGCCACCAGCGCACCAGCGCCTCGCAGCCGGTGATGCGATCGTCCTCAAGGCTGAGGCAGGGCTGGTAGTGGACCTCCAGACCGCCGGTCGTGATCGCCTCGCGCAGATCGAGCTCGAGCTGCCGGCGCGAGCGGGCCTTCGCGTCCATCTGGGGATCGAAGAAGCGAAAGGTTCGCCGTCCCGCCGCCTTGGCGGCGTACATCGCCAGATCCGCATTGCGCAGGATCTGGTCGAGATCTGTGCCATGGTCCGGCGCGAGCGCGACGCCGATAGAGGTGTCGGTGGTCAGCTGATGGCCAAGGCAATCGAACGGCGTCCTGATTGCGGTGAGCACCTGCGTCGCGAGGCCCGCGACGTCGTCGGTCGTCTCCACCGCGATCTGGACAATCGCGAACTCGTCGCCAGAGAGGCGCGCGACGAAATCGCGCTCGCCGATGCAGCGCCTGAGGCTACCCGCCACCCAACGCAACAGTTCGTCGCCTATCTGGTGACCCAGCGTGTCATTGACGCTCTTGAACTCGTCGATATCGATGTAGTGCACCGCGAGCCTCCGGCCGGGCTCGATATTGGCAAGCTCCTGCTTCAGCCGCTCGTGGAACAGAGCGCGGTTGGGCAGGTCGGTCAGCGCATCGTAATGGGCGAGGTGGGCGATCTGCTGCTCGGCGCGGCGGCGCTCAGTGATGTCTTCATGGGTGGCGAGCCAACCGCCGTCGGCGAGCGGCTCGTTGATGACCTGTACCGAGCGGCCGTCGGCGATCTCGATGACGCTGACCTTCCTCCGGTCGACCTCGCGTAGCACCGAGGCGATGTAGGCCTCCTCGTCGCCGACGAGGGATCCCGTCGCCTTGCGATGGCGGATGATGTCGCGGAAGCCGGCGCCCGGCTTCACCACATCGGCCGACAGGGCGTACATGTCGACGTAGCGCTGGTTGCAGACCACGAGCTGCTCCGACGCATCGAACATCAGAAGCCCCTGCGTCATGTTGTTGACCGCGCGGTCGAGTCGCTGCTTCTCCAGCGTCAGCCGCCGCTCCGAGGCGCGGTATTGCTGCGACAATTTGCGGACGACCAGCAACAGCATGGTCGCGATGGCGAGAACCGATGCGCCGGCCACCGCAATCAGGATACCCACCTGCCAATGCCAGCCGACAAGCGCAGCCGACCTGGTAGTGGTGGCGACGATGACGACCGGGAAATTGACCAAGCCACGCGATGCGACAAGTCGTTCCTGGCCGTCGATGGGGCTGACGAGGCGTACTGTAAAGTGAGGCAAATCGAAAAGGCGCCGCTGATCCGGCTCGCTCTGCCTGAAATTGCGCCCGATCATCTCGGGTGCGTGAGGGTAGCGAGCCAAGAGCGTCCCGTCGCGGTGGTACATGGAGATCGCGGCGTCGGGCCCGAGGGTGACAGAGGCGAGGAAGCCCTCGAAATTGGCCGGCTCGATGCCGCGGCCGACCACGCCGAGAAACTCTCCGCTCGGCCCCGTCAGCCTGCGTGCGATCACCGTGGTCCACGCGCCGGTGACGCGGCTGTGTAAGGGCTGGACTATAAAATCGGGCGACCGCGGGTCGCTCTTCATGCGCTGGAAGTAGGCGCGATCCGCGACGTTGACCGATGGCACTGGCCAGATCGCCGACGAATTGATCAGCGTTCCCTCGGCATCGAACAAGGTCACCCCGCCGACATAGGACAGCGCGCCGACCTTGGCCTTGAGCATCGCATGGACGTCCTCGCTCGACATCCGCCGCCTGAAGCCTTCGCCGCTGTCGATCCCGGCCGATCGGACAAAGGCGGAGATGTCGTGCTGGATCGCGCCGAAATCCTGGAATTGCTGATCGAAATGCCGCGCGAGCAGCAGCACCGTGTTCTCGAGCTCACGCTCGCTGCTGCGCAGCGCGAACTCGCGCGAGTTGCCGGCCATCATCGCCGCGCCGATGGCGATGGATCCGATCAGGAGCAGGCCGCCCACCACGAGCCAGCGGATCGGACCGCCGCGCGCCAGGGCGTCTGTATCGATCGGAGCAGCTTCGCCAGTCATCGTCGGCCCTTTTTGGCTGCCGCGACTGAAAGCGGGCTTCGATCCGAAGTCGCGGCTTGCCAGATTGCTACGACACCGAGATGGAGGCGTCGTTAGCAATCGAGGTTAATGAATGGTAAAGAGTCTGCGATTTCTCCGCATGCAGCGGCGCGAGTAGCGCGGAGCAATTCAGGCCCGGTAATGGCCCGACTTGCCGCCCATCTTCTCCACGAGATGGATGCCTTCGATGCGCACGCCGCGTTCGACGGCCTTGATCATGTCGTAGATCGTGAGGCATGCGACTGATACTGCCGTCAGCGCCTCCATCTCAACGCCGGTCGGTCCGGTCACCTTGACGCTGGCGCGCACGAGACAGCCGGGCAGGGTGGCATCGGGGGTAATGTCGACCGTGACTTTCGACAGCGCCAGCGGATGGCACAGCGGAATCAGCTCCGCCGTCCGCTTCGCGGCCATGATGCCGGCGATCCGCGCCGTCCCCAGCACGTCGCCTTTCCTGGCGTTGCCCGAAACGATCAGATCCAGCGTCGACTGGCTCATGACGACGCGGCCCTCCGCGACAGCGAGCCGTTCGGTGGCTGGTTTTTCGGACACATCGACCATGCGCGCCTCGCCGCTGGCGTCGATATGGGTGAGAGCGGGGGACTCGGACGTTTTGCGCGTCATCACCGCGTTCCGGTCGCAACCGCTGGATCGCGCGCAAGCAGTGCCCGTGTTGCCGCCGTCACATCGGCCTTCCGCATCAGGCTTTCGCCGACCAGGAAGGTCGAAATCCCGACGTGCGCAAGCCGCGCCAGGTCGGCAGGTTTGAACACGCCGCTTTCGCCGACGATCACACGGTCCTTCGGGATCAATGGGGCCAAGGCCTCGCTGGTGGAAAGCGTCGTCTCGAAGGTGCGCAGGTTGCGGTTGTTGATGCCGATCATCGGCGAACGAAGTTTGAGCGCGCGCTCGAGTTCGTCGCGGTCATGGATCTCGATCAGCACATCCATGCCATGGGCGATCGCCGCTGCCTCGATGTCGCGCGCACATCCGTCGTCGAGCGCCGCCATGATGATCAGGATGCAATCGGCCCCATGCGCGCGCGCCTCCGCCACCTGATAGAGGTCGAATATGAAGTCCTTGCGCAGCACCGGCAGGTTGGTGGCCGCGCGCGCCGCCACCATGAAATCGAGATGGCCCTGGAACGACGGAGTATCCGTCAGCACCGACAGGCATGCCGCCCCGCCCGCTTCGTAGGCCCTGGCGAGCGACGGCGGATCGAAGTCGGCTCGAATCAGGCCCTTGGACGGGGAGGCCTTCTTGATCTCGGCGATCAGCGCATAATCGCCGGCCGCAAGTTTGCTGTGGATGGCACTGAGAAAGCCGCGGGGGGGCGGTGCGCATCGTGCGAGCGCCTCAACGTCCGCAAGCGGCAGCGCGCGCTTGGCGCTTGCGATTTCGTCGCGCTTATAGGCCTCGATCTTGGAAAGTATATCGGACACCGCGACGCCTCCTCGGCGTTATTTGTTGGAGACCGCGACCAGGTGCGTGAGCCGCGTCGCCGCGGCACCGCTGTCGAGCGATTTCCGGCCGATCTCGACGCCCTCCTTGAGAGTTTTGGCACGGCCGGCCACGACGAGCGCCGCCGCGGCGTTCAACAGCGCGACGTCGCGATAGGGGCTCGGCATGCCATCGAGCACGCTTTGCAGCGCCACCGCATTGGCATCGGCGTCGCCGCCCTTGAGGCCATCGCTCGTGCAGCGCTCGAGGCCCGCTTCCTCGGGCGTGACCTCGAAGGTGCGGATCTCGCCATTCTCCAGTGCGGCAACAAAAGTCGGCGCGGTCAGCGTGATCTCGTCGAGGCCGTCAGAGCCGTGCACTACCCAGACGGATTCGGAGCCGAGGTTTCGCAACACCTGCGCCAAAGGCTGCACCCATTGCCGCGAGAACACGCCGACCATCTGTCGCTTCACGCCGGCCGGATTGGACAAGGGCCCCAACAGATTGAAAATGGTGCGGGTCGCAAGCTCGACCCGGGTCGGGCCGACATTCTTCATCGCTGGATGATGGGCGGGCGCGAACATGAAGCCGATCCCGGCCTCGCGCACGCAGCGGCCGACGTCTTCCGGTTTGAGATCAATCTTGACCCCGAGCGATGCCAGCACGTCGGCCGCGCCCGAGCGTGAGGAGAGGGCACGGTTGCCGTGCTTGGCGACGGGCACGCCGCTGCCTGCGACGATGAAGGCGGCGCAGGTCGAGACGTTGACCGAACCGGAGCCGTCACCGCCGGTGCCGACGATATCGACGGCCTCGACTGGAGCAGTGACGCGCAGCATCTTGCCGCGCATCGCCGAGACCGCGCCGGTGATCTCCTCCACCGTTTCTCCGCGCACGCGGAGCGCCATCAACAAGCCGCCCATCTGCGAGGGCGTGGCCTCGCCGGACATCATGCTGTCGAAGGCGCTGGCCGCCTCCTCGCGCGTCAGCGCGGCGCCGGTAGCGACTTTGCCAATGATCGATTTGAAATCGTCCATCACGTAACTCGAGCGCTGTCTAATTGTTGCCGCTGGCGCCGGTCGCCTGGGCGAAGGCTTCCTCGTTGATCTTCGTGCCGATGTCCTTCTCCAGCTTGGTGACGTAGGCCGCAAGCTGCTCATCGCTCAGGGTGCGCTGCAGGGTGTCCTTCAGCTTCTTGGTCTCGGCGGAGGCGAAATCGACGGGTGGCACGGTAATGTCGGTGACGCGGAACACGACCCATTCGGTATCGCTGTCGCCTGCCGCCTGGCCAACATTGTCCTTGGCGGTCTTGAAGGCTGCAGCGACGACGTTGGAGGGCAGGCCGGGGACCGAGCCGTCGCGTTTTAATCCTGTGGCGGTCGCAGCCGTCAGGCCCAGGCTTGCTGCTTCGTCAGCGAGCTTGCCGGTCGGGCCGAGCTTCTGCGCGAGTTCGGTCGCCTTGGCGCGGATACGGCTTGCGACCTGGTCCTCGCGCCAGCGCGCCTCGACCTGATCCTTGACTTCATCGAGGGTGCGGTCGCGCGGCGGGGTGATGCCGAGCACGTCGTACCAGACGTAGCCTCCGCGATAGGAAATCGGCTCATTGTCGACGCCGACGTCGCTGTTGAAGGCCTGCGCCACCACGCCGAGGCCCTGCGGGATGTTGGCCGGCTGGCCGTTGGGCTGGTTGCCGGAGCGATCGACCGCATCGATTGTGGTCGCGGCAAGCCCGAGTTTCTGAGCTGCCTCGGTCACGCTCGCACCGCCGCCGCGCTCGTCTTCGAACTTGTCGCGCAGGCTCGCGACCTGGTCGCGTGCGTGGGCCGTTGCGATTTCACTCTTGATCTGGGGCGCGAGGCTTTCGTAGCTCGGTTGCTCCGCCGGTTGGATCTTGCCGACCTTGATCAGCGCCACGCCAAAGCGGCCCTGCACAGGCTGGCTGACCTCGCCCGAGGGCAGCGAGAATGCCGCGTCCGCAAAGGCCGGATCGAGAATGCCGGACTTGCTCACGAGCCCAAGATCGACGTCGGCTGGGCTAAGCTTGCGCTCCTTGACGAGGTCGTCGAACGACAGTCCGGAGGTAATTCGGGAGCGGGCGGCCACAGCTTCGTCCATGTTCGGGAACACAACCTGCGACACCTCGCGCTTTTCCGGCGTCCCCAAGTGCTCCTTGCGCTGTTCATAGAGCTTCCTGGCATCGTCGTCGGAGACCTCGGACCATTTGCCGATCTCTTCCGGCGTCAGCACCACGAAGACGATCTTGCGATATTCGGGCGCGCGGAACTGCGCCTTGTGCTCGTCGAAATAGCTGGCCAGCGCCTCCGGTGACGGCGGATCGATGGTGCCGGCTTGCGCGGCGCCAAGCTTGATGTACTCGATCGCGCGCTGTTCATTCTGGAAGCGGCTCGATACTTCCAGGAGCGCCTTCGACGGCTCAAGGCCAGCCGAGAGGGTACCCGCGATCTGCCGCCGCAGCGACACGCGCCGCTGGTCGGCGATATAGCGTGCCTCCGTGAAGCCGAACTGGCGGATCATGTACTGGAAGCGCTGCGGATCGAACTGTCCGTTCGTGCCCTTGAAGTTCGGATCGGAGAAGATGACACGCATGGTCTCGGCATCGGATTGCCCGAGTCCGAGCCGGCGCGCTTCTTCATCGAGCGCTGCTTCGGCGAGCGTCTGCTCCAGCAGCTGGCGGTCGAAACCGAAGGCGCGCGCCTGCTCCTGCGTCAGCGGGCGGCCGAACTGACGGCCGAGCTGCTGCAGCCGGTCGGTGTAAAGCTGCCGGAACTCGTTGACAGAAATCTCGGTGCTACCCACGGTGGCGAGCGTCGATTGCCCGAAGCCTCTGAAGATGTCGGCAATGCCCCAGACGCCAAAACTGACGATTAAGGCCCCCATGGCAACCGTCATAATGGTTTTGCCGAGCCAGTTTGATGAGGCTTTCCGCAATCCTCGAAGCATGAGATCCAACTTGTCTTTAGGGGAACCGGTGACCGCGCTTATAGCGGATGCTGTAAAAGGGCGTCACCGAATTGATAAGACATAATAAAGACGCAAGACGGCCGCTGCAACCTTGGGACTTCTAGCGAATGGTCGGCGTTAAGCCCTTGAAAACGCGGTTAAGACCCCGGTCCGGTCTGGAACTGACCTTGCTCCTCTGCTAGCGCATGGACAAATCGTTTTTCGCGGGGACAATGCCATGACCGATGCCATCCTGCCTTTGATCGCCGGCAACTGGAAAATGAACGGATTGAAGGCCGCCGCAGGCGAGTTCGAGGCCATGCTGGCGGGCGCCCCCGCTGTCGCGGCCAAGGCGGATCTTTTGGTCTGCCCGCCCACGACCCTGATTGCGGCGTTCGCCGACATGGCCCGTAACACCGCGGTCAAGGTTGGCGCCCAGGATTGCCACCCCAAGCCATCAGGCGCGCATACCGGCGATATCTCGGCAGAGATGCTGGCCGATGCCGGCGCTGCGGCCATCATCGTCGGCCATTCCGAACGGCGCGCCGATCATGGCGAGAGCGATCTCCTGGTCCGGCAGAAAGCGGAAGCGGTCTGGCGAGCCGGCCTCAAGGCCATCGTCTGCATCGGAGAGAGCGAGGAACAGCGTAATGCCGGCCAGACGCTGGAGATCCTGCGTGGCCAGCTCCATCTGTCGCTTCCGGATAGCTCAACGTCCGACAATCTGGTCGTGGCCTATGAGCCGATCTGGGCGATCGGCACCGGTCGCACCCCAACGGCCGCAGATGTTGAGCAAATTCATAGGTTTATTCGGGATTTTCTCACCGAGCGGTTCAAGGGTGAGGGGGCCGAGATGCGCATTCTCTATGGCGGCTCGGTCAAGCCCTCCAACGCAGCCGAGCTAATGGCGGTGGCCAACGTCAACGGTGCGCTGGTAGGCGGGGCCAGCCTGAAGGCGGCCGATTTCCTTGCGATTGCGCAAGGGTGTCCCTAGCTAAAAGGTGCAGCGGTTCGGGGTGGCTTTGCCGCCTCCGTTCGTGTAACACCCGCGCAACTCCATTGAATCCCGCAAGCCGCCTCGCTTGAGCCCGCGCCGGGCCGCGAGCTATGCTTGTGACGGAAGGTTAAGATGCAGACTGTCGTTATTGTCGTTCACCTCATGATCGTCATCGTGCTGATCGGCGCGGTGCTGCTGCAAAAATCCGAAGGCGGGGGCCTTGGGATGGGCGGTGGCGCCGGTTTCATGTCGAGCCGCGGCACCGCCAATCTGCTGACCCGCACGACCGCGATCCTGGCTGTCGGCTTTTTTGCCACCAGCCTCTTGTTGTCATGGCTCGCGAGCCTCGACCGCAAGCCGACCTCGATCATCGGCAGCCAGCCGGCCTCGCAGACCCAGCCGGGCGGGGCGACGCCGGTGGCACCGCCGACTAGCGGCGGCGTGCTCGATACGCTGAAGAAGGCCGACGAGCAGCAGAACCAGGCCCCGGCCGCGCCGCAGGCGCCGCGCTCGCAATAAAGCAAGGTGGCCATGCAGGATGTCGGCTTCCATCCTGCATCCGAAATAGCCATCAAGGCATTGGCAGAACTCTCGCTTTTCGATTCACCCACAACTGCGGCTGAAGTTGGCCGCAGGTAGCGATTCGTTTTGCGAATCGCGTTAACGGCGTTAAAGGTTAAGTCCCATGGCGCGGTACATCTTCATCACCGGCGGCGTGGTTTCCTCGCTCGGTAAAGGTCTGGCTTCAGCGGCACTTGGCGCGCTGTTGCAGGCTCGCGGCTACAAGGTCCGGCTTCGCAAGCTCGACCCCTATCTCAACCTCGATCCCGGAACGATGTCGCCGTATCAGCACGGCGAAGTTTTCGTGACCGACGATGGCGCCGAGACGGATCTCGATCTCGGCCATTACGAGCGCTTCACCGGGCGACCGGCCACCAAGGCCGACAACATCACCACCGGGCGCATCTATCAGGACATCCTCACCAAGGAACGGCGCGGCGATTATCTCGGCGCGACCATCCAGGTGGTGCCGCACGTCACCAATGCCATCAAGGAGTTCATCCTCGAAGGCAACGAGGCCTACGATTTCGTGCTGGTCGAGATCGGCGGCACGGTCGGCGACATCGAAGGCTTGCCGTTCTTCGAGGCGATCCGGCAGCTGAAGAACGAGCTGCCGCGCGATCATGCCATCTACATCCATCTGACGCTCTTGCCCTATATTCCGAGCGCAGGTGAGCTGAAGACAAAACCCACCCAGCATTCGGTCAAGGAGCTGCGCTCGATCGGCATCCAGCCGGATATCCTGCTCTGCCGCACCGATCGTCCAATCCCGAAAGAGGAACGGCGCAAGCTCGGCCTGTTCTGCAATGTGCGTGAGAGCGCCGTGATCGAGGCGCGCGACGCCGACAACATCTACGCTGTGCCCGAGGCCTATCATGCCGCCGGCCTCGACGACGAGGTGCTGGCGGCGTTCGGCATCGAGGCGCGAATTCTGCCGACGCTGCAGAGCTGGCAAACCATCAACGAGCGTGTCCGCAATCCCGAGGGCAATGTCACGATCGCCGTTGTCGGCAAATATACCGGGATGAAGGACGCCTATAAGTCGCTGATCGAGGCGCTGTCGCATGGCGGCATCGCCAACAAGGTGAAGGTTAATCTCGACTGGATCGAGAGCGAGGTGTTCGAGAACGAAGACCCCGCGCCCTTCCTCGAACATGTCAACGGCATCCTGGTGCCCGGCGGCTTCGGCCAGCGCGGCGCCGAGGGCAAGATCAAGGCCGCGCAGTTCGCGCGCGAGCGCGACGTGCCCTATTTCGGTATCTGCTTCGGCATGCAGATGGCGGTGATCGAAGCGGCGCGCAACCTTGTCGGCATCGAGAAGGCCAATTCGACCGAGTTCGGCCCGACGGCCGAGCCGGTGGTGGGCCTGATGACCGAATGGCTGCGGGGCAATGAATTGGAGAAGCGCTCCGGGAGCGGCGATCTCGGCGGCACCATGCGGCTCGGCGCTTATCCCGCGATCCTCAAGCGCGGCAGCCGGGTGTCGAAGGTCTATGGCGATGCAACCGAGATTTCCGAGCGCCACCGTCACCGCTATGAGGTGAACATGGCCTACAGGGACCGGCTCGAGCAGCACGGCTTGAAGTTCTCAGGCCTCTCGCCCGACAGCGTGTTGCCGGAAATCGTCGAATATGAGGACCATCCCTGGTTCATCGGCGTGCAGTTCCACCCCGAGCTGAAATCGCGCCCGTTCGAACCGCATCCCTTGTTTGCATCATTCATCCAGGCAGCCGTCGTGCAGAGCCGGCTGGTGTGATCTGCGTCAGCCGCCTTTGACGGCAGTCGAAATTGTTGCGACAAAACCCCGCAAGCGACAACAAGAACAGGGGAGTGATGTCGATGATCTACGAAATGCGCGTCTATCGTGCCTTGCCGGGCCGGTTGCCGGCGCTGCTCAAGCGCTTTGACACGATCACGCTGAAGCTTTGGGAAAAGCATGGCATCAAGCAGGCCGGCTTCTTCACAACCCTGGTCGGGCAGTCCAACCAGGAATTGACCTATTTCCTGGCCTGGGAATCGCTCGCCGACCGCGACAAGAAATGGATGGCGTTCCAGAGCGATCCGGATTGGATCTCGGCGCGGTCGCAGACCGAAGCTGATGGTCAGATCGTCGAAAACATCACCAGCCAATTGCTGACGCCCACGCCGTTCTCGGCCGTGAAGTGAGCGGCGCGCCGCCGCGGCGCTCGCTGCTGGTCTGATATTCGATGCCCCCGCGCAAAATGGGGTTGATCCGCCATGGAGGGGCCGTATGGTCCCTCCCGAAAGGAAACGAATATCGTGGACGCCAAACAATCTGCCAGCCCCCTGGTGGCGATCGGCCCGGTCAAGTTCGGCAACGACCTGCCGCTCTCCATCATCGCGGGACCCTGCCAGCTCGAAAGCCGCGCGCATGCGCTGGAGGTGGCGTCAGCGTTGAAGGAGATCGCTAGCCGGCTGAAGATCGGGCTCGTCTACAAGACCTCCTTCGACAAGGCCAACCGTACCAGCGCGTCGGCCGAGCGTGGCCTGGGGCTGGCGCAGTCGCTGCCGATCTTTGCCGAAATTCGCTCCTCGCTGGGACTGCCCGTGCTCACCGATGTGCATGAGGCCGCGCAATGTCCTGACGTCGCGCAGGCGGTCGATGTGCTGCAGATTCCGGCGTTCCTGTGCCGGCAGACCGACCTCTTGCTCGCAGCAGCCGCGACCGGAAAGGTCGTCAATGTCAAGAAGGGCCAGTTCCTGGCGCCCTGGGACATGGCCAATGTGGTCGCAAAGATCACGGGCGCCGGCAATGCCAATGTGCTGGTGACCGAGCGCGGCGCCTCCTTCGGCTACAACACGCTGGTCTCCGACATGCGCGCGCTGCCGATCCTGGCGCGCACCACCGGCGCGCCGGTCATCTTCGACGCCACCCATTCGGTGCAGCAGCCGGGCGGGAAGGGAACATCGTCGGGCGGTGAGCGCGAATTCGTGCCCGTGCTCGCACGCGCTGCGGCGGCGGTCGGCGTAGCCGGGGTGTTCATCGAGACGCATCCCGATCCTGATCACGCACCATCGGACGGCCCCAACATGGTGCCGCTCAACGCGTTCGAAGGCCTGGTGCGAAAACTGATGGCGTTCGACGCGCTCGCCAAAAGCAAAGCCGACTGATGCACCGGACGGCGCCGCGGCCGCAACACACGCGTCTGCCCGCGGCGCTCAACATCATCACGATTGCGACCTTCGCCGCCAGCCTGTCGGCGCGCGCGCTCGATCCGGTGCTGCCGCATGTCGCCGAGGATTTTTCAATCAGCATCGCGACTGCCGCAAGCTTTGCGGCGGTCTTCGCCTTCACCTTTGCCGCCATCCAGCCGCTGATCGGAGCGGCCGCCGATCTCTTCGGCAAGGCGCGGCTGATGATCGCCTGCCTTGTCTTGCTGGGGCTCGCCAATATCCTCGGCTCGCTGTCGAGCTCGTTTTCGCTGCTGTTTGCGACACGCATCCTCGCCGGCATCGGCTCGGGCGGCGTGTTTCCGGTCGCGCTGGGACTGACCAGCGATCTCGTCGGCCCCGAAAGGCGCCAGGTCGCGATCGGGCGGACGCTTGCGGGCGCAATGACTGGAAATTTGCTGGGCGCTTCGGCCTCCGGCCTGATCGGCGATTTCCTGGGCTGGCGCGGCGTGCTTGCGACCTTGGGCGTGCTGGTCGTTGTAGCGGCGGTCGCGGTCGCTGCGGGCTTTCGTGGCGCACAACTGGAGCATCCACCGCGCACGAGCTTCTCGGCTCTGAAGTCCGGCTACCGCACCATTTTCACCAACCCCAATGCGCGCTTCTGTTTTTCGGCCGTGTTCCTCGAGGGCTGCTGCGTGCTCGGGCTGTTTCCCTACATCGCCTCGTTCCTGTTCGATCTCGGCGAAACCTCGCTATCGGTCGCGGGCATCGTGATCGCGGGCTTTGCCGTTGGCGGCCTGTTCTATACCCTCACCGTGTCGCGCCTTCTGCCTGCGCTCGGTATGAAGGGGATGATGATCGCAGGTACTGCGCTGGTCGGACTGCAGCTCATCGCGCTCGCCTTTGGGCCCGGGTGGAAGATCCAGTTTTTTGTCCTGCTGCTGATGGGTTGGGGCTTCTACACCTGCCACGGTTGCCTGCAGGTGTTTGCGAGCGAGCTCTCGGTCGAGGCCCGTGCCACCGCGCTGTCGCTGCACTCGTTCTTCTTTTTCATGGGCCAGACGGCAGGCCCAATCGCCTATGGCTTTGGCCTGCAGCACGCCGGCAAGGCGCCGACGCTTTTTTCGGCGGCTGTCGTGATGATCGCGCTCGGCCTTGTCTGCGCGCAATTCCTGCGGCCGCGACCGCCGAGCGATGTGGCTATGAGGCCTGACGTAAGACCTTAATTTTGGCGCATGATCCTTTCGGAAAACCGGTGCCCACTTTTCCGGATTACGCGCCAGCTAACCCCGCCCCCGATAGGGCGCGACGCCCTGGTCCGGCACCCACAGCCCCTTCGGCAGTTTGCCGGTCTGCCAGAACACGTCGATCGGGATGCCGCCGCGCGGATACCAGTAGCCGCCGATGCGAAGCCATTTCGGCTTGATCTCAGATGAGATCCGCTTGCCGATCATGACCGTGCAGTCCTCATGGAAGGCACCGTGGTTGCGGAAGCTCGCAACATAGAGCTTGAGCGATTTCGACTCGAGCAGCCATTGGCCCGGCGCATAGTCGATCACGAGATGTGCAAAATCCGGCTGGCCCGTGACCGGGCAGATCGAGGTGAACTCCGGCACGGTGAAGCGCACCAGGTAGTCCGCCCCCTTTTGCGGATTCGGCACGGGGTCGAGTTGAGCTTCCTGGGGCGTTTTGGGCCACTCGACCGCGCGCCCAAGCTGTAATGTTTTGCGAGCCATGGTTCCTTCGAGCATGGGACCGACGTGGACGCAAGCAGTCGCGCGGGAATGCGGTGTCAACAAGGGTCAAATCTAAGCGGGCGAGGTGGTCTGGATCACGACAAGGCGGTCATTGCCGGATTCGCAACCCCAGACTTCGCCGGGTCTGCCGTTCAACTGCCTGACATTGGCGTCCGCATTGTCGCTTGGGAAACCGTTGAACTTCTCGCTTGAGGGATCGAAGCGCACAATC
>Ga0307474_10000443_pt1 | contig 29719 bp, 26 predicted proteins | sample atmos_gasesECM1C_2_FD_203312 | JGI IMG/M metagenome (GOLD analysis project Ga0307474, IMG submission 203312) | Hardwood forest soil microbial communities from Morgan-Monroe State Forest, Indiana, United States - atmos_gasesECM1C_05 | ecosystem: Environmental > Terrestrial > Soil > Temperate... | reverse complement strand
CGCCGAGAAGGCGAGCCATTTTTCTAAATCGATGCGCCGGTGTTCCATCGACACTGAGAATGATGTCGCCCGCCACGATTCCCGCCTGCGCCGCGGGCCCGTTCTCGACAACCGACATCACCATCAAGCCACTGGACTGGCCGGCAGTCTCGCGCAGCGCATCCGGCACCGCAACGGCTTGCAGCGCCACGCCGAGCCAACCGCGCGGGATGTGGCCGTCCTTCAAAAGCTGCGGCACGACACGTTCGATGGTTGCGGTCGGAATGACAATGACCTGATCGCGCGGCCCGAAGGTCGACATGCCGAGACACTCCCCGGCGACGTCCAAAACGGGACCGCCTTCCTCGCGATGGGCCAGCCGTATGTCGAGCACAATTCGCCGGTCAATGAGACCGCCGCGGCTGGAATGCCATTCGGGCCCCGCGAAATTGACCATCCCCAGGCGCGCGCTGACACCGCCTGCTCCGTCTGCTCCGATCGCAAGCGCAATTGCACCGGGACGCGCGTCGCCCGAAGCAAGCGCGGGCGCGGAAATCGACTCCCCGGGTTTGAGGATCGCGATATTGGTGCTGGGATCGCGTCCGGCGACCTTGGCCGTCAGTACCGAACCATTCGGCCCGACAAGCTCAAACTCATCTTTTCGCGGTAACGACTGCTCGGAGGCGACGACGACGCCGGATCGCCACACCAGGCCCGTGAGATGCCGCTCATGGGGAAGGCGGATGGCGACGACCGTGTTTTTTGCGGCTTCCGTGCGCGCGACGAGCGCGCCCGAGAGTTGGCTTAAGGGTTCCGTCTGATCGGGCATCAGTAACTCCTATCGGTTCAAGATAGGAATGAATTTGAAGGATTCATCCTCCGCAGAATATCGGCCGGACGGCCGGGTTCGCACCGGTCATTTGACCGGGGATTGGCCGACCGTCACGTTTTCAGCAACTGGCATTGCTCGCGGAGGCTATTTCGGCAACGCGCCCCGCAGCTGCTGGATAAGCGCCGCCAGATTTCGGTCATCGGGCGTGATGGCGGCAAGCCGCTCGGCGTAGGCCAGCGCAGATCTGAGGTCGCCATTGGTGCGGTTGAAGGCGATCAGCGCCGAGAGGATGTCGCGATCGCCGGGATGTCGCGCCAAACCATCTGTCAACACCGCGATGGCCTTGTCGCCCTGCCCGCCCGAGTTCAGCGCGACCGCATAAACGTAGATGTATCGCGCGCTATCCGGCTCAAGCTCGGCCGCGCGTTGAAATTCGGCAAGTGCGGCGTCGGGCTTTTTGAGCCTGGTCAGGGTCAAGCCGAGCGCGTGATGCGCGGCGGCCGCGCTCGGCGAAACGGCGATTGCCGCCTGCAACACGGCTTCTCCTTCGCCGTCGCGGCCGAGTTGCCGGTAGAGGTCAGCCAGATTGATCGAGGCTGCGAGATATTGCGGGCTCAATCGCAGCGCTGCTTTATATTCCGTCTCTGCCGCCGATGTTTCGTTTCGCCGGGCAAAGAAACTTCCCAATGTCGTGCGGGCTTCCGGCCGCTCGGTATTGGCGCGTTGCGCCTCGACGAACTCGGAAGCGGCACGCTCAAAGCGCTCCCGATCCGGCGGCGGTTGGCTCGCGGTCGGGACGGGTGCGAGGAGCGAGGCGGCGCGGATGCGGACGCCGCGCACGGGATCGGCAAGGAGCGGCGAAACCCACGGCCAGATCTGGCCAGCGGGGACGTTTTCGAGCATGTCGAGTGCGCCGATCCTTACCATCGGATCGGGATCGCCGAGTGCGCTGCGGGCCATGCCGATGTTCGAAGGCGAAACACGAGGTGCAAGCTCCGTCAGCGCGCTGGCGCGCGCAATCGCCGGCACATTTCGGTCCGCAACAACCGCCGCAAGAAGTGCCGCAGCATCCAACTGTTCCGTGCGAGAAGCGTGGAAAGCACCCGCATAGGTCTGAAAGCCCTTGCGATTGGGTCCGAACCAGGATTCGACCGCCGCGGCGGCCCATTTTGCATCCTTGTCGGCGTGGCAATCGTTGCACGCGTTCGGCGTGCCGAGTTTTGCGGAAATATCGGGCCTTGGAATACGAAAGCTGTGATCATGGCGTCGGTCGATCACCATGTAGGTGCGCGCCGGCATATGGCAGGAGACGCAAGTCGGCTCGTCACCACCCGTATGGTGGCGATGGCCGACAGCGGCGTATTTGCCGGACGCGTGACATTGCAGGCAAACGCCCTCGCCCGGGGCCCGAAGCGCTGCGCCATGTGGCTCATGGCAATCGCTGCAGGTGACGCCCGCGGCAAACATCCTGCTCTGTTTGAAGGGGCCATAATTATACGCTTCGACCACGTCGCGGATCTGGCCATCGTCGTGATAGGTGTTGCGCATCAGCGGTTCGACAACATGGGTTTGCGATAACCATTGGCCGGGAATCCAGTCCTCGTGGAATTCTCCGCGACGCGCGTGACACAACCCGCACGTCTCAACTTCCTTGCGCAGTGCGGCCGGCGAGGCCGTGTGGCGCGCGTTGCCGGTTTGCGGATCGATCGGCCATGTCACGCCGTGACGTTCGTCGAAGCGAACGAGCATTCCCTTGTTCGGGTCTTCTCGCTTGCCGAACGGCCACCAGCTGTTCTGATCGCGCGCCCAGGCAGCGTGGGCCGAGCCCTGTCCGTGGCATGCTTCGCAACCGACGCTGATCTCCGCCCAGGTCGTGGCGAAGCGATCCGCGCCGGCGTCGTAATTCTTGCGCAAACCGGTCGAGTGACACTCCGCGCACATGAAATTCCAGTTCTGGTCCAGTTTCGTCCAGTGCAAGACGTCGTCGTGTTTGATCTCTTCATTGGGGTAGAGATGAAACCAGCGCTGGCCGCCTTTTTCTGTCGGTCTTGTGTCCCAGGCAATCGACAGCGCTTGAATCCGGCCATCCGGAAATTCGACGAGATATTGCTGCAGCGGATCGACGCCGAAGGTGTATTTCACCTCGAATTCGGCAAGTGTGCCGTCCGGCCCGTCGGTTTCGACGATAAACTTCCTATCCTTTCGGAAGAAACGCGAATGCACGCCGTAATAGTCGAAGCTCGCACCGTTGAAGTCGCCGCGCACCGTCTCGTCGGTTGCATGCTGCATCGCGGCCTTGTGCTGCGAGGCGCGCCACAAGTTTGCTTCCGCCTGGTGACACCCCGTACACGTCTCGCTACCGACAAAGCTCGCCGCTGCCGCCGCTTCGCTTCCGCCCCGCCGCTGAAAACCGATCCCGGCGACAACGACCATCAGCGCCGCGCCGAGCGTCGCAACCCAGACGGTTCTCGCCGAGAAAAGAGCGGCCCTGGATTTATAGGGGAACGTCTCCTGCGCTGCCGCCCGCGTCGCCTCTCCGGCAGGTCTTTTACCCGATCGATCCGCATTGCCGGCGTTGCGTCGCTTGCGTGCCAACGGGCTTGTCCTCAGTGCCGGAATTGCGAAAAGCGATCGAGCAACCCTCCACCCGGATTGCTGCCCATCATCGGTCGGGCTCCCGCCATGTCAAGAGGAAGGTGGACGCACGGGAGAGCGGGCAGATCAATTCGGGCAGCGCGCATACTTCATATCGAGTTCATCACCCATGCCCGGAAAGATGCGGGATATGGTGTTGTCGTCGATGAGTTTCGCGCTGAACTGAACACTTGAGGCCATGATATCGTTGGCGCACGCAGCAATGAAATGAATGAGGTTGCCGTCCTGCTTGCGTGACCTGATCGTGCAGGTCTGCAACTGTCCTCGAATCTTGTCTCCATCGACGATGAATCCGCCGCCGAATTGGTCGGAATCCTGAGTAAAGGCGATTGTTCCTCCTTTTTTCGTGAAGACCTTGTTGCATACGGACACGTCCGTGGCCCACGCGCCGTTCAGATCGGCCGCAAGCACGGGGCTTCCAAACGCAATCCAAGCCGCAGCGCAAGCCGTAAGCAATGCCAGCCGTTTCCTGTTCATGTTGCTTGTCCTGTTTCCTGTAACTCCCCCGGATTCCTGCCGTTTTCCTCCCATGCGCGGTCGTGGGCGAGATTGATCTCAATCAAGTCGGGGGCAAAAAAGTCCGGCATTGATCCGCGATCGACGGAAAATCGAACGCCGTCGCGATCGGCCAAAGCGATCGATTTGATTTGCGGGAGGAGCAGAACACCGTCATGACCCCCTTGCTGATGTCCTTGGCGGCCTTTGCCTGCATTTTCGGCGGTACCTTCCTGGGCATATACATTCGCCGCAGACTCCCCGATCGACATCTAAGCGGAGACACCAGGGATATCGTGAGGCAGGGCACGGGTCTGATTGCCACGCTTGCCTCTCTGGTTCTCGGTCTCCTGATTGCTTCAGCCAACGGAAAGTTCGAGTCGGAAAGTAGCCAGATCAAGCAACTGACGGCGAGCGTTGTTCTGCTGGACAACACTTTGCGCCTGTATGGGCCGGAAGCCGAGCCGGCCCGCGCGCAGCTACGCCGCCAGGTTAGCGCGGCGGCCGATCGAATATGGAGCGAGGCCGCTCCAAGCTTTGGCAAGCCGACACCGTTCGAGCCGGAATCCGCCGGGCTCGCGCTCTACAATGAGGTCCTCAAACTCGTCCCCAAAGATGACGCGCAGCGTTTCTTGCAAGGGCGGGCGATGGATACGCTGGTGGATATCGGAAAAACCCGCCTGCTGCTGTTTACCAGCGCGCGCGGATCGATTCCGATTCCCTTCCTGATCGTGCTGGTGGGCTGGCTTGCACTGATCTTTGCCAGCATCAGCCTGTTTGCGGAAAGCAATGCAAGGACGATTACCATCCTTTGCATCTTCTCGTTCGCAGCGTCCGCTGCGATCTTCCTGATCCTGGAGCTTGGCCAGCCCTTTGCCGGACTGATGAAGATCTCCGACGAGCCGCTGCGGAGCGCATTGCCCGCCTTGCCAAAGTAACGAGGGACACCGAGAGATCGAGCGGCGGGATTTTTCAGGTTTTCACGTCTGCGACCGGAGCCACTATTGACCTGAGTCAATTGACGGTGTCGCCGGTCCAATAGAAAGGGGGCGCTGAGCGTTCGCATTTCCGGCAGTTGGAGCAAATCTCATGTTTTCGGTAAGAATGCCGTTCTGGCTGCGCGTAATTTCGCTGATTGGCGTGATCGCTTTTTGCGCCGGCGCGGGCTTCCTTGCCTACCGATGGTATACTCATCCTGTGACGCTTACGCTCGCCGTCGGAACGATCGACGGTGAGGGGGCCAGGGCGATGTCGGCGATGGCCAGCCAGCTCGTCTCCGACGGCGCGCCGGTTCGATTGAAGGTCATCGACACCGGTACCACTCTCGAATCCGCCAAGGCATTCGCTGCAGGAAAAGTCGATCTCGCCGCAGTTCGGGGCGACGTCGGTGATTTGTCAGAGGCTCAGGCCATCGTCGTCCTTGCCCACGTCGCCGTGCTGCTGATCGCACCGCCCGGCTCGCCCATCGACAGTATCGACAAGCTCAAGGGCCACACCGTGGGCGTGCTCTCAGGAGAGACGAATACCAGGATTGTGGAGGTGCTGAACAACGCCTATGACCTCGCCCGCAACAAAGTCGTGTTCAAGAATCTCGGTCTGGAGGATGCGCGACAGGCCATTCAATCGAAACAGGTGAGTGCCCTGCTCGTCGTGATCCCCTTGACCGAGAAATACCTGACGCTGGTGAAGGGCCTCTTTCCGCAGGGATCAAAGACGTTGCCGGTGCTGATTCCTATCGACTCGGCTGCGGCCATCGCCGGCGCCAATCGTGCTTATGAAAGTTTCGACGTTCCAAAGGGCACGCTGCGAGGATCTCCCCCTATCCCGGAGGACGATCTGACGACCTTGAGGACCTCGCTGTATCTCGTCGCCAAAAAGAGCCTTAGCTCAGACGTGGTGACGAATCTTACCCAGGCCATATTGAAGGCGCGCAGGGAGCTTCTGGTCGAAAACCGGCTGTTTGCACAGATCACTTCACCGAGCACGGACGCGGATGCCTACCTGCCGGTTCATCCCGGTGCACTGGCGGTCTACAATGGCACGCAGCAAAGTTTCATGGATGAATACAGCAATTACATTTATCTAGGCCCTATGGTCTTGGCAGGCATCGCCTCGGTGCTTGCCGCCGCCTGGAAGTTTTTGGGCATCGGACAGCCCGAATTCAGGGCGGGCCCGCTTGATACGCTTTATGGCTTGTCCCGGCAGATACGCAGCGTCAAATCGGAGACCGAGCTTTCAAGCATCGAAGACCTGATCGACAATATCCTGAAAGAGGAACGTCACAAGGCTGAACAAGGCGATGAAAACGCGGTCGACGCCGCGACATTGAACGTCGTCGCACACCGCCTGGAGAATCTGATTCACGACCGGCGGGTGATCCTGGCTTCAAGACCGCCGGTCGCTTCCGTGGCGTAAGCAAACCTGGTGTGGCGGATTTGACGTTCCTATCGGTCTCGCCGCGAGTGCGGTATAGGAACGTCAAATCCTAAGCCACACTAGAATCATGGAGTCGCTAGTGTCCCTTTGGTTCGTACAAGTGCGTGCGGCAAAGTCATACGAACGTCGGAACCGGGACACTAGTGTCCTGATTCCGAAGTTCGCATCATTTTGCAGCGACCAGGTTTGCGAACTTCGGAATCGATAGGACACAGCAACTTATTGGTTCTAGTGTGGCTTTGGTTCAGAAGTCCGCATAACGAACGCGCGGGCTGCAATGATGCGGACTTCTGAACCGCCACACTAGAAGGTTTGGTTGAATCGAACTTGCGTCTTTATATTATAGACGGGGTAATCCTTGATGATGGGCACGCCGAGCTCGAACGAGAGCGCGGCACCGCCGTCCAGTTTGCGTCCCACCCTGAAATCGAACGGCAGAAACAGCCGACCGGTCTGGCCGGTGACCGGGTCGCCAAAATTTATCCTGATATCGTTGCTGGGATAGAAGGAAACGAACCATTGGTCCGGAAGGCCGATGTTGACGGTCGGCCCGATCTGCAGATTGCTGATATTCCTTCTGGTCGGATCGCCGGCAAAGCTGACGTCGTATCGAAACGTCGGCTCGAAATAGCTGGATGAATTGATCTCCCACAATCCGTAGCGCGCCCCGACGACTGGCATGACCTGCCATTTCCCGGAGCCGAAGGTGTCGCCGCCGGTCGGGGTGATCAGGCGGGCGCCGAACCCGACCGCAAGGCGCTGGCTCAGGTTATGGATGATCGCAGCCTGAATATCGACGTCGCCCACCCCAAACAGGTAGTCGCCATCGGGATTGGTGGAGGAGACGGGATTTTTGGCGAGCACCGGCAGATCGGAGCGCAGCGCCAGGATCCACAACGGCGCCAGGTCGATCGCATGATCATAACGAAAATCGAGTGTACCGGTCGTGACATTGGTGATGGTTCCATTGCTGCCGCTTGCCGGAGCGGTCCTGTAAGTGGTTATCGTCTGAAAAAGATTCGTCGGCGGCCTGAAGAAATCCTGGCCGGCATTCGCACCCTCATCGCGGGCTTCCTGCGAGAATGCCGGGATCGTCTGCAGGATCACCGCAAGGGCGAGGCAAGTCCCGATCCGAAAATGGGCTCGAGCCCGTGTTTCAGACATAGCCAAGCCAGCGCCAATAGGTCGCGCCGAACAATAGCGTGAGTAGATAGGCCAGTAGCGTGATCACGACGCCGGTCCGCACGAAATCGCGCGCCGCGAAAGTCGCAGTACCGTAGGCCACCATGCCTTGCGGCGAATTGACCGGCAGGACGAATCCGAAGCTCACGACAAACTGAAGCAGCAGCGTCATGCCGAGTATGTTGATGCCGGGCGTCTGCACTTTTTGCAACACCGCGATCACGATCGGAATCAGCGATGCTGCAAGCGCCGTTGCGCTCGCGAAGCCGAGATGAACGATGATCAGGAAGGCCGACATCACGGCAAGAATGGCGAGCGCGGGAAGTTGAGCAAGACCAAACCATTGCACGATGAGATTGGCCAGCCACTGCGCGGCCTGGGTCTGCAGCAACGCGGTCCCAAGCCCGATGCCTACCCCGAAAAGCACCACGGTGCCCCAAGGGATCAGCACGTTCGCGGCCTTCCAGTCCATGACCCCGATGCCAGGCAGAAATAAAAGGGCCACGGCAATGGTCGTGGTGGTCGAACTGTCGATGGAATGCAGCACGCCCTCCGTCGACCAGAAGCAAAGCAGGATAAGGGAAACTGCCAGCAGGCGGCCTTGCTTGCCCGTCATCGGACCAAGCTCGGTCAGCGCCTTCTCCACGGCAGCCTGACCGCCGGGAATCTCCTTCGCTTCCGGCGGCATCATCGTCATCATGATGAAATAAAGTCCGATCGACATCACAAAAGAAAATGGCGCCGCCGCAACAAGCCAGCTCAACCAGGTGATGTCTTGACCCAGCATCTTCTGGAAGAAACCGACGGCAACCATGTTTTGTGCCGCCGCGGTCTTGATGCCGACATTCCAGATGCTGACCGCCTGCACCGTCGTGATCATCAATAGCCCGGCGAATCGGCTTTTCCTGTCGGCGCCGAAGGCGAGAATAATGCCCATCATGATCGGCACCACCGCGGCCGCGCGTGCGGTGGCGCTGGGCACAAGCAATGCAAGCACCGTGGTTACGACGATCGCGCCGATCACGATCCGGCTCGTTCTCGTGCCGACGCGCGCCAGGATCATCAGCGCTATGCGGCGATCGAGCCCGGTGATCGTCATCGCGGCGGCAAGGAAAAGGGCAGCAGCGACCAGCGTAAGCGCTGTGTTGGAAAAACCGCTCACGGCCATGGTGAGGCCCTGAGCCGAACCTATCAATGCGTTGGGGTTCGCAAGGCTCGGCGAGATGCCCAAAAGAAAAGCCATAAGTGCCGAAATGACGATGGCGCTGACCGCGTAATCGAGCGCCTCGGTGATCCAGACGATGACCGCAAAGCCGAAAATGCCGAGCATACGCTGGCCGGCAAGCGACAAGCCCGATGGCTGCGGCAGCAGCAAAATTGAAACCAGCACCGCGACCGCCAGCAGCAGCCCCCAATTGGCCCTGATCCAATTGGGACTTGCGCCGACCTGCGACGAATCGCCGGGAGAAGCCCGCTCTACGCTGACCATGAGTCCCTCCCCCCTTCCGAAGCAGTCATTGGCAGGTCAACAGCAAGGCTCGCGCGCACTCCCCGCGCATCAGATTACAAAAAACCCATGCGTCGCGTCACGTCGAAGTTGCTCAACCAGGCCAAACTCCCAGTCGAGATAGGCCTGCATCGCCTTGGTATCGACATCGGTACCTTCATAGGGGCGGCGGTACCGATGGGCGGCATCTGGCCTCGGCACGACCTCGCCCGGCCCTACCTCAAGCGCGCCATCATAGCCGCCTTCGAGGATGTAGGTTTCCCAGCCCATCTGCGCGAGCCATGATGCCGTCATGTCGGCGCGAACGCTCATATTGTCGGTCAACAACAGGCGCGCTCCGCGCACCGGTGCGGCCATGTCAATCTCCTGGACGAGCTGACCACCGGGATAATGGCGAAAGCCGTCTAGGTGCCCTGCCGCGTATTCTTCGCTGGCGCGAACATCGAAACGGTAGAGCGTGCGATGAGACTGTGCCTGCAGAGCGGACGCTTCCTCGATGCCGAGATGACGAACGCCGGCGCGATAGGCGACGTCGCGGGCATTGGCTTTGGCGCCCTCGAACAACCCCATCCCGCCGTGACGATCCGCGCCATGCTCGAGCTCCTGGCTGGCAAGAGTCCAGCCGATCGTTCCGTTGCGAAGCGCCACCACCTTGTTTCCGATCCCGGCATTGATCAGCGACTGGGTGCCGATGATCGAACGGGTGCGGCCCGCGCAATTGACGACGATCGTTGTCTCACGATCCGGCGCCACACGACCGGCGCGCAGCACCAGTTCTGCCCCGGGCACACTGATCGATCCGGGAATGTTCATGGTGGCGTATTCGTCGGGCCGCCGGACGTCGAGGATCGCAATATTGGCCTTGTTCGCGATCAGGGCAGCGACGTCCTGGGCCGGCAGCGACGGCGTATGCCGGCGAGACTCGACCAGTTCGCCAAATGCCTTGGCGTAGGAATTGACGTCCTCGAACAACTCGAAGCCGGCACCCTTCCAGGCCGCCAGTCCACCGTCGAGCTCACGAACATCGCTGTATCCCAACGCTGCGAACGTTTTCGCCGCCTGACCAACGAGACCTTCGCCGCCATCGTAGAGCACGATGGGCACGTTCTTGCGGGGCAGTCGTGCCGCGGCTTCCAGTTCGATCCGTCCCGCAGCCATGTTGGCGGCAAACAAGGGATGGCCCGTGGCGAAGGCTGCTTCGTGGCGCAGATCGAGCAGCGCGATTTCTTCGCGCAGCAGCAGCATGCGGCGGATTTCTGAGGGCGTGATGGCTGGTGAGGTCATGGGTGTGGTGGTCTGGATAAAGGGGTGGGTAGCCTTGCATCGTTACGCTTGCCGATTCAACTCCAGGCGAGGATCGCACAAATTCGGCGAGCTTAATAGTTTAGCTCCTGGACTCGGCAGTCTCTCAGCCGTCATTGCGAGCGCAAGCAAAGCAGTGCAGCATGCTTCCACACAACAGCTGTCATCACCGGGCTCGTCCCGGTGATCCACGTCTTCCCTGCTTTTTTGAGAAGAAACGTGGATGGCCGGGTCATCTGGCGCGAAGACGCGCGGAGCCTGTCATCGGGCCGCGCGTTGCGCGGACCCGTTGGCGCTCTTGCCCGGCCATGACGATCTGTAAACCATGTCCCCGCACTGAACACTTACACTCGCAATGACGCGACTTTCCATTCCCGCGATGCGAATGCATCCGAGTCTTGTAACCGAAGTCCCTCAATGAAGAGGGCGCAGGGAAAGCGGGGCGCGCGGCGCACCAGCAGCCTCGCGTGCGAATGAAAAAAGCACGCAAGTAAGTCACCACAGGTTAGCCGAACCAACCGGCCTTCCCTGCGCGATGGTTTTAACGGCTTCCTTCGTGCTCTCTCCGGTGATCGGGCTTTATTGTCACCGTCGTCCCTGAGAAGCGTTAGCTTCTTAAGAACTTGACACCAGCGTCGAGGTATCAAGACCACACGACTTCGCCGTCCGCGATAACGCACTCGTCTCGTGCGTCACCCGCGTCCATCACATCCCGCCTCACGTTTCGTGACGATAGCGCATACGCCCCTCTTGCCGAGGCGGGACAGGCGAATCTGTAAAGCTGTTTCTACCGAACCGCGAAGTAGAATATTTTTGCAAAGACCTCTGGACATGAAGGCAAATCAGCTCGCATTTTCGTCCCCGCTCCCCCGCTATCTCCTGATGAGAAGAGCGTAGAATGTGTTCCCCCGGCCCTCGGCCAAGCGGGAATGCGGGTGTCGAGCGGTGTGGGACGAAGGAACGGCGCCATGACCAGGCAGATGAAACTGATCGGCTTCCTGCAAGCCCAGAACTGCTCGAATTATCCGGGCTCCTGGCGGCATCCTTCGGCGAAACCGAACTGGTTCTCGCGCGAATATTACGAAGACATCGGGCGCACGCTGGAGCGGGGAAAGTTCCATCTCGCGTTCTTTGACGACCGGCTCGCTATCCCGGACCGCTATGGCGACGATTTCAGGGAAACGATCCGGCACGGCATTCGCGCGGCCAAGCTTGATCCGATTGCGGTCGCGCTGACGATGGGGCTTGCGACCGAGCGCCTGGGCATCGGCTTTACCTATTCGACGACATATTATGAGCCGTTCCACGTCGCGCGCGTCTTTGCGACAGTCGATCTGCTCCTCAACGGCCGCGCCGCCTGGAACGTCGTCACCTCGCTCAACGATTCCGAGGCAGCCAATTTCGGCGCGTCAAAGCATCTCGGCCACGATCTGAGATATGACCGCGCCGACGAATTCATGGAGGTGGTTCTCGGGCATTGGAACAGTTGGGAAGAGGATGCAATCTGTTTCGACCGCGAGAGCGGTCTGTTCGCCGATCCTGACAAGGTGCATCGCCTCGACCATCAGGGAAGTTTTTTCAAATCGCGTGGGCCGTTCACGGTTCCGCGCTCGGCGCAGGGACACCCCGTCATCATCCAGGCCGGACAAAGCGGGAGAGGCAAGCAATTCGCGGCTCAATGGGGCGAACTGATCTTCGTGGTCTACCCGAACCTTGACATCGCCAAGAAACAATATCCGGACTTCAAGCGGGCATTTGCCGAGAAGGGGCGCGATGCCTGCATCGCGCCTGCTGTCTATCCGGTCGTGGCGGAAACGCAAAGCGAGGCGGAAGACAAGTTTGCCGTCGTCGATGCACTGGCCAAACCGATCGATGCGCTGGTGTTATTGTCGGAGGTGCTCAATTTCGACTTTGCTTCGAAGCCAGAGGATGAGCCGTTTACGTCTGAAGAACTACAGGCGATCAGCGGCCTGCAAGCCGTCCGTGACCGCGTGATTGCCGCCAGCGGCAAGGCCAATCCGACGGTACGCGATTTCGTCGATTTCAGTGGCCGAGGAACGGTGCGCGAGATGCCGACCTTTGTCGGGTCGCCGAAGATGGTCGCGGACCAGCTCGAGCAATGGTTCACGGGTGGCGGCTGCGACGGCTTCGTCATCGCGGCGACCCATGTGCCGGGCACTTACGAGGATTTCGTGGGCCTTGTCGTGCCGGAGCTGCAACGCCGCGGCCTGTTCCACAGTGACTATGAGGGCGAAACGCTGCGGGATAATCTTGGCCTGTCGAAGCCGCGGGCCCGCACAGGATTGCGATGAAATCCCGCTTAAGAAAAACAATACGCGGACGCTACCACCCACGCATTGCAAGTTTCGCAAGCGTGATTGTTTTTAACGCATGATCCGGAAAAGTGTGTAGCGGTTTTCCGAAAAGATCATGCGTAAACAATAGACTAAAGCGCGATGACGATTCGACCTAAATTCATCGCGCTTTAGGCGCCCAGATTCACCCGGACCGCTTTCGGTTCGGTCAAGTTGTCGATCGCCGCCACGCCTGGCTCACGGCCAAGGCCGGAGTCACGTTCGCCACGCCAAATCTTGTTCGACGGCAATTCGCGTTGGCGGGGCTCTCAGTTCATCGTTCAATTTGGGATGGAGATCAGTACTTCGCAGCGGTTGGAGCGCCGCCAAATATATAGTTGAAGCCGACCCGGACGATATCGCCGCTGAACCTGACGGTGCTCGTTGACGCGTCAATGAATGCAGTGGTCGACGTCCCTATTAGGGTGCCCACCAGTTGACCATTGCTGTAGGTGGCGCTGCCGAGATCGTAGTGCAGCCATTCGGCCTTTATTGTGAAGTTCGGCGCGACCATGGCTTCCACGCCGAAGCCAGCGGTCCAGCCGGTGCGTGTGCCCGACGAGAAGGCACCGGTGGTGTTGGATATTACAGTCCCCGTGTTCGGCGTTTCAGCCGCGCTGATCGTGGTGCTGGATGATACTGAACCATAAGCCAAGCCGCCGGTGCCATAGATCAGCCAGCTCGGAGTGACGAGAAAACCCACTCGACCACGTACGGTGCCGAGCCAGTTGACATTGTCCGTCGCCACAACCGTGCCAGTGACGCTGTCGCCTGGGAAGCCGAGGCGCGGGACAACCTGGGTCAGCCCAAAAGATGCCCCATGACTTCCAATGCCCTGAATGTCGGCCTCCAGGCCCAACAGCCAGGTTGGTGCGACCTGCCAATTAAAACCCGCTTGGGCGCCGCCGGCGATGTCGCCCCACCGCTGGCTCGCGTTGACTGTCGTGGCAGCCGCGGCAGCCGGACCTGTGGTCTGCCCCAGCGGAGACAAGACAGGGATATTATTGTTGAACGTGTTTATCGTCGTGACGTTGACCGAATTGTTGTCGTCGAAGACGCTACCGACATTGCCGCCGAGATAGAAGCCGGTCCAGCTATAGACCGGCGCAGGGGGTGGCGGCGCTTTCACCGGCAGATCAGCTCCCCATGCTGACTGCGAAAATGCCAAACCCGAAAGGACGACAACGGCAGGCAAGATCCGCATCACTCAACCCCCAGTAAACGTAACCCAAGATAGCAGCAAAGAGCCCATACGACTCAATGGGGATTTGCCGGGAGCCCGAATGACGGCCGATTCCTGAAATCTGTGATCCCGACGCAACAGATTTTGCCCAATTTCCGGGCAGGCAGAACCGGATGGTCCCTGCTTCCGGCTAAAGCCCGATGGCTTTAGGTCGGATTGCCGTCGCGCCGTAGTTTATTGTTTGCGCATGATCTTTTCGGAAAAACGGCTGCACACTTTGCGCTGACGCGGCCCTTCGGGTCCGGATCATAGGCAAGGGTCATGCGCGACCGGATCGAGCCTGCAGCATTTGCTGCCATGTCCGCCATACCGCCAAAAGCGGAAGTAAGTTCAGAGCATTCGCTGCTCTGCGATGGACCGTCGCGGCCCCGGCATCAAGCCGTTGCAAGTTCCTGGACACGAAATCGCGGGAGCTTCCGTCGAGGCAAATCAGCTCGCGTTTTCACCGCGCTTTCTTCGCAGCCTTCCTGGCGGTTTTCTTCGCCGACGTCTTGGCCTTTTTAGCGACTTTCTTTGCGGCCTTGCGGACCTTCTTCACCGCAGGCTTCGTGAATGGAACTAAGTGAATGCGATCGAACGTTCCCCCACTCGCGGCGAAACTCTTCGTTGCGGCTTCAATCAAGGCATCCACCTTGGCAGCATCAAAAGCGGGATGAGCAGCATTCAGTTCAAGATCGGTTTCCACTATCAGGACTGTTTCAGTGCCCTCTTCGTCTATTTCAATCGTCGTCCAGATGCCTTTGACATAGGGACTCTCGATCGTCATAGCGTCCTCCACTCCCTGCTTTCCGTAAAGCACACCACAGTAACTACGCTGGCGCGACCGCCCGTCAAGGGCAATAAATTCAAACTGGGACACTACCCGACGTCTCTCGCCACGTTCGGCCGAGTTGGCCGAACTCATCAAGCACCAGATAAACGGCCCGGTCGGCCCCCGGGGGCGCCGCGGCGGAATATGTCGCTTATGTCGGTTCAGGGTCATTTTCGACCAGCCGGCCGAGCCCTGAGCCAGTTGATGTCCGCTTCGCGCCAAAAGCGATCTAATTGCTGCGCGGCCGCGAAATGACACGAAGGGCCAGAAGCACACATCGCCTGCTTATTCGATCACTTCGTCGGCGCGCCCGATGAGCGTGTTTGGCACGTTGAGGCCAAGTGCCTTGGCGGTCTTGAGATTGATAACCAGCTCGTATTTCGTCGGTGCCTGAACCGGAAGATCAGCAGGTTTCTCGCCCTTGAGAATACGGTCGACATAGCCGGCTGCGGGCCGGAACGTTTCGATGTAATCGGGCCCGTAGGCAATCAGGCCCCCGCCGGTCGCGTGGTAACGAAACGGATAGATTGCGGGCAGGTTGTACCGCGCCGCAAGCGCGACAACCAAAGCGCCATGAACCGATGCCCAAGCACCGGGCATGACGATCATGCCACCATTCGGCAAGCGGGCAAAAGCCGTGACGCCACGCTCGATCTTGCCGGCATCACGCGTGTCGATAGGAGTCACCTCCACACCAAGCACCTGCGCCGCGCCCCGCACGGCGCCGAACGTGGCAAGCGTGGCCGGATTGGTGGGATCGCGGAGCACGGCGACCCGCGTAACGCCCGGTGCAATCTCCCTAAGAAGTTCAAGCACCTTCCCACCAAAACTGAATTCATAAAGCATGAAGCCGGTCGTGTTACCGCCTGGGTGGGCCAGGGACTCGACGAAGCCGGCACCGACCGGATCGCCGACTGCCGCGAACACGATCGGTAACGTATGGCCGAGCGCTTGCAACGCCGTCACGCTTGTGGAGCCACTGGCAAGGATGACATCTGGCGCGACCGCGATTAGTTCCGCCGCGCATTTTAGCTCGAGATCGACCTTGTCCTCACCCCAGCAGACACCGATCCGTATGTTGCGATCCTCGCTCCAACCCAATTGCTGCAGGGCCTGCCTGAACAGCGTGAGCCGGGCCTGACCTTCCGCATCGTTGGCGGCCCGGTTCATGAGGATGCCAATCCGGCGCATCTTCTCGGACTGCTGCGCGCTTGCGGCTAGCGGCCAGGCGACCGAGACAGCAATAACTTTGATGAAATCTCGCCGACGCACGTAACCCTCCGCAATGAGGTCAAGGGCGACGCCAGTTTTCAAAGACTATCAGATTAGGGCGGCAACGTCCCACTTGGTCATTTTCGACCGAGCCAGCCGGCGTCGCTTGCCGTTTGCACCGAAAGCACCCGATTGTTACGCGCATGCAAAATGTCGCGAAGGGCCAGACACGGACATTCTGATCGACTTTACTTTCACTGGATTACTTCGTCCGCAAGGGCGATCAGGTTTGAGGGCACCGCCAAACCGAGCGCTTTTGCAGCAATAAGATTGATCACGAGTTCGTATTTGGTTGGCGCTTGTACCGGCAGGTCAGCCGGCTTCTCGCCACGAAGAATGCGATCAACATAAGACGCCGCACGCCCGAATAGATCGGGCAGGTCAGGACCATAGGTTATTAAAGCGTTATCAAAACGATGCGGGTAGATCGCCGGCAATCGGCGCTGGGCAACGAGTCCGATGATCTGTTCATGATTGGCATCGTTAAAGACGTCAGGCACCACAATCAGACCCCCACCAGGTTCGTCCGCAAGTTCAGCGATGGCTGCATCGATTTCCGCCGAGTTATGAACTGTTACGGGAACCATGGGTATCGGAGCAGAACGAGCAAATCCTTCAAACGCGTGTACAAATGCTGGAGGAGCCGTCGCCGGGTTATAAATGAATGCGAGCCGTCGTACGGAAGGCGCAACCTGCCTGAGCAAATCTATCCATTTACCGACAATGGAGAATTCGTAAGCTTGAAACCCGGTTACATTGCCTCCGGGTCGCGGAAAACTTTGGACGAAACCGCTGCCTATTGGATCGACGACATAACCAAACACAATCGGGATGGTGTGCGTCTCCTTTACAAGCGCGGCCACAACGGGAGTGGAGCTAGCGACAATGACCTCACATTGCAGCCCGACAAGCTCTCTCGCAGCGGCTTGCATGCGATCGTGCTCACCACCGGGCATGCGACTTTCGATTTGCAGATTGCGGCCCTCAATCCACCCGAGCTTTTGAAGTCCTTGCTTGAGGGCATTCGTTTCGGGTCGACCTACGGGTTCGATTGCATCAAGCCCCAACACCCCGATCCGCCGGATTTGTCCGGACTGTGCATCCGCCCCCAAAGGCCATGTGGCCACGCCCATTAATACCGCAATGAACTCCCGCCGCCTCATGGCTTGCCCCGCGCCGAGAACGATGCATTACAGCATGGTTTTGCGACCCGCGGTATAGGGTTTCGGGACCAGATTGCGCGGCAGCGGTTTTGAGCCGCCGACGCCGCTTTGGGTCATTTTCGACCGAGCCGGCCGAGCCCTGAGCCAGTTGATGTCCGCTTCGCGCCAAAAGCAGAGTAGACTTAAGAGCATTCGCTGCTCCGCGACGCCTGCGGCTGTCACCGCCTCTATCGCCTGATCAACAGCGCCGAGAACGCGCTGGCGACACAAAGTGCGGCAACGACGGGGAAAATGACCGACGTATCTCCGGTATGGTCCATGAAGCGTCCGATGAGGGGCTCGCCCAATCCTGCGCACGCATAGGAGATAAAGTTGAGGACGCCGGTTGCCGTTCCCGAAAGACGCCGCCCGAAAATATCCGGACACAGCGCCCAGAACGAGGACGCCGGACCGAAGACGAAGAAACCGCAAAGGAACAGCCCGAAAATCCCAAGCGGGCTGCCATGCGGCACGAATCCCATCGCGATCGCGATGACGGCGGCGAGAACCATGTAGGTGATGATGGCCGGATAGCGTCTCGAACCGAACACGACGTCGGACATCCAGCTGTTGGTCGAGGCGCCGAGCGCCATTCCGATCGGCAATGCCACCGTGATCCATGTTGGATCGATCGCAGCGGAAGCCGATTTCCAATTCGGCCCGAGGAAATGCACGGGGATCCAGACCAGGAGCGCGTATCGCGCCGCGTTTTGAAATCCGATCGACAGGCCTGTGGCATAGAGCCGCCAGTTCGACAGGACGGCGCGGTAGCGTGACGCGCTGGATTCGCCTGCGCTTTTCGCCTCCTCATCAGCCGAGCGATCGTCGTCCGGGCGGCTCAATCCGAGATCCTCCGGCTTCTCCCGAACGGTTGCGAACATCACGATCGCACCGAACAGCATGAGAACGACCGAGAGGCGGAAAATCCAGCGCCAGTCGAGACCGAAGCCGCCGAGAATGATGATGGGAAGGAAATAGGCCAGCACCGACGAAAAGCCGGACATGCCGACGTAGAACGAATAAACAAAACCCCGGTTCTTGTGTCCCCACCAATTGGAAAGCAGCCGGCTTCCCGGCGCAAATCCCATGGACTGGAAATAGCCGTTCAAACCCCACGCCAGCAGGATGCTGACGAAGCCGGTGCCAAAACTGGTGGCCCAGTTGGCCGCGAACGAAAGCACGGCGCCCGTAAACATCATGGTGCGTCCGCCAAATTTGTCGCCGAGGTTGCCGTTGATCGACTGGCCAACCGCGTAGGCCCAAAGCATCGCAGCGCTTACCCATCCGAGCATTTCCTTGGAAAGTCCAAGCTCCTTCTGGATGCCAGGAATCGCAAATCCAAACGTCTGTCGGCCGGTGTAATAGAAGAGGTAGCAGAACGAGACGCCCAGCAAGGCGGTCCATTTGTAGCGCCGATACAGCGCCTCGCTGTCGGCGGTGGCGGTGAAAGGTCCCGCCACGACCTGCCCTGTCTCAACCATCACACGTCCCCCTAATTCTTTTTCCGATTTGATTTTCTTCGCTAGAGCGCCATGAAAATAGGTTGAACTTTCACCGCGATGTGCCCCTCTCCCATTGGGAGAGGGGTTGGGGTGAGGGGTTACAATCTATCGATAGACCCGAACCCTCACCCGGATCGCATCTGACGATGCGATCCGACCTCTCCCATACGGGAGAGGTGGGCGAGCCTGCTGATAGACTAATCTCATCATCCTCTAGACCTGTTGCACGCCGTTCAAGGCGAAATCGAAGATATCGAAATTGCGCAGCCGTCGCGTCTTCTCGAGGTTCCGGTATTCTTCGTTGACCGGATGCGAGACGATGAAGGGCACGATCTGCTCGCTCAATCCGCCGTGGGATCGAAGGCGATGACCATGAAGGCCGGTGAGGTCATGCTCGGCGCGGCTGGCACCGATCACCGCATGGGTGTCGCCGATCGCAACGAAATCTCCCTCGCGATCGAGCGGCATCTCGTAGCGGCCCGCGGCGCTCTTGCCGTCCAGAACCAGCGCGATTCCCGGAAGAGCGGCAGCCGCGTCCATCACCGCGGCAAGCTCAAGAGGCTTGCGGAGATAGACCCTGACGAACGATCCGAGCGCGCCATGATGTTTCACGAACGGGTCGGTGATCGGGCAGATCACGCGCACCGCCTCAGATCCGAAACGTTCGTTGAGTTCCTCTTCCAGGAAAACCACGCGCGGCGTGCCGTCTGCATCGGTCTTGTCGTTCATGCCGTGGTCGGCGATCAGGCCCACGACAGCGCCGAGGCCGGCGAGCCGGCCGATCCCGGCGTCGACGGCGCTGTGAAAGGCATCCGCCTCGCGTTCGCCGGGGCCGTGGGCATGCTGGACCAGATCCGACAATGAAAGGTAGAAAAGATCGGCGCGGCCCTGCTCGAGCAGCTTGATGCCGGCATCCAACACGAACAGCGAAAGGTCCGGGCTATACATGTCCGGCGAGGGACGCCCGACCAGCGCCTCGACATGGTCGATGCCGTTTTCGGCACGTGTTGCATGGGCGGCCTTTTCCGAGGAGAAGCAGATTCCGCCCTCCATGCGATGGCCGAGCATCTTTCTGAGCTTGTCCTTGGCCGTAATCGCGGCGACGCGGACGCCAGCGCGCGACATTTCGGCAAGGATCGTTGTGGCGCGCATCGGGCTTGCATCGACAATCATGATCTCCTCGCCGGTGTTTCGGTCGAGGTAGTAGTTGCCGGAAATGCCGTGAACGACCGGTGGCACCCCGGTCACGATCGAAACATTGTTTGGATTGGTGAATGTCGGCATCGCGGCATCGGCCAGCGTGAAAAAGCCCTCGCGCATCATTCTGGAAATGTTTGGAAACACCCCGGAAGCATTGCCAAAATTGAGATAGCGGGGGTCACAGCCATCCAGACACACGATCACGGTGGGGCGCTGAGGCTTGGCATAGGTTCGCCCGTTGACCTGGATCATAATCACCTTGGTTTTCTTGAGGATTTTGGCAGGAGTCGACGACCGAAAGATGACACGGGCGAAAATCGCAACCCGCGCTACGGAAGGCTATCGGAGCAGGCCGCGATGCCACAAGGGCCATGTTGACAAGTCAGAGATGCTCAATATGCGCGGCCTTCGTAGAAAGTTTGTTTGACCACAACGCGCGGCCCGCTAGATTTTAAGAAACTGAGGAGGTTTCATGGAGGACATCGCGGCCACGCGCGCAGCGCAATCGCTGCTCGCTGAACACAAGGCCAGGGCACGCTTTACGTCGCTCGGGCCGCCGGAGGCACCGGCCACGATCTCGGACGCCTACGATATCCAGGAGAAGTACGTCAGCCTGCTGCGCAGCGCGCACGGCGAGGGTGCAGGCTACAAGGTCGGTCTCACATCGGCCGCGATGCAGACATTTTGCGGAATTGACCATCCGATCGCGGGCACCGTGCTCGCAAGCCGCGTGCATCGATCGGGCGTGGCCGTTCGTCGAGCGGATTTCGGACGCCTCGGCCTGGAATTTGAAATCGCCGTGCGGATCGGTTCAGACGTCCGCCTCACGGGCGCTGCCTTCAGCGCCGAGACGATCGCCCCTCACATCGATGGTGTTTGCGCGGCCATCGAACTGGTCGATGATCGGGATGCGGATTACAGCCGGCTCGATGTGCTTTCGCTTGTCGCCGACAATTCCTGGAATGCCGGCATCGTCCTGTCGGAATTTGCGGGCAAATGGCCCGATCTTGGCAGCGTTCGCGGGCGCGCAACGAGGGACGGCGCCTCGATCGGGGAAGGGCACGGACGCGATATTCTAGGACATCCCTTTAATTCGGTCGCCTGGCTCGCCTCACAACTGGCTTCGCGCGGGATGTGGCTGAAGGCCGGTGAGATTGTGATGACGGGGAGCGTGATGAAGACCGTGTTTCCAGTCGAAGATGCGGAGTATCGCTTTGACCTCGATAAAATCGGCTTTGTCGAGGTCCATGTGCGATAAAGACGAGCGGCGTCCCTCTCTGACTAGGTCGCGGGTCTTTCCATACCAAGTCTTTCCATCCCAAGTCGATGCGCAACCGCGAGAACCGTTTGCCTGAACCCGGAGGAGCCGGCCTCTTCGAGCGCCGCATAAATTTGCTGCTCGGCCTCTTGCACGTTGCCCCTCTCCTTCGCAAGCATCGCGCGGACCAGCTTGGCTTGGCCGGCAGAAACTCCGGGAATGTTCGCATCGGCCCGCAGCCGCTCCAGAATGGCTTCGGAGGATGAGAATGCGTCGAAGAACGGCAAGCCGTACGTTAGCAGCGCGTGGCGCACGTCGCGGCTAAGGATTTCCTGCTCGGTATCGATCGTCCACCACCGATCCTGCCGTTCCGGCATAAGATTCCCGATCCTTTGTTGAATGGGGAAGAAGGCCGTAGCCGGATTCGCCGGCAGCGGACGGCCAGTCCAGTAGCGATAGAGAGCTTCCGACGTCACCAGCAGATTGACCGTGAACTCGCCGGCTGCCAGACGGCTGGCCTGAAAGTTGAACGAATGAATGAGGTCATTGAATCGCCGATGGATATGATTGCCCTGCCGGCGAAATCCGACCGCGCGGAGGTCGCGCTGATAGGCGGCTTTGGACACCTCGCGAATGACAGATTGAATGGGCGATGCAGCCATGACGCGCCCCATACTCCCTTCTCATGATCTCGTCGACTTGGGGCCACGCGTTTCCCACTGAAGATGCGGACTATCGCTTTGACCTCGACAAAATCGCCTTTGTCGAGGTGCGGGCGCGATAAATCTTAAGGCTTTGGGACGACCGAAACAGCGAATGCGCTTGATTTAGATCAACGTCCGTCCTTTCACGCCGTTAAGAATTCACTTCGCTTTCGAAAGAATGATTCCGGGGGCTCGGCTGGGCGTTCGTGTTCCCAAGCATCTACTTTAAATGGGGGCGCGATCTGACTTGGGGCGGAGCTTCGCGTTAGGAAAATTGGCATGCTCGCCTGGCTGGAACAGTTCCTGGTACGCTACCCGGAGCTCGCGTTGTTCCTGGTGATCGCCGCGGGTTATTGGATCGGAAGCTTCAAGATCGGGGCATTTTCCCTCGGACCGGTCACGGGCGCGCTTTTCGCTGGCCTGCTGGTCGGGCAGTTTGCACACGTTCCCGTCTCGGCAATGACCAAATCCTTCCTGTTTTTGCTGTTCCTGTTCGGTATCGGCTACTCGGTTGGCCCGCAATTCATGCTGGCGTTGAAACGCGACGGATTGAAGCCCGTGCTGCTCGCCATCGTCATGTGTTTTACGGGCCTTGTGACTTCGATCGTCGTTGCAAAGATCCTGCATCTCGATGCGGGCTTTGCGGCCGGGCTGATGTCAGGTGCTCTGAGCCAGAGCGCCGCCATGGGGACGGCGACAGATGCGATCAACGGATTGCCGCTGCCCGAGGCGGCGCGGACCCAGCTGGTCGCCCACGTCGCGGTGGCGGATGCGGTCTGCTACATCTTTGGTTATGCGGGCGTGATCCTGTTCTGCACGACGGTCGTTCCAGCGCTGTTGAAGATCGATCTGAAGGCGGAAGCATTGAAGCTCGAGCAGGCATTGGGGATGGATCGCGCCAAGCCGGGTCTCGCATCTGCCTGGCGAAAGTTCGAACTGCGCGCTTATCGATTGGCTGAAGGGGCGCCTCTGGCGGGATCGACCGTCGCCGAAGCCGAAGCGCGCGTGGCCGAGCACCGCCTGTTCATCCATCGGATCCGACGGGCACAAACCATTCTCGAAGCAAAACCCGACTTGATACTGAAGCCACAAGACGTGATCGCTTTGTCCGGACCGCGGCAGATCATCGTCGAGTTGATCGGACCGCGCGCGGAGGAAATCGAGGACAAGGAGTTGCTCGATTTCGCAGTCATTGCCGCGGACGTTCTCCTGATCGAAGCAAAGCTTGCCGGCATGACACTCGGCGAGGCGTCAGATCAGGATTGGGCTCGCGGCCTCTATCTGCGGTCTCTGAGCCGCGGCGCCCAGGAGCTGCCGATTGCGGCCAACGTTGCGCTCCAGCGCGGCGATCTGCTGCGCATTGTCGGGCCCGAATCTATCGTCAAGCGAGCGGCGGAAAAAATCGGCACGATCGTCAGTCCCAATCCGAGCATCGATTTCGTGGTCATGGGACTTGCCATATTCCTCGGCGGGCTCGTCGGCGTTCTCGTCTCGTTTCCCGTTGGAGGCATCAAGCTTTCCCTCTCCACCAGCGTAGGGACGCTGCTGGCGGGGCTCCTGGTCGGAAATCTGCGTACCCATTATCCCTTGTTCGGCCGCATTCCCGACGGCGCCATCAGCCTGATGACATCGCTTGGGCTCGCGGCATTCGTTGGGCTGACCGGAATACACGCAGGCCCGGTGTTCGTGTCGGCCCTGAGGGAGGCCGGTATTGGACTTCTATTGGGCGGCGCCGTGGTGACCCTGTTGCCGCAGATCGTCGGGTTCTGCATGGGCCATTTCGCCTTGCGGATGAATCCGATCCTCCTGCTCGGCGCGTTGACCGGGGGCCAGACCGTGACCGCGGCGATGGCGGCAGTGCAGGAGCGCTCAGGAAGTCCCGTCGCCGTGCTGGGCTATACGCCGGCCTATCCGGTCGCCAACATCCTGCTGACGACGTGGGGATCGATCATCGTCGTCGTGTTCGGCGGGTGAATGCGGCAGTTGCCTTAAGCGTGACGGAGCACGGATCGCCATGAACCCGCTTCTGAAGGAAATCCGACACAGCCCGCTGTTGTGGATGCTGATTTTTGTGCCGATCGTCCTGATCGCGGAAGAGGTCGCCCCCTCGTCGCATACGCTTCTGTTTGTGCTCGCCGTTCTGGCGATTGTGCCGCTTGCCGCGCTTCTCAGTCACGCGACCGAAAGCGTCGCTGCGAAAACCGGCGATGCGATCGGCGGACTGCTCAACGCGACCTTGGGAAACTTGACCGAACTGATCATTGCAATCGCGGCACTTCAGGCCGGAGAATACATGCTCGTCAAGGCGTCGATTGCCGGCGCGATCGTGACCAATTCGCTCTTCATGCTCGGCACTTCCTTCCTGCTCGGTGGTCTGCGGCATCACATTCAGGAATATAATCGCGCCGGTGGAAGACTTTCTTCGGCGCTGCTGTTGATGGCGACCGTTGCCCTGCTCGCTCCGGCGGCCGTCGCAGACCTCGATTTGGCCGAGGGCGAGATGGTGGCGCAGAAACTCAGTGCCGGTCTTGCTGCGCTGCTTATCGTTGCCTACGCGCTTGGCCTGCTGTTCTCCCTGAAGACGCACAAGGAATTGTTCGCCAGCGAGGATCACGGCAAAGGCGGCGAAGAGACCTGGCCGACCGGGCTCGCTGTCGGCACCTTGCTTGTGGTTACGGTGCTGGTTGCGCTGGTGAGCGAGATTTTCGTAGGCTCCGTGCAGAAGGCCGGAGAGACATTGGGAATGAGCCCGGCTTTTGTCGGGTTCATCATCGTCTCGCTGGTCGGCGCCGCGGCCGAGATGGCGGTTGCGTTTTCCGCGGCTCGAAAGGACCGTCTCGACCTGAGCGTCAGCATTGCGCTGGGCAGCGCCTCGCAAATCGCCCTGTTCGTTGCACCGGTGCTCGTGCTCTTGAGTTATGTCGTCGGACCCAAGCCGATGGATTTGCAGTTCTGGCCAGGCGCGGTGACCATGGTGATGATCGCAACCGTCACCTCCTGCTTCATCACCAATAGCGGGCGCTCCGCCTGGTTCGTCGGCGTGCTGCTGGTGTTCATCTACGCCATATTCGCAATGACGCTCTACGTCGTTCCGCCCGGAACGCAGGCGTGACAGCCAGGACGGCGGCAGTTTGAAAATTTCGGTTGGGTGCGCTTATTGGCAGATTTTGCCATTGCAGTGCTGCGTGCACCAGGCGTGACCGTCGCTATCGGGGTATCCGAGATGCTTGCCATTCTTGCGGCACTGCTCGTAGGTGTGTGCAACCGGAATGCGAACCATCTTGCCGTTGACATCGGGCCACATCACGGTTTCCTCCGCCCGGATAACCTGGCTGCTCCCTAACAACACAGCCATTGCTACAAGGCCACACAGTAAAGTTCTCATGGGTACCCCCTTGATCTGATTACGGCACACAGAACAGCCGTCATTTGCGCGACCTCGTGTCCCACCATGATGCGGTTCGCGTCGCGCAATGCGTTCCGTGGCATTCGACGGAGAATGCAATCCTAGAGAGAATCCCGTGCAATCGCAACGTCTGAGGCCGTGGCCGGTGGCGCTCGATTCCGAATTCGACGCGCCCGCGGTGGCTCCTTACTCGCCATCGCAAGCGTGGTGTTGGCGCGCGCCGATCGCGGCGCGTCGATGCGGAAGAGCTTCCTTTGGGTAACGATGCTGGGCCGAAATGGCGCGCGATGGCCGATGAGGCGTACCACTGCTTCGCCGTGGCACTGCAAGCACTGGCGCAATTTCAGCCAGTGCGGCGCCGCACGGCGTGCAGATCGAAGGAGAAGCCCCAGCCGGGGCGGTCGGGGACAATCGCGCGGCCCTCGCCGTCCAGCTCGATCCGTTCCTTATAGATCGGCTCGAACCAGGGCATGTGCTCAAGGATATACGCGTTCGGCGCAGCGGCTAGCAGGGGAAGGCTCATCTCGCTGAACAAGTGCGAGGATAGCTTCACGTCGAATGCGGCGGCGAGGTGGCCTGCGCGGATGAACTCGGTCGGTCCGCCCATGCGCTGCAGATCCGGCATCAGCACGTCGGCCGACTTCATCTGCAGCATCGTCAGCATCCCGCGGCTGGTGTACTCGGTCTCGCCGCTGGCGATTGGCGTGTCGAGGGCAGCGGCGATCTCGGCCTCGCCGGCGTGGTTCCAGTACGGGACCGGCTCCTCGAACCAGGCGAGGCCATACTCTTCCAGCGCGCGGCCGAGGCGGATCGCCTCAGGCACGCCAAGCGACTGGTTCGCGTCTGCCATGAGCTTGATGTCGGGACCGATGGCCTCGCGGACGGCGCGGACCCGTTCGACGTTCCACGCGACCGGGCGCGAACCGACACGCATTTTTATCGCCCGGAAGCCGCGAGCGAGGAAATCGGCCGCCTCGCGCTGCAATTCGTCGATGGAGGCGTTGAGCCAGAGCCCGCCGCTCGCGTAAGTCGGCACGGCCGTCGCGGCGGCGCCGATCAGACGGGAGACATTGAGGCCGGCGGCGCGGCCGCGCAGGTCCCACAGCGCGGTGTCGACGCCGGCGAGGCCGGCGATGCTCATGCCGGCATGGCCGAAGAAGCCGATGTCCGACCAGGCGCGTTTGTAAAACGATGCCGCCATCGTCGGATCGAGGCCGATCAGGAGCGGTTCGAACGAGCGGACCATGTCGCGCAGGACTTCGAGGCGGGTGCCGTTGATGGCGAAGCACAGGCCCTCGCCGGTGACGCCCTGATCGGTGTCGACGAACACCAGAACCGCGTCAGCCGACCGGATCTCGAAGATCGCGGACAGGATGGGGCGCGGCAGCGGCAGGCGCACGATTTCGGTGCGCAGCGCGGTTACTTTCACGATTCACTCCCCTTGAAGCACCAGAATGGACGGTTCGAAGTCTGGTAACCTCGCAGCGCGGCCGGGTCCAGATCGTTTTCACATGACCCCCGTTGGAGGAGCGGTCTGACTATCGCGAATGGCACGGCACGGCCGATGAAGATGGGCACTACGTCTGCGCGATTCTGTTATGAAGCGATGCGCCGCTGCGTTCGAAGACGCGTGGCTGCTATCACAGTTCGCTTAAGCGCCCACGTGGTTCACAGGACCATGCGACTTCTGCATGATGGCTTTCTGCACTACCTCAACTATGAGCTTCGGCACCCACCGAGCAATGCAGGAAAACTCGCTTGTTAAGGCAGAACGTCTCGTCCGGTTACGCTTTTGAAGACACGTACGGATATTCGCGGGCCCTCAGCGTTGGAGACCAAGTCTTCGTATCCGGCACAACGGCCCGCCCGCCGCATGCGGGTGCCCTCAGAAGCTCCTTCTCCTTTCTTGAGAGCCGCGTTCTCGCTGCGGAGACGTTCGAGTTATCATCATCGGACATGGCATTTCCTTCGCAAATCACTGAGAATAGGAAAGCTGATCTTCCGTAACTACTCGTTCAATATTCCCTGATTTGCTCTTGATGCGGTATCTAAGACGACCGTCTGCCTCGATGGGCATACGTTGAACGATTGTATAAATCATTGGTGAATCAGTTTCGGCACGACCTTGTGGCCCTTGGGGCTGGTGGTGAACGTCTTCATTCAGCTTATAGGCATATGACATGTGTCTTCCTCTGAAATTTACGGTTGGCCGTTGCAGTTTGATGCAGATCAATCTGCGAGAGCCCGAAAGCATGAGGCGTCATGGTCCAATAAGATCATCTTTATCAGCCCAATAGAGCTGAGCAATGAGACCCTTTCCTTCCTGCTTTAGTCCAAACCACATGAACCTTTTCAGTTTGTGACCATTCTTAACGTCAGACGTACACGAGATGATACCAACATAGTCATAGCAGTATTGAGTTGCTTCAACATTGCCGAGATTGTTCGTCGTTACCAGCTTGGTAACCTGCCCATCCTTTTCAAGACCGAGTTTGTTTTCACCAACATTGTACGCCCATTGTTCAAAGCAGGTATCGCCTTTGCAATGATGCGGGTCATGAATTGTTGGTTTTGTTTTATTCTTCTCTGCCATGTCCACGGTGGCAGCAGCAGCAGAAGCCCAAAACCCCAATTTTTTTAAAACCTCGACTGTCAAATCCGTCTTCGTGAACTGCTTAAACTGGTTGGCAAACTCCTGAACATTCTGCGACTGAAGCGAATTGAATGCGAGTTCTTCTGGCGTAACATGTTCAGCATTTGCGCCACAAGCGCCTCCGGTAAGAGCGGCGAGCAGAACTAGGCTCGTGAGGGTCTTACGCATAGTTCCTTTCCGTGGGGAATATCCGCCTGATGTTTAAGTCTGGAGAGCCGGACGGTGGTGGGGGTGGGATTGAGGCTAGGCGTGTGTATCCGGCACGCGCTGATCAGCTAAGGCTCACTCAATGCCGGGTGACGGTCTCCAAGAACTTGAGAACTGAGGTGGGTACTTCGTCGTACTCAACGTAACTTCGACGCAGCTCGTCGGCGATGTCCAACGTCACATCACGCGACCAGCCTTCAGCCGTATTGAAGGCAACGATGCGGACCGGATTTGCATATTGCCCTTCGAGTAAACTTCGGATCATCCACGTGCGGTTCGTTCCCGCTTCGTCGGTTTCGCGCCACACCCTGCCGAGAGAGCCGAAATCATCGAGCACGAGATAGATGTCACGGCGGGTGTCTTCTTCGGGTACGAGGGTGGCTGAATGCGGCATGACGCAACTCCAATGAATTAGAAAATCTGCCCGCCCCCCGTAAATCGCTTGAACGAAAGTCTCATCATATCGGCCCAGCGATAGTTTGCACGCGCGATCCTCCTTGTACCGGCTGCTTAGCCACGCCCCAGAACTAGTGGCTTGCATTTCTGTTCTTGTTTTGTTCTTATATTCAGAAGATGCCCTCAGCACCCAATCCGGAGCAATCCGACGCCGACCAGCTAGAGGCGGCGGCGGATGAAGCCATCGCGGCATGCGGCGATGCGCGAGAGGCGATCAAGGCACTGATCGTCGCCAATCATTTTCTCGAAACCGAACTGCAAAAACTGAGGGCCTCGGTGTCGACCGGCTATGCGCGAGGCAAGCTGCTGCCGCGTGATCGCAAGGATTGGTACGACTAGAGCCTTTTCGGTTCTGATTGAATCAGAACCGAGGCTCTAATCTTTTGTTTCGACACGTTTTCTTCACGCGAACCGGCATCCACTTCGCTCGAAAACGCTCTAAGGGGTGCGTAACACCTGCATGCGCGAGGGCAGTTCCAGCACTGGAACCACTCGATGCCCAAGCGGTTTATTTACACGGTTTCAATGGTCGTGGAGTTCAGCAATGAACGATCGTGAACTCGCCATTCGAGCGATTAGCGAAGCCCAAAGTATCCTTGAAGAATATCTTGAGCCAAAACATCACGACAACGAAGAACTCCTCGACCGACTTGTGGAGGTGCTCGAACGCCCCTCAGTCATCGTCGCGGTTGACCGCTTGAGACGCGGCGCGGTTCAATGAACTAATTCGGGCTGCGCTCGCGATTGGCGCTACATCCAAGCGATCATCGTCGCCATCGACCAGTATGTTGAAGCCACACGGGCAATCGAGTTCGGTTTGAACAAACGGTTTTGGCGAAGCGAGGTGACATCCCGTAAGGGCGTAGGCGGGTACGCGAGCCAGGACATGATGTGGCGCCCGTTTTCAGTGGTAGCTAATCAGTAGCTAAACCGCCTTCTTCCTAAACCACTATTCAGATAAATGCTTGATTTGATTGGCGCGCCCGGAACGATTCGAACGTCCGACCCCCAGATTCGTAGTCTCAATTTGTCCAATTCCCTGACATTCCTAGACTTTCCCTGA
>Ga0307474_10000441_pt1 | contig 29749 bp, 38 predicted proteins | sample atmos_gasesECM1C_2_FD_203312 | JGI IMG/M metagenome (GOLD analysis project Ga0307474, IMG submission 203312) | Hardwood forest soil microbial communities from Morgan-Monroe State Forest, Indiana, United States - atmos_gasesECM1C_05 | ecosystem: Environmental > Terrestrial > Soil > Temperate... | reverse complement strand
CGGCCAACTTGGAAGAAACCAGCAAGCTGCTCAACGCTTATGTGCGGGCGATCTTGGCTTCTGGCTCCTGATCTTCTGGCTCCATATCCCCAAGGGATATCAAGGGCGAAGCCCTTGCCTAGTTAGACGAGGTTCGGGCAGAAGAACGGGCTGGTTAAAACAGGAATCCCCAGACTTCTCTCCTGATGCGACCATGAGCAAGGTCTCAGAGATGAGAGAGATTTTGTCTCGGATTATCGTCCTGTTTCTCCTGATTGGCTTCTGTCCATTTGTAGTGGGACAGACGTCCAGTCAGGCATCAGCGAATGCCCCACAAGAGGGCAGGTTTGGGGGCACCCCCGGTCCTTCATTTCGGTGGAAGACCGGCTATGGTGTAGACAGTGCCATAAGCCGGATTGCCGCTGGCATCTGTACCCCCATAGGCGGCGGTTCCGTAGAGGGTGCCGTCGGTTGTCTGGAGAAGGCCAGACCAGGGATCAATCCCAACCGTCTTATTGAACAACAACTCGTGTTCAAGCGCGCCATTCGGGTTGAACGCCAAGACCGCGCCTACGGAGAGAGTGTTCGACGTGGTGTAGTACGCCGTCGTCCATAGATTGCCGTCAGTGGCTTGCAAAATCGGGGAGTAGTAGTTGTTTCTGACCGAGATGGGGCTGATGGCGACGGTCTGCACCTTTCCGGACAATGTGCTGGAGTAAATCGTGGGATTTCCGGTCACGCCTTTCGCGGGTTGCGAGACGCCATAGAGAAGGCCGTTGGCCAGTTGCACGACACCGCCAATGGGAACGGAAGTGCCCGTGAAGCTGTAAACCGTTTTGAACTGGCCGGTCACCGGATTGACCCGGAACAGCGTTCCCGGGTAGCTGTAGTGGTTCGTCGTACCGTACAGGTTACCGTCCGACGCGAGAATCACGCCCAGAGGGTAGGAAGAGTCGCTGGAACCATTGAACGCATGCAGCACGACGAAGGTCCCAGGAGGCGTAAGCCGGAAGACGACACCGCAGCCGAGGCCCTGGCATATTTTCACGTTGTTGACGATTCCACCGCTCGAAGTGGTCCCGTAAATATTGCCGTCGCTGCCCAAGGTAAGGCTGGTGGGATAGGATCCCGTCGTACAAACCGTGCAGAACACCTGCAACACCTGAAAACCAGAGCCGGTCTTGCTCAGCTTGAAAAGAGTTCCCGAACTGTCAGCATTGGGACCACCGGAGGAGTTGAAGCCATAGAGATACCCGTCGCTGGCTTCGACCAGCGCACTGGGGCCTTGCCCCTCGTCGTAGTACCCAGTCTTCGGATCTTGTTTGAAGGTGTGGAGCACCGTCAGTTGCCCAGCAGCGGTGATCTTGAAAATTCCCCCCTGGATGCCTGTTCCACCGTAGAAATTGCCATCCGAGGCCTGTATGAGAGGACCGGGTCCCGCACCCTGCGGGCATACGCTGTTGGGGCAGGCAAACCCGTACAGTTCAGTAATGGTGAGTGTTTGGGCATAGATCGCCTTGGCCAGAAACAGACCAAAAAACAGAACCAGAAAGCGTTTCATTGGAGCGTCTCCTTGAAAATATACCGAGCGCGCGCGATGGTCGTCGTTCTCATCGGGTGGTCCTTCCTAAGCATGTCGGAACCCGAAGTTCCGGCATCGACAGCCGGGGTCATGGGTAGATCTCGGCGGTACTCCAGAAGTGTGTCCTGTAGACCCTATAATTCCACTCCCCGCCAATCACGAGAACAGCACCGTCGTCCAGCAACACAGCCCGGGCGCCTGAGTCGCGCTCGTCGGTCAAACTGCCGGTGAAACTGAAACTCCCGCTCGAGGGATCGTATAGCCCTGCGGTCTTAGTAGCCATACCGGCAGCGACCAGCACCTTCCCGCTAGGAAGCCGTGCCGCCACGTCTGCCATCCGGAACGTCTCCCTGGCAGATTTTGTTTAGGAGGCCCGGGGCCTGGGAAGTATCCGCGTGGGACGCAACTTTACCTGAAAAAAGCCGACGCTTGTGTGCGCTTTATCAATAGCTTTGTAAAAAGTTTGCAAAAATAGGCCTGAAAGGCTGAACTTCACGGGGCCTACCGGAGCCGTCAGTGCGCATTCGCCGACGCTGGATCGGCTCCGGCAGCATCGTCGGCTTCCAGAAACTGCGGTGTTGAATCTCAGTTGCGATAAATCCCTGTTTACAACAACTATCGGCTTGGCACCTTGAAATGGAAGGAATCGAAGATCTTGTTGATATTCGCGTTCGAGATCTTCGTGCAGGTCGTAATGGTGATCAAGTAGAAGCGCTGGCCGACAAGGTACATCTCCTCATCAACGAATGCGTTCCCTATTCCGGTTGATCGAAAGCGACGTCCCGGATAACCGTCCTTGACCAGTCTCTCCTCGGTTAGCAATGTTCTGTGAACGTTTCTGATGGAACCCTCTCTCGTCCCATCGAACACTCTCCCGGAGTCCTGCTGGCATCTTCAAAGCCCCAAAGGCTGGAGGAAGAAAAACGCGGAAGAATGCAAAAAAGGGAAAAATCGAGTGATGTCGCTCGCGCAACTTTTTCATTAGGCGACGTGGCAGAACTGTTTGATATCAAACAGTCGTAGTCGACATAAGCCCTTATTCTGTTTATAAAATATCGTCATAAATGATGGCCGATTTCGACAACGAAAAGTGGGTATGGTTTTATCGCAGCGCGATGCTGGAGTTCCAACAGTCCCTTATGGCAGGCCGTATATCGGACGCCCGTGCCGAAATCATGGCGCGGATTGAAAAGCTACGCGACATACCCGGCTTACACGCCGTGGAACGGCAAGCAATCGAAGATGCGTTGAGCGGGCTGCGGTCGCTAGAAAACGAAGAAATCCGTTACGCAAAAGACCAACAAAGGAACATGGCAGAAGCGGCACTGGAGAAATTGCGGTCAATAGAACCTAAAATTGTGCGGCTGGAATGCGAGCAATCGGAAGATTAGAGTGCCATTGAAGCGAGAGGGGGGCGTGAATGGGCTCCCTGAATTTGGCTCTCGTACACACTATCCCGTATTGACTCCGAGTAGGCACAGCCTCAGTGTTCTGGTTGTGCCGCCCAATAGTCCCCAAGAACTGCTGGATATGTGGCAAGCCTGTTTCCCCGGATAATGCGGGATAGATGAATTTGGCGTGACTGTCCATGAGGAATGCGTGCGTCCGTGGTCGAAAGAAAAGCCACCGGCGATCCCGCCGAAACCTTCAACGAACTCTTAGGACGCGCGGTGCAGCATGGTTACGCGCGCCTGCTCGTCCAGTGCTCCAGCCCACGGGCGTCGGACCATGCAGTGGAATTATGAAGCCACCTGAATACACAGAAGGGTCGAAGGCGCTAGAGAACTTCGAAAGTATGGCTACGGCCATCTTCAAAGCCCCAAAGACTGGAGGAAGAAAAACGCGGAAGAGTCTAGCAAAACGCCTAGCGAAGACAAGCCGACAAAAATTACCGATAAAGGCAGAGACCGAAAGGGTCAGTTTCGAAGATAGTCTACCCAAGGAACTCGCGAGTTTTTGTAATTGAAAAAAGTGCTAGGAGTCGAACCGGACGTCGCGGTAGGATTGCCTCGCATCGAGGTGCTTTATGAAGGATGTCTACGAAACTCTACGAGAGAAAGAAGCGGCCATTGTGCGCGTCCGGAAGGAAATTGCCGCCCTCCAATTTGTCGCTCCATTACTTGCTGACGATGGCGACATCAGGCGAACTGTCGAGTCTCCTTCGTCGACCGTGCGACCCTTGTCATCTCGGCTCACACTTCAAACCTAATTGAACGCAGTACCAATCCTCAATTGCCAAACTCAGTTGGTTTGGAAGTTCTGAATCGCGAGATGGCAGCATATTCCATAAACTTGGACGAGCAAATCTCGGACTTGTCCCAGCGGTTAGCTACACTTCTGCAACGTGCAGGCAATATTCTCCAGCCGAAAAATCTCTCGAGGATAGGGAAACCAGAAATCCAAGGGTTCCTGCTGAGACAAGGTCCCGGTTTCCGATCTGTGTGAAGAACTGGGCCTGCAACCGACGGTGTTCTACCGCTGGCAAAAAGAGTTCTTCGAGAACGGCGCGGCCGCCTTCCAAACGACGGAACGTCCTCGCCGCCAGGCGAAGGAGAAAGGGAAACGGAGTGAGTTCTTGGAGAAGAACGTGCAGACGAGGATGAGGTCCTGGCCGAGCTGATGGCGGAGCATATCGCGTTAAAAAAAGCCTGGGGGAACTCTGACCGAGACCTGGGCGCCGTACGATGTGCGGGATCAGGTCGTCATCGAGATAATGCGAGATCCCCCGGCAAACCTGTTCGCAACTCAGGGTGATCATGGCTGTGCCTTTCCGAGTCCTAGATGCCTGGCCCATGAGCGCGAAACGAAGTAATCGCGAGCCATGAGTCGGGCGCGCAACAGTCGAGTCTTTACCGCCGGCACGCTTATTTCCAGTGCAGCCGACGTTTCGGCAATGTTGAGCTCGTCGATGTCACTGGACAGCACGCACAATGTGGTTGTCATGCTGGCCGACGAGCAAAGATTTGAATTGCCGGCCAGATTCAGCGTCCGCGTCAGGCAAATGCTGGCCGAGGAATTCGAAAAAAACGCTGAATAACCTGCAGCTCAGGGAACCCCAGTTTCGGCGTTCCGGTCCAGCGCTCAATGAGCTATGAAAGGGCGGATGTGGAGGTTTGGGAGCACTACACTGCGCTCAAAAACCGCAGTCACTACGTGCCTCTAGATCTGGTCTCGATACTGCTCCAAAATGATACGCACCAATTGACTGCGCGTCCGGACTCCAGTTTTGGAGAAGAGTTGTTGAAGCGTGGATTTGACGGAGCCCTCGGAGACTCCGATCCGCGCTGCAATTTCCTTGTTGGCGAGACCCTCGAATACAAATGAAAGGACGTTCCGCTCTCGTTCGGTTAAGCATCGAGTTCCGCCGGGTTGCAGGGGCGCTCCTTTTGCGTTCAGAGCGGTCTGCAGTTGTTCTTGGTCCAGCCAAACTTTTCCAGCCATCACGTCCCGGATTCCTTGTGCCAGCAACGCAGCAGAATCGTGTTTGCGAAAGACTCCGGAAATACCAGAGCGGATCAATTCTGAACCTGCTCCAGCATCCACTCCCGCAGTCACCACGAGAATCCTTCCATGGAAGCCCTGGTCCTTGGCCAGTCGGAGAAATTCACGGCCGTCGCGCTCGCCCAGATCGAAATCGAGGAGGACCAGGTCAATGGTCTTTTGTCGAAGGATTTGGAGAGCCTCTTCAATCGTCCCGCAGTCGGCAGCAACATCGAACCCTGGCTCTGCCCCGAGAAGCCGACCTACGCTCTCTCGAAATAAGGCGTGGTCGTCCCAACAACAAAATACGAAGCGTCTGTTCCGCAGTCTTAGGCATTGACTGCATCCTCCGCGGCGACGTGCAAGGGCAACACCACGGCGAAACAGCACCCTTCCGATCTTGGCTCATAGGCGAGTTCGCCGCCAAAACTTCGCATAATCGCCCTCGAAACGTAGAGACCAAGTCCTCTGGACTGGGCCCCTCGTTGAAATGGCCGAAAGAGATTTTCGGGCGTCACTACGCCCGTGCCGGTATCCTCAAAGCGAATTGCGACCTTGCCGTTTTCCTCGCTTGCGGCGATGCGAAGACGTTTTGTTTCGGTCGACGTCATCGCCCGCTGGCGGTTCTTGGCCAGATTCAAGAAAACCTGAACCAGCCCGTACCGATCGGCCCAAACCAAGGGCAGCGGTTCCTGAATATCCCACTCCACCTTGATCTCCGACTCGTGATAGGTAGTTTCGATCAGGATTCGCAACTCATCGAGCACCGACGTGAGTTCAACAACCTCACCGTTCTGAGTGGGCGCGGCGCCGAGTTCCAATGCCGAAATTCTCTCCAAGCTCTGGAGCAGTCCGCCCAAAGCCCTGAAGTCTTCGTTAGTCTCAAGCTCCTTGATGCGCGACAAGTTCTTGTGAACTACGAGAACCGCACTGCTGAGGTTCCGAATTTCATGGGCCACAGTACTCATCAGAATTCTCGTGTTCTTCAAGAGATGGTCCAGACTGAGTTCCTCCCGATTGCGCAGATCCTCGGAGAGGTCCACGACGATCGCAGCCAATCGGGGACCAGATATTGTGTTGTACGTGGAGAACCAAACCCCGGCGAGAAATACTTCCCCGTCACTCCTCATCCCGGTACATTGCAGGGTAGTCCGAAAAGCGCGCGAAGACTGAGTCTTCAGCACGGTCTCGAGGGCGGGAAGATAGCCGCCAATGGCCTGACCCTGCAGAGCAGGTCCGCTTGGTGCCAGCAACTGGTTCGCGGCCTCGTTGGCCAGCACAACCTTTCCTTCGGAGTCAATCGTAACGATCGCGGCCGGACTGCTTTCTACGAGGGCCCGCAATTGCTCTTCGAGGTCCCGGCGTAGCTTTACTTGGTCTTCCAGTTCCTCGACGTGCTTGAGAACAATGCGTCGGTTGCGAACCATCTCCGAAATGAGGAGCCCTGTTCCAATCAAGCCGACCGAGCTGAAACCCAGACGGACAACAGCTTCATTCTGCGGCAGATTGCTGAAGACTTCTTGAAGAACTGCGCAAACCAGAGCAACACCCACAATCTGAGGTCTGGATAGAAATCCGCCAACAATGATGATCGGAAACAGATACAAGAACCCTAACGAAATGTAGTGGATTGCCCACCAATCGACCACCGCGATCGCGGCCGTGAGAACGCCAGCCACGGCGAGCATTCTCATCCGGTTTGCGGGCGCGTAGACAGATAGCAGGTCTTTCATGATCACCCCTAAATCTTGCGCTCTTTACCGATCTGCTGGAAACAATTTTTCCCCGACTAGCCAAAAGATAGGCTCGGAGTTCCAAAAGATACGATTCTGGATCTGAAAGATACGGTTTGCATTCCTGCTCAGCGACTTAAACTCAAGCCAATCATTGAACTGCTTGGAGCGGAAGAGACCGGAGCGCCTCAAGTCCCCAGACACGATTGCCAGGAGCTGCGAGCGGGTGTGTCGGTTCTGGCAGTGACGTCGAGAGCCCGAACTGCGGACGAAGGTCCAGATCCTCACCGGAGCATACAGGTGAACTATGAGGCGGGGAATCGATACGTTTTGATGGCCATCGGCCTGTTTGCCGCGCTCTTGTACGTCGGTTTGATTTACGCAGGTTTTGCTGAGTTCATGTCATGTATATCAAAGGGCAGCAAACACAAGAAGCGTTCTCGGAGTCGGGTCTCGGCTCCCAGACTGCGGAACCCGAAAGTTCCAGGAAGTTGAGCCGAAAAAAGGTGCCGCAATGAAAGATTTCTTACGCCTAAACGAGAGAACAGTCGTAGCGGTTGTCACAGTCGCGACGATCATCATCGCAGCCGCCGTTGTTTTACCTGGGTGTGGTCAGTCGACAAATACGAACCCGACACGGGCAAACAGTTCAGCGTCGAACTCGTTGCAGTCTGATCCGGCTGTGGATCTGTCGCCGAGCCAATTGAGCTCAATCAAAATCGAGCCGGTGGGCACCTACCAGTTTCCGGTCGAGAAGGAAACGGTTGGCACAATCAGTTTCGCCGATGACCTGACGGTTGACGTCTTTCCCGCTTACCAGGGAACACTCCTCAAAGCCTTTGTGGAGCTCGGCACGCAAGTAAAGAAAGACCAGCCGCTGTACACGATCAAAAGCCCCGACCTTATCCAAGCAGAGTCGACCCTTATTGGCGCTGCGGCAACCTACGAACTGACCACCAAAGAATTGGCCCGTGCCAAAGACCTTTACACAACGAACGTGGGTGTCCCGCAGAAAGAGTTGGAACAGGCAATTTCCGATCAACAGACGGCAGATGGCGCAATCAAAGCAGCACGAGATGATGTTCGCGTCTTTGGCAAGACCGACGCTGAGATTGACCAGATGATTGCCTCGCGCAAGATCGATCCCGCTCTAGTCGTCCGTAGTCCTATTTCCGGCCGGGTCACTTCGTTCAATGCACCACCGGGGTTGTTGGTGCAGCCGGGAAGCGGAACAGCACCCTACACGGTCGCGAATGTCTCGATCAAATGGATGCTGGCAAATGTCATTGAGAGCGATATCCCGGTGTTTCATTTAGGCCAGCCAGTACAGGTCAAGGTCATGGCCTATCCGAAACGTGTGTTCCAGGGCAAGGTGTCCAAAATCTACGCGGCGGTTGATCCCAATACCCATCGAGTGACGATCCGTTCCGAGATCGCCGATCCCAAGGATGAGCTGCGTCCGGGGATGCTCGCCAACTTCATCATTGGTGTCGACGGCCCAGTCGAAGCGGTCGCTGTACCAGCCAACGGTGTGGTACGCGAACCAGATGGCACGATGGTGGCTTGGGTCACCACGGATCGCCACCACTTTTCACAGAGAGTCGTCACAACGGGCCTTCGACAAGACGACCGGGTTCAGATTCTCGATGGTCTGCAGCGAGGCGAACTGGCGGTTAGTGATGGAGCGGTCTTTCTCAGCAACATGCTGGAAGCACCACCATCCGATTAGATGGGACGACCGCCCATTTTCAAGTAAAGACTACAGGTCATGTTCAAGTCTCTTGTCGCGTTTTGCCTAGGACGACGCGCGATTGTTGTCGTGGGACTGTTCTTGTTTGCCGGCGCCGGCTTCGTTGCGTTCAAGAAACTTAATATCGAAGCGTATCCGAATCCGACCCCAGTCATTCTGGAGATCACAGCGCCGGCGCCAGGCCTCTCCGCCGAAGAGATGGAACGTTATTACACCCGCCCCATGGAGATTGGGCTTTACTCGACCCCCGGCATTGACGTGATCCGCTCCACGTCCTTCTATGGTCTGTCTTTTGTGCGTGTCACTTTCAAATATGGGGTGGACTACTACTTCGCCTATAGCCAGGCATCGACCGCAATGCAACAGAACGTCAGCCTGCCTGGCAACCTGGTACCCACCATTCAGGCCAACAGTTCGACTGGCGAAATCTACCGCTACCAGGTTGTCGGACCCAAGCATTTCGGAATCACGAATCTTCGCACGGTTCAGGATTGGGTAGTAGCGCGGCGACTGCTGACGATTCCCGGCATTGCAGCAGTCAACAGCTGGGGTGGTCCGACCAAGGAATTTCAGGTCGACGTGAATCCTCACAAGGTCGAAGCCTACAACGTGTCAGTGCCTCAAATCCTGACCGCTCTTGGCAACGCCAACATCAACGTCGGTGGACGCGAGATTCGCATTGGTCAGCAATCCATCAACATTCGTGGCGTCGGTCTGATCGATGACGGCGGCAGTGACGATTTGTCCGAGGGTTACAGGGTTGACGACATCGAGAATGTGGTTCTGACCCAGGTTAACGGCGTCCCGGTGCTGATGAAAGATATTGGAAATGTCTCAGTCGGCTATAGACCCAGACTTGGCATCCTGGGCCGCGACCGGCAGGACGACGTTGTTGGAGCGATTGTCGTCATGAGGCGCACGGAAAAAACCGCCGACATGATTCCAAAGGTCAAGGCGGAAATTGACAAGCTGAATCACGACGGCAGCCTTCCCCCCGGAGTCAGGGTTGTGCCTTTCTACGATCGATCGTCGCTCATCGCAATAACCACGCACACCGTTTTACATAATCTGATCTTTGGATGCGTGCTGGTCTTCCTGATCCAATGGATTTTCCTGGGCAATCTTCGCAGCGCGATTATCGTTGGCGTCAATATCCCTTTTGCGCTGATCTTCGCCATCATTCTTCTCCTCATTTTCGGCGAAAGCGCAAATCTGCTTTCCCTCGGTGCGGTGGACTTTGGGATCATCGTGGATTCGGCGGTAATTCTTGTGGAAAACATTTTCCGCCATCTCCAAGCGCCGCAGGAAGAAAAACAGCGTCTGCTTCAGCGCCTCACCGAGGGCTTTTGGGGTTTTGACCCGACGAGACTTCCGGGACAGACAGCGTCGGCTCATGGATGGACGGACCGCTTACGTCTGATTCTGATCAGCGCAATTCAGATCGACAAGGCAGTTCTTTTTTCCGCGCTCATCACCGTGGCTGGTTTTGTTCCACTGTTCACCATGGAGGGCGTCGAGGGTCAGATCTTTGGTCCCATGGCGCGCACCTATGGTTACGCGTTGGCCGGAGCATTGGTGGCGACGTTCACCATTACGCCGGTTCTCGCTTCCATGCTGCTTCCTGAGCATGCCAAGGAGGCCGAGACCATGGTCGTGCGCTTTCTGCACCGCGCTTACAATCCCGCACTGCGCTTCGCCCTCGCCCGGCGTCCCCTTACTGTCGCGATCAGCGTGGCCTTCCTGACCTTGTCCTTGCTTCTTGGTTTTCGCCTGGGCAGCGAATTCTTGCCCCATCTGGAAGAAGGCAATTTCTGGATACGCGCCTCCATGCCGATCACGCTGTCCCTGCAGGATGGCGAAGCTGCCGCGAGAAAAATGCGCGAGATTCTCCTTCGACACCCCGAGGTGATTACTGTGCTCTCCCAGCACGGCCGCCCAGATGACGCCAGTGATGCATCTCCGTTCTCGAATGTGGAGTTGTTCGCTCCTCTGAAACCGTTCGACGAATGGCCGCGCGGCCTCACCAAAGAAAAGCTGACAGAGCAGATTCAAACAGAATTCAACAACGAGTTGCCGGGGGTGGTTTTCAATTTCTCGCAGTACATCCAGGACAACATCGAGGAAGGAATTTCCGGTGTCAAAGGCTCCAATTCCGTCAAGATCGTCGGCCCCAAGCTTGAAACACTGACCAAACTCGCCGAGCAGGTGCGGGACCAGATGAACCAGGTTCGCGGCGTGGCCGATCTTGGCATCTTCCCGGTGCTCGGGCAGCCGAATCTGAACATCAAGGTCGATCGCGCCAAGGCAGCACGCTATGGTCTCAATTCCGGTGACGTCAACTCCGTAATTCAAGCGGCGATGGGTGGGGCCGTAGCAACCTCTGTCCTGGAAGGCGATCGCCAATTCGACCTCGTGGTTCGCTATACGCCGGAATACCGCGACAGCGTCGACAAAATCCGCAATATCAAAGTGGCCTATACGACTGGTAGCGGCGTCAATGCCTACATACCGTTGAGTGAACTGGCAACCATCACATTGGATACAGGAGCGGCCTGGATCTATCACGAGAGCGTGCAGCGATTCATGCCCGTTAAGTTCAAGTGTCCGAGGCCGCGACCTGGGCAGCACGGTCGAGGAAGCTCAACAGCGAATCGAAAGGAATGTGAAGCTTCCGGCGGGCTACCGCTTGGTTTGGGCGGGTGAGTTTGGAGACCTTCAGGAAGCGAAGAAGCGGCTTGAAATCATTGTTCCAATCAGTCTGGTGCTGATTATTGGGCTGCTCTATGCCCAATTCAATTCGCTGCGTGACAGTCTCCTTACGCTGGCGGGAATCCCCTTTGCCGTAGCCGGGGGCGTACTGGCCCTCTACGTCTCAGGATTAAATTTCAGTATCTCCGCGGCCATTGGCTTTGTATCGTTGTTTGGAGTGTCCGTCATGGACGGCATTCTGATGATCACGTACTACAACCATGAGCGCCAGCTTCGCGGCGGAACCCCGACTGATGCAATGTTCCGGGCCGCATCTAGCCGAATGCGCCCGCTGCTCATGACGGCCCTCTCCGCCTGTATTGGCCTGTTCCCCGCGGCAATTTCCACGGGTATCGGCAGTCAGGTTCAGCGACCCCTCGCGACTGTATTCGTGGGGGGCATGTTGGTTGGCCCTTTCATGCTCCTAATCGCTGTGCCCGCGCTAAGAATGACCTTTCTGGGCGGGGAGAATCACGTGGCAGAAGGGGAGCAAGAATGAAGATTGCCAGTCTTGTCTTGGTGATGACTAGCTTGGGGTTGATGGGATCGAGGTGTGCCTACGCTGCTGGTTCGACACCCCAACAAAATGCCAAAACGGGAAGCCGAGCCAGCTTAGTCAAGGAGAATCATCCGAAACGACCGCGCAAGATCCGGGAACGTTCGACGCAAAATGTGACGAATGTCCGTCAGATGGGTTCGAGTCCACCTGCGGCCCGTGCGGCCAAAATCGCCCACAATCGCCCTTCGCCTCTTGGCACCACACGTGTCGCTGCGCTGGGTGGTCAACAGTTTGCGAGGGCGCGCAGTCCGGCTGCCGCTCCCGCGACCATCGGAGGACCGGCGAAAGCACCGAGGAGCACGGCGGCGATCAAGGGAACCACCATGAACCGCAGGCACGTGAATTGAATGCGTATGACAGTTACTCGTAAATCATCGACCTTCGCTCTCGCTGTGGCAACAACGTTGCTGTTTACCTCCGGCTGTGCAGTCGGTCCAAATTTCAAGACGCCTGCTGCTCCGAAGGTCCCGGGCTACGCACCGACCCCACCTTCAACAACAAGCAGCACGCCCAACGTCCCCGGCGGAGAAGCACAGCAGTTTGCCCAAGGGGCCGACATTCCCGGAGAATGGTGGACACTCTTTCATTCGAAGCCGCTCAACGACTTGATTGAGCGCTCGCTCAAGAACAGTCCCGATTTGAAGGCCGCGCAAGCCGCATTGCTGGTGGCAAGAGAGAATGTGCGGGCGCAACGGGGCGCTTACTATCCCGCCGTAACGGGCAGCTTTTCAGCAGACCACTCGAAGTCATCGACTGAAATATCACCCGTTACCGCTACGAGTTCGCTGTATTACAGCCTCTATACGCCGCAGGTCGGCGTGTCATTCGTCCCAGATGTGTTCGGCCTGAACAAGAGGACTGTAGAGTCGCTGAAAGCACAGGAGCAACAGGCGCGCTTTGCCCTGGCCGCGACCCATATCACCTTGAGTTCAAACGTCGCCGCTGCAGCCATCCAAGAGGCGTCCCTACGAGCTCAGATTGATGCGACGCATCAACTCATCGAAATCAACGCTCATATGCTTGACGTATTGCGTAAGCAATTCGAGAAAGGTTATGTCGGCCGACTCGACGTTGCGGCGCAGGAATCGCAACTGGCACAAGTGACCGCCACACTGCCGCCGCTGCTTAAGCAGTTGGCGCAACAGCGGGACCTTCTGGTTGCTCTGTCGGGCGGGTTCCCCAGCGGCGATTTGGCCCAGAAGTTTGAACTGTCGAGTTTGCAACTCCCCGAGGAACTACCACTGAGTCTTCCCTCACAACTCGTCGAGCAACGTCCGGACGTCCGTCAAGCCGAAGAGAACCTGCATTCAGCCAGCGCCCTGATCGGCGTGGTACGTGCAAACCGCCTCCCAAGTTTTGCTCTGACTGCCGACGCGGGCAGCATAGCTGTGATCTTTACCCGCATGTTCGCAGCAGGCACGGGCTATTGGGATCTAACTGGGGGCGCCACGCAAACAATATTTCAAGGCGGCACTCTGGTTCACCGCGAGCGTGCCGCAAGAGCCGCTTACGTTCAGGCCTCCGAACAATATCGCAGCACGGTCCTGACAGCGTTTGAAAATGTCGCGGACACGCTGCATGCGCTCGAACAGGATGCCGATGCCGTGAAAGCCGCGGCAGCCGCACGAGATGCCGCTAAGACAACCCTCGATCTCACAACGCGACAGATGCGGGTGGGCTACGTGAGCTATCTCACGCTGTTGAGCGCGGAGCAGACCTACCAGCAAGCCGAGCTTAACCTCGTGCAGGCCCAGTCGAACCGGTATGCCGACACGGCGGCGCTGTTTCAGGCTCTTGGCGGAGGATGGTGGAACCACCCGGACATGCCCAAGAGCTGATCGAGTCATCACTGCTCGTGTCGTGTTTCCGCTCAGCTTAGGGCTCTTGCATTGCATTTTCAAAATGAAGGGAACGCAGACCGCATGAAGAGCCAGAGGGGATGGGTTGAAGCAAGATCCAGGATTTCGATTTTCAGTCAGGCCAGGGCAATCGGCGCGCCACTCCTTCTCGTTGGCACGCTGACCGTCGTAGGTCAGTCGGCGCCGCTAGTATCTCCTTCGCCAAACGAAATGACGCCTCAGATGCCGGATCCTAAGACCACGCAGTCGCCGACGAACTCGTGGAACAAGCCCGAGTTCGAAGGGAATCCCAAGAACATGGGATCACCGTACGTGTCGCTAGATAGCTGGATCTATCCAAGCCTTCGACCGCCTCATCGCGCTAGGCTACGTTCGTTCTGCAATTCTCGGGCAACGGCCCTGGACTCGCCTGGAATGTTCCCGTTTGCTGGGTGAAGCCAAAGAACTCGTGTCTGATACAGAAGACGTTGACCTGCGCCAGGAACGCACCGATGATGTAGGAGGCCTTGTCAGAGCCAATGAAGACGATGGCGTTGGCAATCTCTTCGGGAGTGCCCATCCGCTTAGTGGAAATGTGTGCCTCGACAAAATTCGATTTGTTTCCTGGCCTTCCACCGCCTGTGTGCTGCCGACATATACCGCCGCGCGGTCGGGCCGCCGAAGTAATCGGAATGCAGTTTGCGTGACCAAAACGCTCAAGTTTCGGGCGAACTCTCGACGGCCTCAGGTCCGGTAGTCTGGGGGGATCGAGAAGATCACTTCCTCCGGATCGGGCAGGTCCTTGACGCCGCCCGGCAGGAGGGCCTGGGCCACGGCGACCGGGCTCAGAGACTCCCGCAGGAGCTTGATCTGGCCGTTCTCGGCCACGAGACGGCCAGTAAATAGGTGATGGACGGTGCGCCCGGTCGCCCTCGCCGTCGGGTGGGCCATGGCGCACTCGGCGTAGCCGATAGTGTGGCCCCGCCGCGCGACCGTTCCTTCCGCTTTGAGTTGCGCCTGCCACACTGGGCGAAAGAAATTGATTTTAAAATTCCACGGTAGTAAAGGATTCATCTGGGGCGAGAGTACTTGCAAACGCAATGCCCATCGCGGCATCAGCAATATCGCAAAGAATTTCCCCATGCAGCGTTCCCAGGGGATTTGCATGCTGTGGTCCGGCCGCCAAGACGACCGTCGCCCGCCCGTCAGCGATGTCTCTTGCCTCAAATCCAATCAACCGCGCAATGGGAACCTCGTTCGTGTTTGCGCGTTCCCTGAAGTCCGACTGCGAGGAAATTTTTCGAGTACTCATGACTTGGCGGCTCCGGTCTTCAATTTCCGCGCACGAACTTTGGTTTCGAGATATTCCTCCAGATGACGGACGGCAAGATCACGAGGCTCTTCCTTCTTCTGCAGACGGCTCAGCATTAGACTGCCTTCGAGCGTACTTGCGATCAAAGTGGCCAATTTCACCGAATCGACATCGGCACGCACCTCGGCTCGTCGTTTTCCATCCTCGGCAATTGACTGCAGACGGTCAAGCCATGAACTGAGAGCCTGGCGAGCTTTCGCCCGCAACTTGGGATTGCCGTCATCGCAATCGATGGCCGTGTTGAGCAACGGGCACCCTCCCGGTACCAGCCCGGTGCGCCGGTCCCGAAAGTTCCGCACGATTTGTTTGAGACGATCAACGGTATTGGGAATCTCCTCCGTTTTTTCGAAGCGCGTATCGACTGCGATCTTCCATGCGTGGTCGAAGGCGTCTACCGCAAGCTGTTCTTTGCTCTCAAAGTGTCGGTAGATTCCGCCTTTTTCGAGCCCAGTAGCTCGCATCAGGTCGGATAGGGCGGCGCCTTCATACCCCTTCTGGTTAAAGATCGGGGCCGCCTTGCGAATGATCTCCTGCCGGGTTTCCTCGCCTTTGCGCACAGTCGATTCTCCGAGTGATGAACTGGCAACTATCTGGTCGCTAATTGCATTTATACTAACATTCGATGAGACCGCGTGGTCTCTAGTCGCAGGCAAAAGCTAGCGGAGCTAATCGCACGTTCACAGCAGCCGTCCGCGATCTGGCCCGGCTGCTTAACCGCCAGAGTAACCTGCCCCAAGTGGTAGGACAAATGGTTCGTCCGACGCAGCAGTACAGCCGATCGGTTCCGGGTCGGATCTTTCGCATAGTCTTCCTCGGACATGGCGTAGCGTGGTTGCAACCATTCGTCCGCCGAAAGACTTGCGAACTGTGCGTGCAGTTTAGCGTTACCTCGTCCCAATACTGTTTCAGCTCTCGAGCGGAAGGGAGGTGCGCCACCGTTTTATCTGGATGGGAGAGGAAATGGCATCTAGTTCGGGGTGCAGCCGCTGTCCCAAGCCCAGAATCGAAAACATCGCGTCATGAATAGCGTCAGATGTCCCCAAAGATAGATGAGGCGGTTCCTTCCTGGTGCGACTTCTTTCAAAAGTTGGTCTTCGGCAAGATTTGAAAAAATCTTGTCGGCCCTCTCCACACCAAGTCTCCAAGAATTGAGTGCCACTTTCACCGATAATTGGTGGGATGTCATTGTGATCCCCGTCTCTGTCGAGGTGCGTATCTTTCAAGCAGCCTTACCGCTAAATGTCATCTCTCTCGCACGGCGCGCCTCATATGCCTTCAAGTGTGCATAGGCGATGCGCACAAGCGGACTTGAGTTCTCGTCACCGCGCCCCAGGAGATCGCCAATAATGTGGTTAGCTTCGATGGGTGCGCCACGCTCGATGTCGCGCAACATCGAAGCCGTGAGCCCAGAACCAGCGGTTGTGAACACGGCTCGGTTTAGCTCGATGAAGCGACTGCTCGGGGGGAAGCCTTGCTGGGTTGCGATCGCGCAGCATTCATCAAGGAGGCGAATGGCCAGGTCGGCTGCTCCGGCAGCCACGATATCGCCAACCGCGGCACGCATTAAACAGGTGATTCCCGCGCTCGTCGCGATGAAAACCCATTTTTCCCACATTTCCTCAAGGATCGCTTCGCTCAGTCGGCTTTGAAAGTTAGCGTTCGACAGCACAGAGGCAATTGCCTCGACTCGTGCTGAGCGAGAACCGTCCCGTTCGCCGAAGGACAGGTTGTGCGTCTCATTGAGGTGAACGATTTCACCTCGCTCGTCGAGGGTTACGGAAATCAGACACTGACCGCCAAGCACGTGATCCGCTCCGAAGCGCGTGTCCAGGATGTCAAGGTGGCGCATGCCATTGAGAAGTGGGAGGATGGCGGTGTTCGGCCCCACCGCAGCTGCGAAGGAATTAGTCGCGCCTTCTAGGTCATAGGCCTTACAGGCAAGCAACACAAGATCAGGCCTCTCATAAAGGTCTTCGGCTAGAATGGTCGGTGGATTGGAGACAGAGACATCGCCGGATCGGCTCCTAATTACGAGGCCGGTAGGGCAAGTTCGGCGGCACGCCGCGGGCGAACGAGGAAAGTAACGTCCTGACCTGCTTCCAAGAGCCTTCCCCCGAAATAGCCACCGACACTTCCCGCACCCACAACTAAGATCCGCATCTTGCTTCACCTCTTTGGTCCCGAATTCCGGCCGGGGAAACGTTAGGTCCACGCAATCCCGTTCTCGCGAAACCGCCACTACTTCCTGTCCTTGAGAGCCTGTACGGCGCACAGAGATAATTTTCGATCGCCTTCGGCAGCATGCGGTTGTTTACGAATAGCCCGCGTCGGCTGCGATTTCCTTGTCGCTAGCGACAGCCTTGACGATTAAAAGCCGTTTTTCGCTAGCCAATGCTTCGGAAAGTCGTCCGATGCGGACCTCTCTACGAGAGAAACGACACCGTTCCGCGCACATCCATGAGATTGCAGAAGAGACCGCCTGGTAGCACAATGTTGCAGCATGATTTGGGCTTGGCCATAAGTGGGATCGTACGTGCGAACAATCAACCTCCGAAGCGTCAGAGCGGCGAAAGATCCGATGCGGTTGATTGAGTAAATCCCGCACCGTTGCTGACGGACTCCTACTTCCTCGTCCTTGAGGCTATAGCCCCCTTCGGAGCGACTCGGTGAACCGAATCTCACAATCCGCAACTGTAGAGCACAACAACAACTACGCAAACCATAATGAGAAGGGCTAACAAAGTTATGATGACCCCGCGGTCACTCGTTTCATCCTTTACGTCCGGATCGAGATAGCGAATGGTCCACCAGATCTCTTGCTCTGAAATGGTCTCTTCGTCCTTCGGTTGTTTGTCACCAGTGTTTCTTGCCATATTGAATCTCCACGACGCCAGCACGAACCGGCGCCGTTTTGAATCATGCAACTGAGCCAGGACAGCAGCAACGCCAGGAGCTGCGTGGTGTCGGAATGGCGTGCGCAAAGCGTGTCCATTGGATTCGTGCGCCGCCTGCCCCTTCCGGCTCGAAAGCAGCGGCCGCGTCCCTAACTGCCGACCACATCGAACGTGACCTCCACGTTGCCGCGCGTCGCATGCGAGTAGGGACAGATTTTATCGTGTGCTTCCTGCACGAACGTGGCGAGCTCTGCCTCTCCAATGCTCTTATCCTCGACGCGCATCTTCACCGAGATCCCAAAGCCACCGGCCTCGCGCACGCCGATCGTTACCGCGCACCTTACCTTGGCCTTGGACGCGTCTTTTTTCTTTTGTTTGGCGACGAAATCAAGCGAGCCGCCGAAGCAGGCTGCGTAGCCGGCGGCGAATAGGTGCTCGGGCGTTGCTGTTCCGAGCTTACCTGGCCCGCCCATTGCTTTCGGCACCGAAAGGTCAGCCTGAACCAAACCGTCACTTGATTCGGTATGCCCGTTGCGACCGCCGATGGCGGTTGCAGTCGCCGTAAAAAGAGGATTGATTTTGTCCATCTATATGTCTCCGTTGAGGTCTTCAATACGTCTAACCATAGAAATCAGGGCAGCTATCAACACGCTGTTGCCATAAGTCAATGCGCCTGGCCTGCGAGTGTTTCCTTCGTCACAACTGCCTCGGCGGGGCGGGACTGACCTTGGCGGACTTCCTTCTCATATGAACAACCGCGCCGCTTCTCTCAAAGCGAACTTCGTCCATCGACATTTGCATGAGGTAGAGTCCGCGCCCATGGGTGAACTCCACATTTCCTGGGGCTGTCGGATCCGGGACCGCGCGGTTGTCAAATCCTCGCCCCTCATCGCTGACGGTGATTGAGACTTCTCCCTCCGTGCTGCAGCGGCAGGTAACGTGAACGCGCCTGTTAGGGTTCTCATGGTTTCCATGCACCACCGCATTTGCGAGGGCCTCACGCAAGGCGATTTCAATGTCAACTTCGCCTCCGTCTGCCTCCCGAAACTGGTGGATGAAGACCATGAGTTGGTCGGCGAAAGGCGAGATAGCAGTAAGTTCAATCGGCAAGGACTGTTCCGGCTCGACATGAGGGCAGCACTGCAATATCCGGGTCGAAAGAGCGAGCGTGTGCGTTTGAAACATATCTTCTGATTCCATTTGGTACTTCCGCGCCATCGCTGGAAGGGAGGCAAGGCATATGCCAAACGCATCGCCGTGCTAAGTGGTTGAAGTTGTTAGAAGAGATCAGGCGATGGTAGATCGAAGTGTTAAAGGTGTTGAATAGTTCTTTGACATCTGGTGCTGCATCCTGGGCGGGAGATGCTTGGAACTAGACAAGCTCTCGCTCTGGTATGAAATATCGAACATCCTCGAGGGCACGTAGCATCTCGTGTCCAACGTAATTTGCTGAGACAGGTGTCACTGATCCGGGTTCTTGGGCTGATCGCCTTGCTGACGCCGCGCATCCTCCACCTTTCTTTGTTGTTCCGTGGTCAACCCCGCGTGCCGACTATCGGCATTGTTTCTTTCCGCGTATTGTAAGTTGCGTCTCCGTTCGACCTGCTGAATTACAAGTCGAGCGAGAAGGCTATTGCCCACCAGACGCGCTCAGCCGGTGAACATCTGAAACAGAATATTCTCTCCATGCTGACTGACGATCGTGACCTTCGTCAGATCAACCACGAACGTGGCGCCTTCATGAGTCCGGAGCTCCTCATCCCATTTTCCTTTAAGATTTGACAGCCAAGGGCCGACAAGATTACCGAGAACCAATATCCGCTGCGTTTGGTGGTAATTGTCTTGACCTTGAACATGATGGCTTTGCTCCTCGATTCCCATAGAAGGGCAATGCCCATGCCAAACCTTCTGCGTGCTAAATCGCTGAATCCAGACGCAAGTGGGTTACTGGTTAACTTGGTGTCAGAACTGTCGAGGGCGAACGCGACAGATGATCGACCTTCGCACTTGGCATCAGCACGCGGGTGAACTACCCACTGTTGGTGGACTGCACCTCTAAGGGCCGACTGTCGGTGCGGTTCGCTCCCCACACATGTCTGCTTGATAATCGGGTAGGATCGAGGCGTACTCAGGTTCACTCTTGGTCCTTGGCTTCTTTTGAGTCCGCGGAATCACAGGGGAAAGAGTTTCTCCCCCGGCTCCTGTGCCGGCGTGTGAGCTGCTCCACGATGTGTTTGGTAAATACTCCGCGACATTGAAACTTTGCTCCGTCACCGAGGTCAACGACGAACTCACGTTCACCGAGATCGGCGCGGCGAGTGTTTTCCATGTCTTCTTGAGCTCCGTCGTGACCTACGTCAGCCGTGAAGGGGAAAACACGTTGCTGGAACTGATCAGCTTTCCTTCGAGAACGATCCGGCACTGTGCAGATGTATCGATATCAATAAATGCGATCTTCAAGATCGCGAGTCGCAGTTCGACAGCCGGGGGAAGAGGCAAGGCTCATGCCAATGTGCGGTAACGATAAGTCAAAGAAAGTAAAGGTGGGCCCGACTATCGAAGACACCAATGTCAGGAACTGTCGAAGTCAGTCTCAGCAGCCGAGGAACAAGTGCAACTCGGCGGAACTCGGATCAGGACGCAACAGTGGGATTGGGCCGGAGAACCGACGCTGGTGAAGTCAGTAAAACTGTTTCGGATTTATGCCTAGTCTTTTGATGCGAGACATGAGCGTCGTGCGGTTGACACTCATACGAGCGGCGGCTCCGTCCAAGCCTCCGATGCGGCCTTTGCTCTCGCGCAGCACTCGCACAATCTCGTCGCGCTGTCCATTATCCTGTTCATACTCATCGGCATCGCTTTTCGCGGCGCGACGCAACGCGCTGATCGTTTCTCGCACAATTCGACCAATGTCTTCTCCATGGCGGCCCGCGGGAGTGGCGCGTCCGTCCGTGGTCAATTTGCGTAGCTCGGCTAGCGGTACCTCCAGCGACGTGCCGCGCGTGAGGATCACCGCTCGCTCTATCAAATTCTCGAGTTCGCGGACGTTTCCGGGCCAGTCCCAGTTGGTCAGCCCCCTCATCGCAGCGGTTGGAATCGCCTCAATGTTCTTTTGCATTTGTCGCGAAAACTTTTGAACGAAATAACGAACCAGCACAGGAATATCTTCCCTGCGTTCTCGCAGCGCTGGAACGCGGATCGGAAACACGTTCAGCCGATAGTACAAATCAGATCGGAATTCACGAGCCGCGATCATCTTCTCCAGGTCGCGATTAGTGGCCGCCACCAAGCGTACATTTACTTTTCGCGTATTGGTGCTTCCCAGCCTCTCGAACTCCCGCTCCTGCAAAGCCCGCAACAGTTTGGGTTGGATTTCAATGGGAATGTCTCCGACTTCGTCCAGAAATAGCGTGCCTTGATCGGCTAGCTCCAGTCGTCCAATCTTCTGAGTGATGGCCCCGGTGAAGGCGCCTTTTTCGTGCCCAAACAATTCGCTCTCGAGCAGACCGGTAGGGATGGCGGCGCAGTTGAGCTTAACAAAGGTGCGGTCTTTGCGCCGGCTATGATCATGAAGAGCACGAGCGATCAGCTCCTTGCCCGTGCCGGTCTCACCCAGGAGGAGGACCGTAGAATCGCTGGATGCGACCTTCTCAATCAGCTCCAGGACGCGCGTCAGTGCTGGACTGTTCCCGTGGATCTGCTCAAAATTGATCTCGCTGCGAATCTCTTCTTCGAGATACACCTTCTCCCGGGCGATCTTCTCCTTGAGTTCAGAGATTTCACGATAGGCGAGCGCATTCTGAACCGCGACCGCTATCTGGCCCGATGCCTGGCTAAGAAAATCAGCGTCATCTTCGTTAAAAAAGTGCTCGTTTCGTCGGGCAAGGCACAACATGCCGAGCGCCCGCCCACGGTTGACTAGCGGAACCCTACAGTGAGCTTTGAATCCTTCACCAGCGCTCCTCTCGTACCATTCAGGACCTAAGGTGGTCGCATCGGGTTGGTTCACAATTACCGGCTTGAGAGTTTCAAGGGCGATCGCGCTAGCACTGTCTGTCCGACTGAGCAACTCCTCCGAGACGAATCCCCTACTCTCTGGGAAGTCGAGAGCGTAAACCAAAGAGTTGCCAGTTGCTGAATCTGGAAAGGTAACACCCACGGCATCGCAGTGCATCACCTCGCGAACGTTGGCGCAGATCGAGCGCAGCAGCTCTCTAATGTCGAGATTGGAGGTGATTCTGTTGGCCAAATCCAACAGCAACTTGAGTCGAGTATTTTGCTGTTCCAGCTCCGACCGTGCAGATTGGGATTTCTTTAAATTAAGGCCGTCGTCAACCGCCAACGCGACCCCACGCGCAAGCAACCCCAAGAACTTAACGTCGTCGCAGGTGTACGCATTGCGCTGCTGACTGGCGATGCCCAACGTTCCTAGGCGACGGTGCGCGGTAGTCAACGGCACACGAACGAGTGAGCCGAGTTCGACATCGGCCTCCGCAAGCAGTTGCCTTAAGCGCGGGAAACGATGCTCCCCGTTATAGTCCGCAATGTGGAGTGGTTTCTGCGTATGATAAACATGCCACATCGATGTCTCCTCGATGGGCAGATCGGGGAAAGCAATCGGCCCCTTTCCCCACACGTGCCATTCGATTTCTTTGGAATCGTCCTTAAAGACAACTATGTCAAGATGATGGAAGCCGATCACCTCAATGAGTTGGTCGGCGAGAACTCGTGAGAGCTCTTCTGGTTCTCGACAGGTTGAGAGTGCCTCAAAGATGCGAAACAAAGCTTCGTAGCGCCGAGTATCGGTTCCCCACGTGAGCTGCGAGTCAGTGCCCATAGCTTTGGTGTCCCGGCTCTACCCACCCTCTCGCACAGTCGGAGGTGGCGAGGTGATGATTCGCTTCACCTCGGGATTGTACTTTTCCAATCCTTCCCGATGTTGGATGTTCACGAGACTGCTCGGTCGCATGTTTTTTCCGTCTCGGGCTCCGCAACGATGACGAAGGTGTTCGATTGAAGTTCGCGCCGTCGGCCGCTTCGATGAGTTTCCGGATGTTGGAGACGGTCGACACCTTCGACTTCTAGAACGGCGGCTAATCGACCCTTGGCGAATAACTTTGTCTTTCAGCAAATTGCAAACCAAGCTCCTCGCTTCCCTTTGGCATGTCAGTTGCATTTGCCCAAGAGACGGACAAGAGAACCATCGCTGAAAAAGGCGAACAGGACGAACTAAGGAGCTCTTCATGGAAGTCAACAGAGGGCGCAGGTGACGAAATTGCGACACCTTGTTTTACGAATGCTGTGCGTGCGCCCCAGACCATAATTCTGCCGGAATTGTGAAAAAGAAAAAGTAAGAGCGTACCAACTCCGGCGGAAATCGGTTGGCGAGCATTTGAGATCCTCATCGACCGTGGCGGAATTCACGGTTGCGACCTGGATGATTGGTTTTGGTTTAGGGGCCGAATGCTGACTTCCAGAAGAGTTCAAAGACACGGAAAGAGAAAGAACAAAGAAGTGAGGTGCGTCGTGGGGGCGATGTCGAAATTCGTGAGAGGAGCGTCGGCCATGAGGTCGCTTTAATTGCCGGTCATCTGTGAAGAATCATGCTGAAAATTAAGTTGATTTTGTGCCCTATTGATTTCTCTGAGTTCTCGGTGAGGGCGTATCACCACGCGGTATCGCTGGCCGAGCACTATCAAGCCAAATTGGTGGCGCAGCATGTCGTAGAGCTATGGCGGCATCCTTCCGCCGGCTTTGCTGCCTCCGCGGGACTCTATGAAGAGTTCGAGCAGGCGCTTCTCGAGAGCGGCAGCAAGCAACTGGAGGAATTCGTGAAGAACCACACCTACGATGAAATTCACCCGGAACTGGTGGTGCAAGAGGGGGTAGCCGCAGACTCTATCTTGTCGTTTGCACAAGCGCAGATAACCGACGTGATCGTCATGGGAACGCACGGCCGGCGAGGATTTGATCGCCTGATGCTGGGGTCGGTAACCGACCGGGTGATGCGCAGGGCTCGCTGCCCGGTGCTGGCAATATGTAAGCCGTCGCACGACTCTTTGGCAGCAGATACGGCCACAGGTAAAGAGCGCGGCTACGTCCATCACTTGAGCCGAATTCTTTTCTGTGCGGATTTCTCCGAGAATTCAGAGCAGGCGTTGAAATATGCGGTCTCTGCGACAGCAGAATACGACGCGGAGCTCACCCTGCTGCACGTGTTGGAGGGGGTGTCAAGTCCGGCCAAGGCGGAAGAGGCCATGGCGGCAGCGGGGGAGCGACTCGATAAGCTGATTCCACGGGAGGGACGCAAGCCCCTCAAGATTAAGACGGCGGCGCGCATCGGAAAACCATACTGGCAAATCATTCAACTCGCCGTGGAAGCGCAAATCGACCTGGTGACTATGGGAGTGCGTGGCCGCGGCGAAGTGGATCTAGCAGTGTTCGGTTCGACAACCTATCGGGTGATGCAGTTGGGATCCTGCCCTGTTCTCGCTGTCCGTTCATGAGAAGAACGCAGGTTGTGAAATCGCAGGTCTCATCTGTTGTTTATTAGTGCCTCGCGTGATCAGTTCGCGATTGCAGTGTAGGGAGTTCTAGTTTATGTGGATTGTTCGAGTCGCCCTGGATCGGCCGTACACCTTCATCGTTCTGGCGGTGCTGATTTTGGTTCTGAGCCCGGTCATGATCTTGCGCACCCCGACCGACATTTTCCCGAACATCAATATTCCGGTGATCTCGGTGGGGTGGCAGTTCACGGGCATGAATCCCGAAGAGTTGGAGGGCCGGCTCACGGGCCCCTATGAACGAATCTTGACCACCACGGTCGACAACATCGAACACATCGAATCGACCACGGTCAATGGTCAAGCCATCGTTAAGATTTTCCTGCAACCCGGTGCGAGTTTGGATACCGCGAATGCCCAGGTGACTGCCGTATCGCAAACCATTCTGCGGTTCCTCCCGCCTGGGACCCTGCCTCCGTTGATCATCAACTACAGCGCTTCCAGCGTGCCCATTCTGCAGCTGGGCCTTTCCGGAAGCGGACTCTCGGAGCAGCAGTTGAACGACCTCGGCCAGAATTTCCTGAGGCCCCAACTGGTCACGGTGCCGGGGGCCGTCATTCCTTTCCTTTATGGCGGGAAGCAACGCCAAGTCATGATCGATTTGAATCCCGGTTTGGTGCAATCGAAAGGGCTTGCTCCCCAGGACATTCTCAACGCGGTGCAATTGCAAAATCTCATTGTGCCTTCCGGAACGGCAAAGATAGGCCCCTTTGAATACGACGTTCGGCTGAACGGCAGCGTGAGCACCGTCCCCGAACTCAACGATCTTCCTGTGAAAGTCGTCGGTAATTCCACGATCTATCTTCGCGATGTAGCGAATGTACGCGACGCTTTTGCGCCGCAGACCAACATCGTGCGCCAGGATGGTCGTCGCGGCGCTCTGGTCTCCGTCCTTAAAGCCGGTAATGCCTCTACCATCGACGTCGTTAAGGGCATTCGAGGCCTGCTTCCGCGTATCGCGCAGACGCTGCCCCCGGAACTGAAGATTTTGCCACTGGCCGATCAGTCCATTTTCGTCCGAGGTTCTGTGAACGGCGTCATCCGCGAGGCCGTCATCGCCGCGTGTCTAACGGGGTTGATGATTCTGCTGTTCCTTGGAAGCTGGCGCAGCACGCTGATCATTGCCGTCTCCATTCCCCTATCGATCTTGACGTCCGTTATGGTCCTCAGCTTTCTGGGTGAAACCATCAACATCATGACGCTCGGAGGACTGGCGCTCGCGGTCGGAATTCTTGTTGACGACGCAACGGTTACGATTGAAAACATCGAACGATATTTTGAGGAAGGCTATGCGCAGCGCGACGCCATCCTCGACGGTGCAGCACAAATCGCCGTTCCCGCCCTGGTATCCACGCTCTGCACCTGTATCGTGTTCTTGCCGATGTTCCTGTTAAGCGGTGTAGCCAGGTATCTTTTTGTGCCTCTGGCCGAGGCCGTAGTGTTCGCCATGCTCGCGTCGTACATCTTGTCACGGACGCTTGTGCCTACGCTGGCGATGTATTTGCTGAAAGCAAAACAGCACGACCGCGCCGGCTCACGGAATCCTCTGGTCCGCTTCCAGTCCGCGTTCGAACGCGGATTCGAACGGCTTCGGACTTCCTACCATTCCCTACTCACAACGCTGGTCCGGCGCCGGGCCCTGTTTGTCCCCGGCTTTCTTCTCACTTGCGCGGCGGCGTTTCTCCTCGTGCCCTGGCTCGGTCAGGATTTCTTTCCGAGCAGCGACAACGGTCAATTCGTCCTCCATGTCCGCGCTAAGAGCGGCACACGAATCGAAGAGACCGCGAAGTTGTGCGACCTCATCGAGGGCACAATACGCCGTGAGATCCCCGAGCACGAGGTCGACAACATTCTCGATAACGTCGGACTGCCCTACAGCACCATCAATTTCATCCATAGCACATCGGGCCTCATCGGAGCTGGGGACGCAGATATTCTGGTGTCCCTCAAAGAAGATCGCCACGCCACTGCGGACTATGTGCAGCGCCTGCGGGAGACGTTGCCCCGTGAATACCCCGGCACGACCTTTTACTTCCTGCCCTCGGACATCGTCACCCAGGTTTTGAATTTTGGATTGCCTGCGCCCGTCGATATTCAAATCGAGGGCGCCGATATTGAGGGCAATCGCGAAGTCGCAGCCCGGATGCTGCAAGAAATCGAGCGCGTTCCCGGTATCGCCGACGCGCGCCTACAGCAAGCGTTTGATTACCCGGAGTTCGATGTGGCCGTCGACCGTACCAAGGCGGCCCAGGGTGGCTACACGCAGCGCGACGTAGCCAATAGCCTGTTGAACTCACTCAGCGGTAGCTTCCAGATCACGCCAATGTTCTTTTTGAATTGGAAGAACGGTGTGAGCTACAACCTGGTGACCCAGACTCCGCAATATTCGATTCAATCACTCGAAGACCTCGAGAACACCCCGCTCAATGCGACGGCCGCCGCCCGCCCTGAAATTCTCGCGGACGTCGGTTCCATCAAACGAGGGAACGAGATGGAAGTGATCAATCACTACAACATCCGGAGGGTGGTCGACATTTACGCCGCTGTCCAGGGCCGCGATTTGGGAGCGGTGGGCCGTGAGGTCACGCGCATTGTGGATGCCAACCGGAAGTCCTTGCCACGCGGCAGCTTTGTCACCGTTCGGGGCCAATTGCAAACCATGCGCACCTCGTACCTCGGCTTGCTGGGCGGACTCGTCTTTTCGGTCGTCCTCGTCTACCTGCTGATCGTGGTCAACTTTCAATCGTGGCTCGATCCCTTCATCATCATCACGGCACTCCCCGCCGCCCTTGCTGGCATCGTTGGTTTCTTGTTCCTCACGCACACGACACTCAGCGTCCCGGCCTTGATGGGGGCCGTTATGTGTATGGGCGTCGGAACGGCGAACAGCATACTTGTCGTCTCTTTCGCGAAGGAGCGGCTCCTGCAGCATGGAGATCCGATCGAAGCGGCCATCGAAGCCGGCTTCACCCGGTTTCGGCCCGTGCTCATGACGGCACTAGCCATGATCATCGGGATGATTCCCATGGCGCTCGGGCTGGGCGAGGGCGGCGAGCAGAATGCGCCGTTGGGCCGTGCCGTCATTGGCGGCCTGTTGTGCGCCACTGTGGCTACCCTGATCTTCGTCCCTGCGGTTTTCGGCCTGTTACACAAACGACTCGATTCTCCGGCCGTGCAAGAAAACTCCAAGGGTGACCCGAAACCAATGCAAGCGTGAGTTAAAGGAAAACGAATGACACCGAGCGAGGAAAATGTGACGAGCAGTCCCGATCCAGAAACGAGTGAGGCGCCAGGCGTGCAACCGAGTCCAGCCGATTCCCGATCCCGGCCGGAACCCCGCCGTCGAAGCACAATCCTTGTCGCGGCATCCGCGCTCACTGTTCTCGCGGTCATGATTTACTCGGGCATCCATTCGCGCGCGGTGGCCGAATCGCGGCTGACGCGACGAACGCAAGAAGCCGCGATTCCCACCGTCGCCGTAGTCTTTCCGCGAGAAGGCGCTCCCACACAGGAGATTGTCCTGCCCGGCAATACGCAGGCTTTCAGCGACGCACCCATCTATGCGCGAACCAATGGTTATCTAAAACGTTGGTATTTCGACATTGGCGCGCACGTCCAGAAAGGCCAGTTGCTTGCGGAGATCGAAACCCCGGAAGTCGATCAGCAACTGCTTCAGGCTAGAGCGGACCTGGATACCGCGCAAGCCAACCTGAACATTGCCAAGATCACTGCGACTCGTTGGCAGGACCTAGTAAGCAACGGCTCCGTGTCCCAGCAGGAAACCGACCAGGCGCTCAGCAATCTCAGCGCGCTGAAAGCTGCGGCCGAATCAAGTGCCGCCAACGTGCGGCGCCTTGAACAGCTGCAATCGTTCGAAAAGATCTATGCTCCCTTTAACGGGATCATCACCGCCCGCAATACGGACGTCGGAGCACTCATCGATGCAGGGGCGAATACACAACCGAGAGAGCTCTTTCACATCGCTGCCATTCAAACCCTTCGCCTCTATGTTTCGGTCCCGGAGGTGTACTCTCGTGCGGCGCGCTCCGGTGCGCCAGCCACATTGACCCTCGATGAATTCCCCGACCAAACCTTCCATGGCACTCTCGTTCGCAACGCCAACTCCATTGACGTGGCTTCTCGCACGCTGCTTGTCGAAGTCGATGTCGACAATCCGACCGGCCAACTCCTGCCAGGAGCTTACGTCTTTGTGCATCTCAAGCTGCCAGACCAAACGCGTTCGGTAACCATTCCGTCGAATACGTTGATCTTCCGAAAAGAGGGTTTGCAGGTCGGGCTGGTTCGCAATGGTAAGGCCGCATTGGTTCCAGTCAAGATCAGTCGCGACTACGGCAATAGCGTAGAAATCCTTTCAGGCCTCGAACCAACGGACGCCGTCATTGTCGACCCATCGGACTCTCTGGTCGCGGGTATGTCCGTCCAAGTCAACAACAAATCAGTAGGAGGATCCGGGAAATGAACCAGATCTTTGTTGCCGCCCGCGGGATCCCCACCCACATAGTTCCGTTCCTTCTAGCGTTGCTGCTTGCGGGTTGCACGGTCGGCCCCAGATACGCCAGACCCAGCGTGCCCACGACACCGGCCTATAAGGAAGAAGTACCAGGTTCATTCAAGGAGTCGGACCAGTGGCAGCGCGCGAATCCTGCCGATCAGGTGAGCCGCGGAAACTGGTGGGAGATCTTTGGCGATCCAGAACTAAATAAGCTCGAAGAACAGATTGCGGGTTTCAACCAGGACCTAAAAGTCGCGGAAGCCCGCTTCCGTGAAGCCCGGGCAGCGATTCGCTTCAATCGCGCCGCGCGGTTTCCAACCATCTCCACTTCGCCGAGCGCCAGCTACATAAAGGCGCCGGACTATTCACCGAACTCTCCGGCGAAGATTCGAGAGGCCAGCACGGGCGATTTCGAGTTGCCCATTGATCTTTCCTATGAACTGGACCTCTGGGGCCGCGTGAGACGCCGCGTCGCTGCCGCGCGGGAAGAAGCGCAAGCGACCGCCGCTGACTATGAGACTGCAAAACTCAGCCTCGAGGCGGAGCTCGCTTTGGACTATTTCGAATTGCGCAGTGCCGATGCACAGAAACAACTTCTTGACAATACGGTAAAAGCCTACGCCGACAACCTCCACCTCACGCTAGGACGCTTCAAAGGGGGCGTGGCTCCGAGATCCGACGTTGCGCAAGCACAAACTCAGTTGGACACCACCAACGTACAGGACACGGATGTCACCG
>Ga0307474_10000440_pt1 | contig 29760 bp, 43 predicted proteins | sample atmos_gasesECM1C_2_FD_203312 | JGI IMG/M metagenome (GOLD analysis project Ga0307474, IMG submission 203312) | Hardwood forest soil microbial communities from Morgan-Monroe State Forest, Indiana, United States - atmos_gasesECM1C_05 | ecosystem: Environmental > Terrestrial > Soil > Temperate... | reverse complement strand
AATCCCTTCTCCCGATCCAAGCACCAGAATTAAGATATCTAAACTTTGTATTCCCTAGCGAGTGTTGGAAATCTTTTCTTTCTTGAAAATAAGTGATTTTATAATCAGGATAAAAGTAGGCTTCACTATTAAACAATAAATCACAATCTGATGCTTCGAATAAAGCAATAAGCTGTTCGGGATTTCTTATCATCGCAGCATCGTGTGAGTCTACCCCCATTATATAATCAGTTTTACAGTTAACTGTGGCTTCCAAATTATATTTGAATTTGAGCAAATTGTTCCATACTAATGCGTCTTGGCCGAATACTGTGTATGGCAACCCCCAGTCGTCCAATGATGATTCGAAGATTCCTTTTCCAAGATTATTCCATGTGATGATAGATAAATTGTGTAAATTACAGGTGTGCCTATCTGTCTTCCTTCTTTTAAGCACATTATACCAAATATCTGACTGGTCAGGAGCATGTAGTATAATGGGTAAACCAGTTACTTCTTCGCTTGAAATCATTATCATTATATATGCAAAAGAAAGTTAGAGTAAAGTGCGAGTTGCCTTGGTCTCACCATCGATACGGGTGGCCTTACTGTAATAACGCATTATACAGACATTTCAACAACCCGACAGGTATTGATTTATACACAAATAGCATAATAGGCATCATTAAGAATTCGCCTATCAATCGACCTTGGATTGCATTTATTCATGCGACGAACCCGGAAATAGAGGAAATAGCAAACCAAGACAATTGGAAAATAAGTATTAAAAATTGTCTTGGTTTATATACCTTCTCAAAGCATGCGCAAAAACTACTCAGTAGATATATCAGAACCGAAATTACAACACATCCGACTCATATACCAGCTATTACCTTCGACTTTAAGAAGTACACACAAATGCCCAAAGTCGTTCATATAGGTCATTGGCTCAGAAAGTTTGAGTCCTTTAAGGCATTACACGCTCCGTGCGTAAAAACAATTCTAAATTGCAGTAATTTAAAGTTTAACTATCCCGATACGGAAGTAGTTAATTATGTGTCAGAGGAGGCGTATGATATGACGCTGAATTCCAGTGTTGTATTTTTGGACTTGCAAGACTCTAACGCAAACAATACTGTGGTCGAATGTATTGCTCATAATACTCCGTTGCTTATTAATAGATTACCCGCACTGGAAGAATATCTTGGCAGAAAGTATCCTCTATTCTTTTCTTCTGTGGAAGAAGCGGGAAATATGCTGAGAGATAACAATAGAATCTTCGAAGGTCATGTATATCTCAAAGGGATCAATAAACACAAATTTTCTCTTGATAAATTTATAGAATGTTTCGGAAACTCAGAAATATATAAAAGCCTACCTGCCTACAAATTTTTGTAAGACACCAAAGCCGGATATCTATATCTCCTTTGACTAGTTAATTCATAATAGTTCAAAATATTCCTACTGTGTGGAAATTTAGATTTTTTTACAAGCGGTTTATCAATCGCAATTTTTGGAACACCCAAGAAAGACCAGACACGATCCAACGAAGAGTACCAACCATTCGCTAGTTCTTCGTAATTTAGAACAATATTTTTGATCCCATTTCTTCGCACTAATTTTTTAATATGTACATATGGAACGATATACTCATCACAAAACCAATCAAAATTTTCCATCTCTACTTTGATAGGTTCTTCAATGATTGAGTTATCTATAACATGCCAAGATTTACTATTCTCAGCTAACTTGAAAGAAGCATAAGCATCAAATATATCGCGTTCAAGGAAAATGTACCTAATATCCTTATCCATAAGCACTTCCCAAGCAGTGCTGCCCAAATCTACGCTGCTCGCAATCAATTTGAACCCATTGAATCTTTCGAACAATTCCCTTGTAAATTGTCGTAAATCGTAATTCAATGTGTCCAAAAATTTAACTGTTTGTCCGCGAGAAAATCTCGTACAACTTAAATCTCTTACGGACTTATGCAATAAATTGTATATAGTCACCTCACGCCAATAGAGCATTTCTTTGCTTGTATTCCAATTTGTGGTATTTTGCTCACTAAAGACCTCCATCGCACAATTCAATTGCGGGTGTTTGTTTAATGCCAGGGCTAAGAGTGTTGAGCCCGTTCTGGGATAACAAAAAATTATATAATTCATAGAAATCTCAAACTCTGCCCCTTTAAATTACTAATTATATCATAAACTTGCGAATACGCATCCGACCAATCGTCTTTTTGACTTTTAATCAATGTCATAGTGGGGTACCACAAAGAAGTCTCGTCCAATAATGAAGTATTATATAAATTCCTAGACAACAATACATATGTTTTCACGCCCAAAATGCCCCCCAAGTGGGCGACGGCAGTATCGGCGGATATAAGTAAATCTACATTTTGAAGATAACGTGCTGTAGTAAGCCAATTATTCAACTTCAAATTTGTCATAAAATCAAATGTCTTATCGGAAAAATTGAGGAAGTTCGCCTCAACATCTTTTAAAAAAGATCCATCGAAATCTCGTTGTGGATTGAGTGTTAACTTGCTTCCCGTTGCTGTTACTCCGATAGTGAAATCGTCGTAGATATTACAATTATTTATTTCGATGGATTTAAAGAAGGGTTCTATAAAATTACATACATTTTCTAATTTCACATGATAATCATGCGGGGGAACCGGACATCCCTTGGATAATATTGTAGCAGGATATAATGCCGCTAATTCCTCAATTCCAAAACGAGCCTCAAAGATCACTTCCTCAAAAAGATATGATAATTTATCTAGAAAACGTAAATTTCTTATTATATCTCCGAATCCCCATTGAGAATAAACAAAGATAGTTTTACCACTCGAACCGTTCCATATTGGAGAATCAATCTTTCTTGATTGAAATAGAATTAAATGAGTATAATCTTCTTGCTGAAAAATATCAGACCAGTAGCACCTATATGAAGAGGCTTCTCGTAAAATATTTTTAACATCCTTATCTTTCAAAATAGCATAGATTTTAGTGTGAGGAAGAATTTTCGCATTTTTCAATTGCGATAAATTATCAATGATAATCAGATCAGGAAGTCCATCTGTAATTTTCCGACCATTGTTAAAAGTAAAATTCGCCGAAGAATAATTAATGTAAGTAAAACTCTTAGGCAACTGAATGGGTTGCTTATCAAAACTGTGAGGGACACAGTTCCCTTGAATCCCATCTATCCTATTTAATATTAAGTCCTCTAGAGCCATATCTTATTATTCGCAACTACTCTTTTTATAACATTCAAGTAACTGTATCCATATTTACTCTCGGGTTCTAGCACCGCAGATTCGCTCCATTCATTCCAGGCATTAACAAATATAAATTCCTCTGTAGCATTCCGATATTTTTTATACAGAGAATCATAAAATTTACTCGGACTTGCTCCAACAAATATATTGCACCTTAAGCAATTCCGAGGTGAATTATCAAAATTAACCATAGTTCCACTAAACTGTCTTTTGTGATATTTCGGAAAATTAGCTATCGTCTCAAAAGCAAGATCAATATTGTAGAAATTTTTACGGCCGTCATGGCAAAAAATAAGATCATCTCTACCTAAGAAGTTAGGAAAAAATTCAACGGTAGCATCAATATATCGCTCTATTTCCGTGGGATAATCGTTTAAAAAATTCCCAAGCGTAGAAACCAGAAATAGCCCGTTTAGATCTGCTTTTTTAGCTAGCTTCCTCCAATAGTCAAACATTTCGATATAACAATCTATATCTGAAACCTTGTATATTAGAAACAAAGGTTTACCATCAATTTTTATATAATTTGGGTTTCTGAAAAAACGAAACAAATAATCAAAATGGGCCAACCACTGATCCTCTTCGCCGTATATCTGCGGCACTAATATTCTGCTGTCGCCCCCGTTCATACTATTTCGCCATGCTTCGTTTGCCCAACTCAAACAAAATGGTAGATTCGGATAACCATCCGATAACATAAGTTCCAAGGGCTTTTGCATCAAAGGTCTGTCGTAAAACCAGTAATGATAATAACAAAATCCATAGACACCGAATTTTTTCGCTAGTTCGCCCTGCAATTTTCTGATCCGAGTATCACTTAAGCAATAATAACCAATATCCGGATGTGGTTTCATGATATGATGATTAGGATATTGTGAAATTGCTTTTTCTAAATGCACCCATTCAGTAAATCCCTTGCCCCATAAATTGTTGTTTTCTTCAAACTCATGAAATTGCGGTAAATACCAAGCAATAATTTTTTTCATAGAGATAAATATAACATGTTAAGTGTTCACGCACTTCGCAATGCTCCAGATTGGGGTAATTTCAATGTCAGTTCTTATCTTCTACAAGAGAATATCCATTCAGATATTTTAAACGAACACACAAAAAATATATATCTCTGGAATAGCGTATTAAAACCTAACTATTTCAAATTTAGAGAAACCCTATCTTCCATAGCTAGGACAAATCATCATAAATTATTGGTAGATATAAGATTAAAAACTACATTATATCTAGAGGAATATCTATCCAAAATTAAGCCCCCTTATTTGGTATTTATCAGCGATGATGATGATTGGTATGATTATAAGATTTTAGATTTGGTTAAAAATTCTTACGCAAATAATCCCGCCCTAGACGCAATTACCTGGACGAGTTACGAACTATTCTTAAATCATAAGGTTTTATCTTCTAGAAAACCATACATCGCAAAAAGCAAGAAGTGGATATTTGATACCAATAATTACTGTCTGACAGATCAATTCTTCAAAAAACTAGGTTCTGACGATTATCGTTTGTTGAACTATTCTAGAATTATGGAACAGAGTTATGACCACGCTATTATGGAAACAATTTACAAGAATAAGATAAACTGGGAAAAAATTAAGGTATGCTCATTAGTTAACAAAAATATAGCATCGTACTCTATGTGGTTATATCATTTTATTAATATTAACGACCTGTTGGAAATAATCAAAATTTGCTCTAGTAGATATCCATCAATATCCAATGATTTATGTTGGGCAACCAGTGAAATTCAAAGTGTGCTCAAACTATACAAAGAAATAGCTATTCTGAGACCGATCCTATGAACATCCTACTCATCACTGCCGACGATCTTAGCTACGATTTCTGCAATTGTTACAGTTGCCAAATACCCAACTTAACTCCAAATATAGATAACCTGAGCAGAAATGGCTATAGATTTGATGATGCTCATGCCAACATAGGATTATGTCAACCGTCTAGGGCTGTTCTACTTACGGGATTATACCCTTGGAAAAATGGAGCAAAAGGATTTAATCCAATTTTTGATAATATTACTACTTTACCAGAAATATTACACAATAACGGATATGCCACCGGAATAATAGGAAAGACTGCACACCACCAACCGATAGAGAAGTTTCAACATGATTATATAGGTAAGACACATTTCGCAGAACCAGAAATATATTACGACAAATGCAAAGAATTCATTACACAAAATAAAACGTTCTCATTGATTGTTAATATAAGCCACCCTCATCGTCCTTTTCCACATGAACCATTTTGCTCTGAAGCAGAAATCGAAGTACCAGGATTTTTACCAGATCATCCGTTTGTCAGAGAAGAACTCACGCATTATTATCAAGGCATACATAAATGCGATAAAATCGTTGGCAAAGTTATTCAATGTCTCCAAGATACCGGTAATTTTAATAATACACTGATAATTTTCACTTCTGACCACGGAATGCCATTCCCGTTTATGAAAGCTAACTGTTATCGTTTCAGCACTCATATCCCTTTAATATTCCGCCACCCAAAGATTAAACCAACAGTAGACAATACACTTGTCGCTCATGTAGATTTTATGCCAACTATATTAGATTTCCTTGATATAGAAAAACCCGCACTAGATGGACAATCTTATTGCCCATTATTTTCTAGCAGGCAAATTGATGCTAGGCACAATCTATTAACTTGTTTAATATGAAAGTTGGGGAAAAGTAGAATATTTTACACGTGCGGTTCACACCAGAAATTATAGTTATATAATCAACAAATGGTCTGATGGGAAGAGACAGTTTATAGAAGACGGAGCACAAGACGAACTGCTATCTGTCATGGCTCTTAAGATGACCGAAGAGTTCCTATCTATGTATAAACGCCTAAAATATAGAGTGCCAGAAGAACTTTACTACACTCACAATGATCCCTATTGTCAGAACAATTTGATAGATGAACCAGGACATCAAAATATCAAAGACAAAATGTTCCAAATGATGCTAGATATGGCTAGGAGATATGACGACCAAGAGTTTATTGCGTTATACGATAGGCCCAGTGTCCTCTAGTGGCTTCGATATACTCGAAGAATCCATTAGATATATAAGGAATATTTACCCTGAATTAGAAATAGTAATTTGCCATAACCAGTTAAACGAAGAACAAATCCACTCCCTAGAGCAATTAGAAGTACCTCTTTACACTCAGAAACACGAATGTTTACTACAATCACCCACAGGCGAGCAATGGAAGCTATACCCCCCAAGATTAAACCCAAATGGCTATGAAATCGTTATAGATAACGATATAATTTTGACCGAGAGAATACCCGAAATAGACGAGTTTCTAACTTCTAGCAAAACGCTAGTTATGTCGGCTGTATACAGAGCGTATGGTCAATTTGCTAAATATGTGCCGGAAAATCTGTACATTAATTCCGGAATATATGGGATGCCACCAGGATTTGACTTTGAGAAAAAAATAAAGTTACTGACAAGAAAAGTAGAAAATTGGTCGGAAAGATTCGATGAGCAAGGACTGGTAGCTACATGTTTAGGCAACTACAAACATATTACAATTCCAATGAGCGAAGTACTGCCGTTGGGTGAAAATAGCGAGTGGAGACCAGGGAAGGGATATCACTTTATAGATGCGAATAAATCAGAGTTTCATTCTGGTTGGGAGGGGTACAAACTCGGCGTCCATTCATCGGTCCAATAACCGAATGGTTTTTCATATAAAACACGAACTTTATACACCTTATCAGGGTCTACCTTAAAATCCTCATCTGGGTTAGACTCATTTAGATATTTCTCAGGAACTAAATATAATTCCCCTCCTTTTATAACAAATCTAGCAAAAATTGGTTTTTTCATCAATAAATCCCTAATTGGTCTCTTGCATCATCGGTCATTCTATCCTGAGACCAGGGAGGACTCATCACTAATTCGATATCAGCTTCCGATATATCGGCGAGTTTTTCTAGAGCCGTTTTAGCGTGCTGAATGATAGCACCTCCTGCTGGGCACGCGGGCGAAGTCAAAGTCAATTTAACTAGGGCTTTATTACCTTCTTGTTTTGCTTCATAGACAAGCCCTAAATCTACGATATTAATCATCAATTCAGGGTCAACAACATCTCGCAGGGCGTTTAAGAGTTTATCGTCCATTAAAATAGCTCCCTTTTCTGCCTCTATCCATATGCGTTGTGTTTATTTCGTTGTAAGCGACCCAAGCGTCTTCATCATAAAAGGTACAAATTGAGTCATAAACTTTCAGTACTCCTGCGGCACTGGTGGGTCGAAAGTGGTTAGCGTCCAAGCCACAATTAAATGCATTCTTTTGGATACGCCATGCCGAATGCACATGTCCGCAAATCGTAAATCGATCTTTCCTTCCCCTTGTAGGATAATGCGTTATATAGCAAGGCAATCCTTCAATATCTAACTCAATACCGTCGCCTTCTGGAACAATTCGTTCGAAATATTTACTAAATTGTTCATCAGTGAAAGGTCTATCTTGATTGCCGCGAATCAAAGTTTTCCTACCATTAAACCTATCAATAAAAGGCATCCACTTATTGGGGTCAGCACCCTTCCATAATACGTCACCCACTACATAAACCAAGTCATTTTTAGCAACCACGGCATTGTGGTTTTCGATTAGAACTTCTGCCATTTCAGTAGTGTCGGTAAATGGACGATTTAGAGTTTCTAGACGGGTTTCGCCTAAATGAAAATCAGCAGTCAGAAAAGTAGTCATCTAGACTTCTCCCGAAAGATACTGCCGTTTTCGTACGTTTCACCCATTCAATTTCTGATTTATCAGTTAGCGAAAGCGGATATACACAAACCTGCCTAAACCACTCCATCGCTTGTTTTTCAGCAGATTGGATATTTTTTGCCTTAAAGTATAATCCAGTTTGGAGATCACGCCAAAACAATGTCTGACCATTATAATAGATTACAGAGGAATAACCTTCTATATCGGAAGAAGTAAAAGCACTTAGATGAATCTGGAAATCTTTTATTTTGATAAAAGAATAAAGACATTTTAATCGCGAAGGGTTGCCAATTTTCTCAAAATGGCGATACCATATATTTTCAGCAGCAGGATTAGGTTGAACATTATTTTGTTCAAGAATGATGTGCTGAGTTTTCACCACAAATCCTTATTTGGATTTTGGAGCAAAGATGATATCTAACGCTACAAAGAAAAACAACCCGAGGACACCACCAACAGTTAAGTCAATCCAATAGGGATATGTATGATAATGAAAAATCGCGGGGGCTATGACAAAAGCCCATAAGCCAGATAGTACAACTAACCCAACCCACTTAATCATCGTCATCATACTAATTACAAACCTCGACTGTTGCGTTTAGTGTGCTCAACTCACTGATAGTAGTTGCGTCCAATTTAACGTCCGTATTAGTAATAATCTTTAGCGTCACGGCAAGGTCGTCGCTACTTTCTTTAATCTCTTCGCAAGTTCCTTTGGCTTTTTCTAGAAGACGGGACAACCTATCCTCGAAAGTGCCGGTTATGTCATCTTCCACTAGAGGAAGATGATCCCATTTATCATTGGCCCCGTTATATTGATGAACTTTACACTCAAAAGCCAAGTTCTCTTGTTTTTCTTCTACAATTGGATTTTCTACCGACATAAGTTACCTCTTTTCTTTCTACAAAATATCACCCTGAATCATACATCCTTTCTTTGGATTGTCAAGCTTCGGCTTTTTTGGGTATGTCAAAGGCACTGAACCTATCTCTTATGGGGTATTTGTTTGTAAAATCAAAATCTAGAATCTTGGATAACCTTTTCTTTTCTTGTATTAACCTTTTTACTCGTCTCGCGAAGTCCTTATCCCTAGTCATCTTAGCGTTCAATTCATCTTCGCTTAAACCGAATACTTTTGTCTTGTTAGTTAATCTCTTAATAAGTTGAATACGGTGATTTTTTAATTCTATTTGCGACATGTAGCAAAGCATAAATAGAATCAAAATTAGCATGGGGTTTGGAAACCCGTTGTAGTAAGTCATTCCCAAACCTAGCGTAATAGCGAAGCATTGACCAAATTTGACCGATATATGCGTAGAATACACTCGGTCCCCGTTGAATATCATGAGAATAGAACGGAATACACGTCCGCCATCGCTTACCGCAAGGGGCAACATGTTGAACCCTAAGATATACAGATTTATTATTTGGACGAGATGTGTAAATGGGTTTGATGGCAAAAAGTACAACACAGGAATTAACAGCACATTTAACATCGGCCCAGCAACAGCCACAACTAATTCGTGATACGGATTGCGCGGCAATTCCTTAAACATAGCCATACCACCCATACACGTCATATTGATACGTTCTATGCTACAACCGTAATACCTACCTGCGATGCAATGGAAATACTCATGAGCTAGAATGATGCTCATAATGGTTAAATAGGCACCAATACCAAATAATCCACTTATGAAGAGCCATAAAAGAGCAAAAAGTATCCAATCCAGTCCAATATAAATTGGAATACCCATAACTGGGCGACCGACATAAAAGAACTTCCATCCAAACATGTGTCATGCCTTCTGTTTGAGATATCTTTCTACTTCCAACCTACCTAGCTGGTCTGTGTATTCATTTAATTCTCTTGAAATATGCTCGGCAGTCCAAGGAATGCCGAGTAGTTCCAATAATTCAATACATCTATCCTTAGATGACTTCAGATGGACCGCTTTAACTTGCCATTCTCCATTAAGTTGCTTGATAACAAGGCGAGAATCGCCTTTGATGGAGAGGAATTCGACATCCAACTTAGGAAGCGCAGACTTAGGAAGCGCAGAAAAAACAGTATGGTCATACAAACGTAAAAGAGCGTTCTCTAAAGCCGCCCATTCAGCGAAGTTATTGGAAGCTTTTGCTCCATCGGCTACTATTGTTGCGCCCTCTGTGACAAGATTCTGGTCTTCATCATATATGACCCAAGATGAAACAGCAATACCACCTGGATTTACAGTGCAGCCACCATCGAAATAGAGGGTGAGATGAGACATTAATCCTTTAATTCTACGTTCCAGAAGCTCTCATCCATGAAGTTCTTCCAACTGTCGCATTTAATATCGGAAACGTCAAATAGTTTTGCTTTTGGCTTTGTGGGCTTATATCCCTTAATAAAGAACTTGAAGCCAACCTCTTTCATGGTTTTGTTGCCCTTACGACCATTACATTTAGTACAACAAAGACATACATTCTCCCACGTATTTTTACCTCCGCGTGAAGTAGGATGTATGTGGTCGATAGATAATTCGCTTGTTCCAGGCTTAGCTCCGCAATACATACATTGGTTTCCATCCCTTTGATATATCGCCCTTCTACTAAAACTGGACTTTGGCTTAGGAAACCTATTGCAACCCTGTAATACGATAATTTCTGGAATCTTAAACTTATTGTCTGGGGATTTTAGAATAGATTCTTTATCGCTAGGTACTAACTTAGCCCAATCTGACCATGAAAAAGCCCCTACTTCCTCAACAGAATACTTGATAATCTTAGCTTTGGGCGTACCATCTTCCTCTGCCTTGAAAAGCAATGTAATAGCTTTTTTGAGGCTCCAAACATCAAGCGGAACCCAGCTTTGGTTAAGTACCAAAACCTTTCTATTCAAGATTGTTGCAGTCATAGTATCGTCCTTTTAAGGCGGCGGCGGCACAATGCTTATATCCGTAGTCGTAGCCGAAAAAACCACAACGCTAAGATTGCCACTAGTGGGGATTTGTTGTACTACCGTTGTCGGACTAGAACTATTCGGATTTGAGTACACCAATACAGAAATCGTAGCACCCGCAGATAATGACAACCCGTTAGAGGTAAATAATGTCTTGATGTCGTTAACAGTAAGCACTACTTCTTGAACAACATTTGTTGTGGTAATTACTTCGGTAAAGCTCATACATTATATATAGTTAATTTCAGGAAATCGCTAATCCTCCGGGGCTAGACCGCCTTTCGGCAATTGCTCCCATTCTGCCATCATAGTTTCAATAACCTCTCTTACATCTTGTCCTCGTACATCATATCCTCTTAACTTAGACATACACATACCGATAACTTGACCCGAACTTTTGTTAGTAAATTGAATCTTGTTATCCTTAACCCAACCTCTAATGTCCTCTTTTGACCAATACCTACGAGTATCCACAGGTAGCATGGCTTCTAAAATCTTAGTTTCCTCCATAAACTTTGTCGCGTCATCGTTTGCGCCAGCTTTAATCAAGTAAGGCAGGGTTTCATTATTGCTATCAATGTATCTCCTAACGATTTTGTGGAATACCTCTTCCTCAAAAGGTGGCTTAGCGTGCTTAGCGTCCCACATCGTTTGTATTTCACCTTTTAGGCGTTTCAATAAGTTCTTTTCTTGATGGTCGTCTCTTTCCTTTTGGAGTTCCTTAAGGCGTTCCTCAAGTTTCTTCAGAAAAGGAGATTCTACGTAAGCTTTACTGTATGTGATTGTTGTCATTTCTTTCCCCTTGTTTCGCCGTTAATCTTTTCCACAATATTGCGTCTGAAATCATAACGATGGGCGTCAGATTGCTTACTGTCTAACCTATACCTAAAGGTACGGTATAGACCAAATTCATCTTTACATACCACATCACCGGGTAAATCTGGCATTAACGCCTTTTCGTCTTCACTTAAAGTTGCTTCATCAACAAGCATAGATTTATGCGACCCGAATCTGCTTGGATAAGGATAGTCGCTTTTTTCGTCCGCTTTTGCCATGAAACACCTCCGTTTGGCTTATTCTACGACGGAAGGGCGGGGATTGCAAGAGCATTTCAACCAAACTCCATCAAGGTTATTTTTGATAAACTCACGCATTCCCTTGGCACTGGGGTCATTTCGCAAATTTTCCAATAATTTGTCTTGTTCTGGCCACGGGAAATAACCTCTTCCTTCCTCAAATACTTTTTGAGCACGCCTTAAACTGAATATAAGAAAATTACGAAATTGCTTATTGTTCTGCCAATAAGTAGGATCTTTTTCTGCTACTGCCATAGCTAAAGCTACCGAATATATACTGAACTCCAAATCAGCACGAACTGCATCTGATTTTTCTATTTCTCTACCTGCCTTAGCATCTTCAACACTAACGCTCGACCCATTTATATATGCGGTAAATTCATCCATTATGTACAATGGACTATCATCCCACTCTGTTTGGCCTTGTAGATATAAGTCAAACCTAGAGCCACGTAAAATAGTAGGAATATATGGTATTATATCCTTTTTCCTTATATTTGGCTCTTGTACAATAACGCCCCTACCTTTAAGTACATAAAAGCCATTAATTTTACCTTTATCAATATTGCTATTTCTTATATCAGCATTAATCATATGGGTGCTCTCGTGCCCGTTCGTATCCCGACTTCCGCCGTCTAGAACTGGAGTTTTAGCGTGATTAATTATATCGGCATAGATGCTGTCCTCGGATATTTTCTGACTGGCAACAGGTATATCAATAAACTCCGGTAGGTTTTCAATGGGCTTCTGCTTTACTAGCGGAACGCCTTTGCGGTATTCACGTTCAACAACCGATGGTCTCGTGATTGGATTTCGTGTATATTTCTGCTTGACACGCAGACCTATGTAGATGACCAGAATTACTATAACAAAAATCAAAAATCCATTCTTCATATATTGCATCCCTGCGTTTAAGTTGCTATAGTTATATAGGCATGAACAATTTAGATTACAGACGCGACGGCAGACCACTTTCCAAATTCAAGTCAGATATGAAAATCCGTACAAAACGGGAAGGCATATTAGCAAGGGAATGGGCGAAATATAACAAAGATTTACAATTAGAAGATTCCGGAGCGGATAACGAAGGAGAACTTATTCCAGACAACGTAACCGGCGATCCTGATTTTAGAGCCAAACTGGGCGATAAAGGTTTTTTTATAGATGTTAAGAATAGTCCAGCAAATATGGCTACCTTTAAGGCAGATAACCTAAATTACTTTGCTAGATTTCAAGAGCCGTGTATATGGTTAGTTTTCCTAAACACAAATATGTGGCACGACGAAGATATTGTCCCATCTAGGGGAACCGAGTGGTTTATAATTAAAAAGCCAGCTATTAAGTTGATTAAGGACGTAGCTGACTATAATCCATACGGTCATCCTGGCTTCGGGGGCAAAGCGTCATACAGATTATTCAGGAATGTGATAGAGCAACACTTTGAGATACAGAAGTTGTATATATGAAATCTATCTATCGGTTCCCAGGGGGCAAGGTCCGGGCCAGTAAAATAATAGCCCGCTATTTCCCCAAAGAATATAATGAGTATAGAGAACCGTGCGTTGGGGGGGGTGGTCTTTTCTTCACTATACCACCAAATAAAAAGCGTTGGATTAACGATATCAACCCCGACTTAATGAGCGTCTATACTGCTCTTAGAGATAATCCCGTTGAGTTTATCGCCAGTTGTAAAGCAATTTTGCCAGAACAAGAAGGAGAACCCCTTACTGCCGCCAGAAATGGCAAGGCACTTTATAGTGCAAGATTGAAACAAGTATTTGATGAGATGGTGAAAGATAGACAAAAACATCCGGCATTATCATATTTTTATATAAATAGAGTTTGCTACGCCGGTCGCGTCAATTACGATATTCCATCAAGGTTATACTTTTCTAATCCATCCGGCTGGAATATAGTCAAAACTAATTTGTTAGAAGAAGCATCGAAATTACTACAAAATATAAAAATTACGGTTGGCAGTTATGAAAAATGTTTAGAAACTGATGGTGAAAATGTCTTTATTTACATTGACCCTCCTTATATGAAGAATACTTTGCTGAGCCGAGCCTCACAACTCTACCAGCATAATTTTACAGAAGAAGACCATAAGAAACTTTCGGAAGATGTATTGAAATGTAAGCACAAGGTTCTCATAAGTTATGATAACCATCCATTCATTAGAGAATTATATAAGGACTTGAATATCTACGAGGAATCTTGGAAGTATTGTGGAACATCACTGAAAGAAAAAGAAGTAGGACAGGAATTGATTATTACAAATTATCCGTCTAAATAAGATATGTCCCTCGTCTTTGGCTACGGTAGTTTGGTGCTCAAAGCTTCTCGCCCTAAGAATATAAAAGAAGCAAAAAAGGCGTCCTTACCAGGGTGGCAACGAGAATGGGCGTATTGTATAAATCGTGGGGCTATTCACATCAACGATTTAACTATTTCACGTAAATCTAGTTCTACGATAGAAGGCATATTGCTAGACGTAAATGAAAATATGCTACATCGTCTTGACCGTCGTGAAGATGGATATAGAGAGCAAAAAGTCAAACTTTCTGACGGAACAGAAGCCATTACTTATGTTGGGGATAAAGCATATCATAAGGAAGCTAACAAAACTTGTCCTGTCTGGAGGTCGTATATTGACGCTGTAGTATTAGGTTATTATGAACTTGGCGGCACGCCATCAGTTCGCAAACTTATAGAAACAACCAAAAGTTGGGACATTCCCGTAATTGATGATAAAAGCAAACCATCATACCTAAAGGCAGCTACTCTTACAAAAGACCAACAAGAACTTGCGGAAAGATTACTAAAACAATTAGGCGTGTGGAATAAGATTAAGTTTTTGAGTTGATATCGGGCACATTTATCTGCCTAAACTTGTTGAGATATTCTTGGGCGGTCGCACGAGCATTTTGTATCACTTTATCTCGTTCCTTCTCCTTTATAGCAAGTTGTATAGCCAGACCTAGTATCAACTGAGCGAAATGCTCTCCTGCCAGGGTCTTGTTTTCTACTTCCTCTAATACCTTTTCTGTATAATATGATTTACTGCCCCCGCGTATAGAAAATGCCGGATTGTCCGCCGCTATCTCTTTAAGGACATAGGCAATGGCTTCGGAAAAAGGTAAATCTAATGTTTTCACATACTATAATAGATAGTATATGTCCAATTTTAAGCAATTTTTGGAAGTATCCCATGAAGCAATCGAAGCAATCAGTGCGAGATTAGAAAATCTAGAACCAAATAAATTACCTTTTAATAATCTTTTTGGTGATAAATATAGAATTGTATTCCCTCTGGGAGACAAGCACTTTAAGGCGCTTAAAGATGCTTTAATTGGATATTTCAAGCAGACAAAAGGCAATACAGTGCAGGTTCAATTCAATTGGGCAGATAAAACAATTAAAGTTGTTTATCCTAGACCTGCTGAAAAGAAGAAAAACCCTACTGCAAAACGGGTACCACAAAAAGAGATTGACCCCGATGATATTCGGGCAAAAGATACTGCGACCTTTCCGGAATTAAACTCGCAAACCTATTCCATAGGGAAGGCCATACAAAAGGCAAAACTAGGTAAAGAAATAGCAGATTGGTGGTCGGTTGTAGGCAATAATGAAATGGTAAAAGCCAATGACCGGCAAGAACTTGCTGAACAAGGAGACAAATATAGCATTATCATATCAAGGCACCCTATAGATGTATTACGTATGAGCGACTTTGATGATATCAGTTCTTGTCACGGCGAAGGTAGGGATTATTGGAAATGTACAAAACAAGAAGCGGTAGACGGCGGGCCAATCGCTTATCTTGTGCCAAATGATGAAATAGACGGTCTTGAACCAGAAGATTTTCAAGACAATGAACTTTTTGATGACCAAGACAGAAGGAGAGGCAGTGGGGCATTACCCGCAATCACGCCTATATCTCGCCTTAGAATGCGTAGATTTTCTAGCGATTTTCCAGATAGTGCATCTAACAAAGAGTTCGACTTCGCTGTGCCAGAAACTAGGGTTTACGGAACTAGGCATCCAGTTTTGATTACAAAAGTAATGAAATGGCTACAAGAGAAACAACAATCACTAATTGAACGAAACGGTGGCAGAAAGAAGTTTACCATTGAAAACTTCAAGTTAAGAGGCGGTTCTTACAGAGATACATCGGACGCTAAATTATTCAATACATATTTCGGCGATTCTAAGGACAAAGGAAATACAACACATAGTTACGAAGGCCATGAAATGATGGCCGACCAGGCCGAGCAATATCGGACGGAATTACAAGAAATACACGATAAATGGAATGGAGTACGAGCACACGGACAGCAAACACGAGTTGGCAAATTCAAACATTGCTGGAGTTCGTATTACGAAAATGACGATATAGAAGAGTTTGATTATAGCGTAGATGGAGGCGTTACATTGGAAGTACCAATTAAACTCAAATACGTACCTAGGGTGGAGGATATAAGCAGATATGTACGTAAAGATGACGAACGAGGCCAGCCCTTAACCCACTTTCTCGGCAATTACAACTACTGGTTATTTCACAACGACTATGACTCAGTAAATGATATCTCATATGAAAACAAACTTCTCACACTCGAATTAAGATTTAATTCTGAACATTTCGCCGATGAAGAAGATAGAGAGTTCGGCTTACATCCCGATGCTTACGAACATTGGAACGAAGAAATAGAGAGAGAAATAGATAAGAATTATGACGAGATAGTAGAACTTATAAAAGTATGGCTACATCAGGAAGGATTTGTAAGCGATGAAAATCCGGCACAAGATTTACTAAAAAGAATACAAGGAGGTAAAATCAAGTTTAATAACTTTGACCTCGTATTGCCCGGTGAAACCAAAAGTAAAGACGAAGCCGGCTGGCTATTTAGTTTAGAAGCAAAGGCGATTGTACCGGTAGAAGATATATTGTTTTATTACGGCGGGAGAAGACAATATTCAGAACGACTAATCAAGAAAATGATTATGAAATTATTTACAAATCTGATGAAAACCAAACACACGATGGTGCAACAACAACTACAACTGCCATTCACAAGACAACAACAATTACCTTTTCAGACAGATACAGAAGGAGAGAAATGGAGCAAATTGACGGAACCTTATGAAAGTCCCTATCAAATGCACCAAAAAGGAGTTCCATATATAACACTAGGTAAGGATAATGTAAAAAGTATGAATGTTAAAGTACAGTATGATTTTCAAGTAAATGACGACGAGGAAACTACGAATGCAGCACTACAAAACATATTAGTATATGATAGAAATTGGAGGGATTTAGAAGCAGAGGCGAAGTTTATAGTAGACCGCCGTACCCACGTTATCGCATATGGTAGAACTAATTACGACCAAAATAAACAAGCACAGTTATTAGGTGGCAAAATCTCATTCAGAAAACCAGAACCAGCAACAACCCAAGAAGTAGACCCAGATACGGGATTACCACTTACAAGAACTAGTAGGGGACAGTTGCCACTTAATCCTAGACAAGACAGAGGATATCCCGCATGGAGAGGCCCAAAACTCTAAGTATCACCAATACTTATTCTCTTTTTTTACTACTGGTACTGGACGATTAGGTAGTTGGCCCTCATATGCTTGAATCTCCCTGGCACAACTTTCTAGAACTTTAACGGCATCTTCAGCGTCTTGACGATTAGTAAGATCGTATTGTGGAGCGGGATTATTCTGTGTTCCGACACCAGCTACAACTCTAATCGCATATATCTTACCGCTTTCTCGATAAACAGTGGTAGTCATCCGTAGCTTAGCTGGCTCGCCACCCTCGCAACCACAAAACGCAACAAGCACCAAGAGACCGAGACAGAACTTTTTCATCGCACTCGCTTTCTATTAATGCCGCCGATTCCAAGCCGCCAGTGCCGTTCTTTTCAAACTGTCATACGATTTCTTAATAGCCCCACATCCTGTACATTTAACTATGTATGCGAATATATGCTGGGCACCAAAGCCATCTTCAGAGTATTGTGGGACAAGACGTGCCTTATTACCACAGAAAGGACACGGCTTTAACCGTTGTTCTATCTTCATGACCAACTCCTTATTGAGGAATGAACCGTTCAATAAGTTCCTGATAGTATAACCAACCTTCGCTTTCTTCGTCCATCATTTCCGGGTGATATTGAGCACCTAATGCTTTTATATCTGGATAATAGACCACTTCATATTCGTGTTCTGGCTTAAATCCCGGCTCATATTGGTCGTCATATATGTAATACGGAGAATGTTTTGGATCAGCAACAGCTATAACTTCTGCATCAAAAGGAGGTACTTGCATCTGATGATGTAAAGAATTGACTTCTATAACTTTATCAGTTTTAAGTTCTCTGATAGTATGACGTGGTTTGTGTCGCATATCTTGTACGAGCGTGCCACCAGCCATTACACACAGGAATTGCGAGCCTCTACAAATACCGAACTTGAAGATACCGAGATTATTCAACTTCTCGCAAACATCTTTTTCTATTGTATCGCGTCTAGGATTGTTACCGGAGGCAAGATTCTTATGTCCATATAAATCAGGGCTAACGTCAGAACCTCCAGTAAATACGGCACAACGAATAGAATCAGGGTCAGAATCAAGTAGTTTCATATTATCTGTTATCTTACCAAATCTTTGGAACGGTCGTCCATAGGAGAAGCCACAATCAGGTATATCATTGACAACTAGAATGTTGGTTTTCACTTTTTTCTTTCTAATTAGCGATGGCTTCTTGTATCTTTAACTTCGTCACCAATTTGTACGTCTTTGACAGGTAAGAGATAATTCCTCCCCGCCCTATTTATGGTAATCCTATGCGTTTCAATAGCATCTAAAATAAGTCTGTCGTTCGAATCGTAATATAGATATATAGGTCCAAGTTCTGAATGCGTTATCTTTTGGATTCGACTGACTATCATAAGAATCAAACTTTCTTTATCTTTGGTTCTGGAAGTTCAGGGACTTTGGGCTGGAATCTGCTCGCCGCACGGGGTGTCCTCTCTGCAATGTTAGCATAAAAAACGTATCTTGCAATATCAGGTACGTCATCGTCTTTGTCTTCAATCTGACGTAGTATAACGTGCAATCTAGACGTTGGTGAATCTTTATACAAATAGTCCTTAAAACGACTTAAAACACTGTTGATAAACTGATAAGAGCCAGTAACACGAATACCGTCATAACCATAAGTCGTTCCCGCTTTTTCAGCAGGAACAGGCTGAGGCATAATGGGCTGATTCGGTTGAAGCGTTCGCCAATGGTTTAATATTTGTGCCTTAGTAGCAGACCAGGGCTTACGCTTACGCTCTTCCTCTGTTAAAAACTCCTTAAAGGTCTTCACATTGTATTTATCGTGCCTTAGCATATTCTTTTTTAAGGATTTCAATCAATCTATCGATGAATACCCCTTGTTTTGGTCTGATAAAATCGTAAGCATCACTTATAGCGAAGAATCTTCCATCATCAAGTTCTGGACATTTAACATATTTGCCGGATTTGGGAGGATACTCTAAATCAAAAGTATTACTCTCAATCTTCACATTACCAATGTCATTGTAAAATGCCCAAGCTTTTACTATTTTATGTTTATTTTGCTGAGTTTCATCTAACGATATAAACTCAGCATTTACTGGAACTTTAACACCCGTTTCTTCCTCGAACTCCCGTATAGCAGCACTAATTTTAGTTTCTTTGTTTTCTACCTTGCCCTTCGGGATGCCCCAATGTCCTTTGTTTTTATTAGCAAAGAATGGGCCGCCAGGATGACAAAGAAACACTTCTATTTTAGGATATTCGCCTCTATACATCAAAAGACCTGCTGAATATGACATATTACCTCCATTTGGGGCCATTATATCCGTTTTGCGACAAACAATCAATGTCACACTCCACTAAATATGGTATGTTCAAGACGGAAAGAATTATTGAGGGTTTCACGGATGAAATTAGCGTTTTCCCAGGCGAGACACTTCATTTCAAGGTGCGATGTTTAGTCCCTAAGTTTTCAATAAGTTTCGCTAGGATTGAGGACCAAAGAACTTTATTAGAAGTTAAAAACTTAAAAAGCAATAAACAACCTATTCCGACTAATCCTTACTTGGGAGTAAATTGGGAAACATCATATATCCTAGAAATACCATTAGCATGGGGATCCGGATTATATGTTGCTTCGCTTAATGCTCAAAATAGCAAGTTTTTTGTATTCTTTGTTGTGAAAGGTTTTGATAATGAAATAGCGGTATTAGCTCCCAATAATACATGGCAGGCATATAACTTTTGGGGAGGAGGATGTTTCTACGATATACATGGGGCTAAACAAATCCCAATTCTTGGCGTGAATAGACCGGTAATAACTTCTGCTCCACAGGTCATTACCAATCTTGTGCGTAAAAACTCGGCAGAGATTTTTCACAATAACCACATATTAAGTTGCGAGCAATTACTTTATCGCTGGATGAGCAAAAGATATCAATACAATGTAATATCAGATCGGGATTTTGGCTTACTAAAAAACTACAAAGTTCTAGTAATCGGCTGTCATGCAGAATATTGGTCTGAGGACATGTATAATCAATTGGAAGCGTTTTTATCTCACGGCGGAAAATTGATATATCTGGGCGGCAATGCTATTTTTTGGAAAGTTTTGGTACAAAACAATTTTATCAAATGCGATAAAGCGAATCACGAAACTTGGAGAAGATCTGAAAGAGATGAAGCACGAGTATTGGGAATACATTACACAGACACTGGATATACAACAATGGGTCAATATAAAGTGAGAAATTACAAACACTGGGTATTCCAAGATACCAAACTTGCTAATGGAGATATCTTCGGTAAATATGCTTCGGGGTGGGAAACGGATAAAACATCTGATCAAACTCCCGAAGATACAGTATTGTTGGCAAAAGGCACAAATCCAAATTATTCAGGGGCAGATATGGTTTGCCGACCTAACGTCTTTTCTGTGGGGTCTGTTACATATACGAGTTGCCTCAACGACCCAATTATATCTAAAATCACAGAAAATGTAGTAGAGAGATTCACTTCGACTGTGGTGCTATGATGCTATTTCTAGAAGGCCAATTTCTTGTTTCGTTCGATTTTGATGATACCCTTTTTATGCGACCTGAAGGAAATCCAATTTGGGCCAATATCGAACTTTTATTCAATGAATCAAAAGCAGGACAACGAATTATCGTAGTTACTGCCCGCGATTCCTCGGAATCACCGTGGGTCGAAACTCTTTTAAGTCAGTTTGCCCTTCCAGTAGAAAAAGTTTATTATACATCTAATCAACTTAAAGGACCGTTATTAAAAGAACTTGGTGTTCAAATACATTATGATGATTCCGGTCATCAGTTACAATCAGCCATTGAGCATGGAATAAAAGCTATTGATAGTAGAATTAGTGGGATATAACGCTACCTAGAATATTCGCCACTTGTATTACTCCGCCACCAGCAACCGGATCAGTATGCTGAACAGCACCAATATCTCTATTATTTGTTTGACCGTAGACAGCAAGTGCTTTGCCGTATACCGAAGCCCCACCACCAGCAGTATTGTTCAAGCGAAAATCATTTCCCGCACGATTCACATATGGTTGTACCGAGAGAAGTATCGGGCTCAAGTCAAACATTGGGGCGCCATTATATCTTGCTGAATTAAGCAAACTGGCACAATAGAGAAGGGCATCAACAGAGGCAGCCGTTGTATTATACCCATAACCCGTATTATTCGTAGAAATGCAATTCAGATAAACTGTTCTATGGTTCGCCGTATCCACGAATCCATCGGAAGCATTCCCATCGGCAGTGCATCGGACAAAGGTAGATGCCCCAGCAGTTGTGAATCCAATACCTGCAAGAGTAGCCAATGAAACATTACCATACGATAAACAATCTGAACAAACGGTGCCATTCGTATTGAAACCAACCCCGCAAGCCCAAGCCGTGCAACTATCGACAAAGGGAAGAGTCGAATAGAAACCGGTCCCACAATTATAAGCCCCACATCCGTAGTATCCTCTGCCAAGGGCAGCACCATAAAATCCATAGCAACCCGTGCCGCTACAATTTTGGGCGTAGCATTCCTCAAAATAGCTATAGTTACTAGCGTGGATAAAGCCGCCAACATTCGCAACATTATTACCATCAGCAGCCATATTATAGAAACCGTTATTCGTGCCGCCATTATAGATATAAGTTAAACCACCGGGGCTAGCAACAGAAGCCCAACTGACAATCGGTCTATTCCCTGTTCTGTCGCCTCTTACGGCATCGTAGCCCATCATTGTCACCAAAGGATTGTTCGTTAGAGTAACGATACCAGCAGCAGCCGCACTGGCAGTAGTCATATTGTAAGTGCCAGCTTTTACATAGCATATTTGTCCGCTAACATTCATTATTGTAGCTGCCATTCCAGGGCTTGCCCAACAGCCGCCCATGTAGCCCACGCCCGCCGTCACGGTCGTTGTATTCCAGTTTCTATCTACAACCCAAGTACCAGAAGTGGCGCTGATAATTTGATAGACACCAGGAGTCGTACCGCTTCCAGAGGTAATCTGAACGAGATTGCCGGGATCCAGTGTCGAGCTTCCCGTAAAACCATGCAGCGTCATGGTTGTAGTAGCACTGGCACCGGCAGTTACATAGTTAGTGCTGCCATCAATCGTTACATAGGGACTCGTTGATTGGCTACGATCTGTTCCGACTGCCGCCGAATTGAAGCCGCCACCGTAACTATCGTTTCCACCCGTTCTCACCTCAAAAACACAAGTTCCAGATAAGGTTGTTGGTCCGGCCATACTTTATATACACTTCTACTTTTTAATCTGCCCTGTTTTCCTGGCTTCTTGAACTTCCTCTATCTTAACAGGGCGACCCATGAATTCGGATAAACTATCTATAAAGTGCTTTTCGATGCTAGTTATTACTTGGTTCAGATATTCCGGGTGTTTCTTAACGAACTCCATAGCGTCTTTGTAATTTTCTTCATCTACCCCCCAGTCAAAGTGTTGCCCATCCACAAAAATCCCTTTCTGAATGAAGTTGCCTTCCCAGTAAGTTTTCTCTTCAAAAGTTACCATCTTTTCCTTCATACTTCATACTCTCCAAAATTGAAATCTTTCTTTCCTTTACCACCAAACTTATATATATTATCGTTAATCCAATCTACTTTGTAACCAAAAACATGAACCGCACGGTCAACCATCATATAATCCATAGCATGATGTAAATAAGGGTGTGGTGGGTGTGAAAAGAAACATTGCGTTAGAATAATCGCTCTCATTGTCGGTAATGGCGTAAAACGTAATCTTTTCATATTATCATACAAAGAATCATTTTTATCCGAACCCAGTATAACGTTAGGTATCCATATATCTATTTCTGGCTTGCTTTTCATACAATCCAGCAACACTTGACCTTTGCCAGGTATGAACTCATCGTCGTCTCCCAGAGATGTACCAAACTCGGTTTCACAAGATAATCCTCCTAAGTTAGCCGCCATAGCCCCATAGCAACCGAACTTTCTTCCAGTCCGCATGAACACAACATCTTCATTAGCGAACTCTCGGCGAACCTTTTCACAAACATCTACCCCGTCGCCAACAACAATAACCGGAAAGTCTTCATTTAATGCAGAGCGGATAGAATTAGCAAGAGAATCTCTGTCAATCGTAGGAATAATTACGGTGGTTTTCATACGAGTTTAACCTCCCTATTGAACTCTCCTAAATTAAACTCCTTCGCTCCTTTACCTCCAATCTTGTATATGTTATCATTGACCCAATCTAGCTTATGTCCAAATACATGGACGGCTCGATCTACCGAGAATAAGTCCATAGCGTGATATAAACTTGGGTGAGGCGGGTGACTAAAATGGCACTGAGTTATATTAAAAACCCTGAATGTTGGCAATAACGCTGACCGCAACTTTTTGATTATCCTATTATCATACCAAGGATTACATTTATCCGGTCCAAATATAACGTTAGGTATCCATATATCTATTTCTGGCTTGCTTTTCATACAATCCAGCAACACTTGACCTTTGCCCGGTATGAACTCATCGTCATCTCCCAGAGATGTACCAAACTCGGTTTCACAAATTAGTCCGCCCACGTTGGCAGCCATTGCTCCATAGCAACCAAATCGCTGGCCAGTTCTAGTGAACTTCACATTTTCACCGGCAAACTCTTTACGAACTTTCTCACGAACCGTAATGCCATCGCCAACGACAATGACCGGGAAGTTTTCGTTCAATGCAGAACGAATAGAATTAGAAAGGGAATCTCTATCAATCGTAGGAATAACTACAGTAGTTAGCATATAACCTTCAACATCAATTCGTGAGACAATCTAGTATCAGGCATCTTATCCGCTAGGAAAGCGTCGTGTTCTAGGGTGAGCTTATCTACTTCATAATTGTATAGATGTAATTCGTTATGTAACATATGTTTATCTGTCCAATCTTCAATAGCCGAAGCAGATGCTCTGTGTTCAGAAATCTGCTTATTAGTCCTCCACCAAAGATATCGCTCTGGCTTATCGCTTATAGTCCAGCAAAAATGCACAGGAATACCCTTATATTCAAGAGTTAAGTGATATCCAACCTGGAATAATAGCTTATTGTTCTCAAAAGATAGTTCCTCTTTAATTTTAACATCTTCAATATTGGTAATATGAAAAAGATACACAAACAAATCAAGGTCATGTATCGCTAATTCTAGGAAAATATCTCCTCTAACTTCAAGGACACTTCTTACAAAATGCAGATAAGCAACATCATTACTATCAAACTTAGCGATATTCGGATTAAATCTTTCTATTAGACCGACACACACTCGCTTGTCATCGAAAATATCTAATTGGTTTGGAGAAAAGATAGCGGGCTTCTCAATTAGTATTTTCTTGAAAGGAAACATGTCTTTATATTTTTTGTATATATGATAATGGCTAATTGTTGGTGTAGCGATAATCAAATAATCATAAGATTCAAGTAATTGCGTTCGACCGCCACGTATCCCAAATGTGCCATATGCTCCCAAACTAATAGAATCTACTATATAATCCTGTCTTTGCTCTAAACGCCTTACATGATTCAGCCCCATCTTACCACTGCCAATTACTAGAATATTATTCACGTTGCTCCTTAATCTTATTAGCAATCTCTTCGGCTACTGGGCAATTCCCACAAAACTTACCTTCATAAGCCGGAAGATTATATACTACATATGGGTAATACCCTTCGCCCTCAGCATTTTTACCTAACTCCGTAGTAATTGACTCTCGATGCAATCTAAGACCTTCATATCCAACTAACGCACTTAGTTCAGACATTCGGAAACTGAAACCGATATGTCTACCTTGGCTAACTTTGGGGTCACAAATAGAAGCTACAGTGTCAAAATCTAATTTAGAATCTCTTCTAACAGCACACGCCCCTCCCTCAAATGTGGAAAAGTTCTTCGTCTTATAGAAACTAAAACAACCAACATCTCCGATGGTTCCTAGTTTCCTATCTTTATAAACTTGTCCAAAAGATTGTGCGGCGTCCTCAACGACAAATAAATTATATTTATTAGCAACCTCGCATATCTTATCCATGTCGCAACAACGACCAAACAAATGAGTAGCTACTATAACTTTAGTAGAATCTGTAATGGCATTTTCGATAAGTGAGACATCTATCAAAGAATCTTCCCGCCTAATATCAACAAATCTCGGAATACCGCCAGCTAAAACTATGGCATTTACAGCAGAGTAAAATGTAAACGGAGTGGTAATAACTTCCCAATTCTTAACATCTGCCGCATAGAAAGCAGCTACGAGGGCAGAAGTCCCACTATTAACAGCTTTCACATGTGGCACATTCAAGTATTTTGCCAGTTCTATCTCAAACAGTTCCCTAATTATCTGTGGCATTAATAAATCTTTCTGCGGCTATTCTAATCTCTTCTATATCAGATGGCATATTTCTCTGTAATCCAATTTCGTTTACCTTCAACGGCTTAGCCGGCTTTTTGTCGCCTATCCACACGATACCATCCGGCGAATCGCCCTTGATATAAGTCCCGGCTCCTAACATACAATATCTGCCGATTTTAGAATATTGATGTACGTGACAACCACCGCTAATTACAGTGTAATCTCCTATTTCACAATACCCTGAAATACCACTGATACTAGTAATAGTTACATGATTTCCTACAATACAATCGTGAGCTACGTGTGCTGCACTCATCAATAGACAGTCATTTCCTACCTTGGTAAATTGCTTACACGGACGATGAACTGTGACAAATTCATTCATCGTTGTATTTGCCCCAATAACAACTCTACCAAGCGGATTAGGTGGTTCAGAACTCTGAGGTTTGCCACCAAGACTAACATGGCTTACAAGTGTGCAGCCATTGCCTACGGTGACACAAGAGGCAATGTAGCAAAATGGGCCAATTGATACGTTTTGACCAATAATGGCTCCATCTTCAATTATCGATGAAGGATGTATGAAGCTCATACTCTTATTAGAGTATGAGAGTAACGATAATTATCGAGCCCGGAGATGAAAATATAACCTGGGCTAATCTGCTAGATTGCGATAGAATTGTAGAAAATAATATGAAATATATTATTGAAAATTATGACAACTTACCAGACATTATGATATTTTCCGTTAACGATGTATTCGCACATACCGATGAAGATAGTTATTTTGATGTTAATGTGATATGTAGAACCAAAGAATTACACACAACTCGGTTATCGAAAGACGGCAAGATATTCGCAACTAGAAAAGAGATTATCAGGAAAGAACCCGTAGAATGGTATAAAGAATCATCCAGAGATGATCTGTGCGATAAAATTGCTAAGCAGTCTGCTCTACTGTAATATCATACGTCCCTATAGAAGCATAGGCCACCTGCTTGGCTCTATGTAGGAACGCTTCCTGAGCAACACTGTTGTTGTTATTTCCTTCGATGCGGGCTTTAGCCCATAGCTCTATCGCTTCTTGTTGTAATGCTCGCCCGTAGGAAAAACTCAATCTCCAAGGACAACCATTTTTTGCTTTGTTAATCTCATTGAGATTTTCGGTCGCTTGAATAGCTGATTGACCACCAGATAGAAACATAATACCGGGAACAGATACAGGCACCGAATCTTTTAGAGCATCCAAAGTACGCTTAGCAATATCAGAAGTTGTACTAGTATTCCCCCATTTTCTATAAGCTCTCATATCATATCCGGTCAAAACCATGTTTGTTTTTAATAATATAGCTGATAAATCCACTTTCCAATCCAACAACTCATTAAATACAATACGAAGTACATTACTCGTTAGTTCTTTTATTTGCCCGAGAGATGAACCGTCATGATCCGCCACAAGAACTTCAGGCTCTACAATCGGCAACACATTATTATCTTGACATACTTTAGCATATTGAGCCAAATGAACAGCAAGTGTCTTGATATAAGAATTGCTAGGATAATGCAGATTTGTTAACCCGCCTATAACCGCACGCCATTTAGCGAATCTGCAACCCATATTTCCGTACTCTATCAGACGCTGTTCTAAATCATCCAAGCCGATAGTTATCTTATAGTTAGCATTATTTGGATGCTTAATAGTACCTTTATCTACTTTAATTCCAGGTATTATATTTTTACTAAGCAGATGATCTACCACGGTTTTCCCAAAACAATACGACTGCTCTGCTGGGGTTCGCACGGTAGCATCATATAGAATAACGCCACTTATATAATTTTCTATTTCTTCAGTGGTAAATAGCATACCACGATAATCAGCTACATTTTCGGGCGTTGGGTCTTGTCTAACGTCAGCGAACCTTTTCGCAATAGTACCGCTACTTTCGTCAGCCGCAAGGATACCTTTACCGTGCATGGAAAGTTTATTAGCAATTGCTTTCAACTCAAACATTTTTTACTCAATTCTATGGATGGACACGTCTCGGGCGGATTCCCGAACATGCGATAGTATCCTAACCATTATATCTTTCCAAAATCTGTCGAATTGTAATGGCGTAGGTGCCGACAAATCGCGTTCGCCGTAATCTTTTTTTAGATAAAATACTAGGCAGAAAGCAATTTCCGATTCGTAATGTACTTCTACTTTACTGAAATAGTCCAGAAGATAAGCGCAATATTCATCTGTTATTAGTGGCCACCCATATTGTACTCTAGTTACAATTTCTTTATCAAGTATTGCTTCGCTTCTTGCAACCTTTTCGGCTTTCTGTAATTCATCTGGAAGTTTACAACTAACTTGCCAAGTAAACTTGTCTGGTATTATTTCTTTACTCATCACCAACCTCAAAATCCAGTACTGTTTCATTATCACTTTTAGGCATTACAGACCATGTGGTAGTCTCAACGCCAGCTATATCAGCAGCAGCAGCAACTAACATATCAAGACGACCTTGCGGATTAACAACAATTGGCTTTGTAAACTCAGTCCTTCCGACAAATCTATCATTTACCGTCACTGTTAAAAGTAAATTGTCTCGATAAATCGGATAAGATTCCTGAGAAATCTTATTATTTTTACGGGAGTTCCATATGCTTTCCATAGTAGCCGGCATATATGGCCACAATGCGACAAGCAGTTTATTGGCTGTATCTACTCCAAAATAGCGTTCATCTTCCCATTCGAAGAATAGTCCAATATCCTCTAACGCTTTGTCAAACCTCAGATGTTTTGTGTAATTGTATACATTTTCCAATAAACGGTTCAGAGAAGGGCCAACTTTATCTTCGCGTTTGGAAGGTAATAGATAGAGTTTCTTAAGAACTTTTTTCTGCAAAAGTTGATAATAATCCAGCCGGCAATCGTCAACCGCGAGTTCTTCATCATACGGCTTTGATAATAAGAACATGCGTATTGCGTCTGGATTATATCGCTTGAAGTCATCTAGAACAAACGAATCAACCCTGTCACTTAATCTACCGGTGGCTATTATTTTCTCAAAAGGTTCTACACTAGATACCAGTCCTAGCGAATGTAATCCGATATGAAACATACGATCATAAAGCACTTCTGAAAGATCACCTCCGGGCGCAAAAAACATACTTACCGGAAGCCATCGTCCATTATTCATCGGGTTCGTATCATCTTTAGAATATCTGAATAAGGATAAAGGGCGAATCCAATATGCTCCATTAGCAAAATTATGATCCATTACACTTTTGTCTGCCATCAAACCGGGCGATTTCTTAGACAGAAGAATAGCCTGTTCTGGTGTCCAGGGAGATTCGCACATACTAATTTTCAATTGTTTGCGAATATCGTATCGAGCGGGAATCAAACAACCGAACGGGGTAGTAGTCCCAAATTGTGCTACGTAATTGTTAGAGAGCCGCCAACTTTTCAAGTGTTGTATATCAGAAATTAGCGATTCCCTAACGTAGTCATTACATTGAACATTAGATAGCCCTTCTGCCAATCTAGTTGCATATCGTTCAAGATTAAAATACCATCTTACTTCTTTAGGACATTGACATGACTTACATATGTAAGTGCCTTTAGTTAAACTAGTGCGACACTTAGGACATATTACTTGGTACTCTATGTTGCCATGATGATACAACGACCCAAAAAGGAATTGAGTATAGAGATAATATGCTGGATG